>Ga0058701_10004194_pt1 | contig 11648 bp, 4 predicted proteins | sample AgamicOrMae_FD_97039 | JGI IMG/M metagenome (GOLD analysis project Ga0058701, IMG submission 97039) | Agave microbial communities from Guanajuato, Mexico - Or.Ma.e | ecosystem: Host-associated > Plants > Phyllosphere > Phylloplane/Leaf | place: Guanajuato, Mexico | collected 2012-06-04 | reverse complement strand
AAATAAGAGGTTTTTGGGACTGAAGACCTGCGCCACCCCACTCCGCCACATGGCAGCCCCTTGGGGGTCAAGGTGACCACGCGGCGTCGGGGGCAGGAGGGGGGTGGGGAGGGGGGGGGGGGGGGGGGTGGGGGCGTTGGTCGGGTGGTGTGGGGGGGGGGGGGGGGAGTCTAAAAAGGCAAAAAAAGTGTCCACGTGGAATATGGACGCCCCCTAAGATCCTTTGTTTCAACTTCACCTGAGTCGTTCAAATTAAAGATTACAAGAATGTTTTCCGCGCAAAATAAATCAAACCGACAGGTATAAATTCGAGGCAATAAACTTTACTTCTGAAATCCTCGTCGCGTTATTCAAGTCGTAATTGGTTCACCTAATTAGCTTAAAAGCTGCTGACAGAGTTTTCGCGTATCCGAAATGGCTGAACGATTACGCTCCACTCAATTTGAAAATTCACGTGCGGAGCATTCAACCGGAAATAACTTTGCGTCTACGGTTGCGACGTGCATTTTTTTTAGTAGAGTGTTTGCTCCTTCCCGCTGGGGAAAAGGATAAGTTGAAATCGTTTTAAAAGATGAAGAACACACGATCCTGCTTTCTCAACAAATAGACGTCGATAAGACGTTTTGGAGACGCCGACCGAACGGCATCTAAAAACCACTCCTGAAAAGTCTAAAACACTCACCGATTAAGTAATTTTGAACACATAAAAATTTTCTTGGTTTGAAACGGCCAAAAAATACGATCTTCTTGGCCTGAATACTACTTTTGGGACTTCACGTACCACGTACGGCAAAAAAAGGTCTACCAAACACCTAGAAAACGCTCAAAAACGCCTAAAGACTATCACAATAAATACCTGAAAAGCAAACCTTGTGACGTCCTATATAACCTTAAAAACGTCTTTAGGACATCTGAAAAACGCATAAAAACGCCCAAAGGACGTTTATCTTTACGTTTATTGTATGCATCTAAAAGACGTATTTTCCTTATAATATATACCACGAACACATCTGAATAAATATTTAAAAATAAACCGTCTGAAGAAACATTACGTTGCGGAGAAAGCCCACTTAAAAGTGAAGTACGGCAGATAAGCATCCAGAAGCCGAGCAAAGTTTACGTTTCCGTAAACAACTCAAATTTTAAACTTACTATACCAAGCTTAACTTATCCTATTTTAAGACGTCAGTAAAAGTTCATAACTGGATTTTTTAAGGACTAAAACCTAATCTGTCTGTTTTCAATTACATAAAAGCTCATTGCACTTGTGCAGAAATATATTGTCTCCCTAAGAACTAAAACTTTTCTCTAATTAAACGGAATGCGACTTTAAATATTGAGTTGGAGAGCGGTTAGCAGAGGACGGCACAAATGTCACGAGGAAAGCCCCCCTCCCAAGACTTCTTAAACTGTGCTTACAAGTTTAACCTGACGTGGAAGAAAGTAATTCCAAATATTCGAAACAGTATACTTAGCTTTCACTTGTTCGCGTGAGCCTTTCCCCTATTCTTCCTTTAGCCTATTTTTGTCCTACTATAAGTTTCGGCCTCTATAGATCCTATTAATACTATTGTGTCCCACTAATTACACCGGAAGGGCGACATCATAGAAAATACTTTTTAATTATGGTAATGCTAATGAATTATTATGCCGTATGGTATTTCACTCGGGTATACATTAAAAAACAACAAAAAAAAACAAAAAAACGTCAAGCCAAAATTCCAGCTTTGTTTTGATTCTCACCTTGAATCAAGATCTCATTTTACATAATGAACTAAAGAGGTTGTTTCTTTGATCTGTATCTTGGGGCAAGTTGTTTGACATGAGTCTGGCTACGAGAAACTTCCAACCCATATCTGTCAGTTCCAGCAGAAGCAAACGCTCCATCTTTAGACGTAGTCCCATGAAAACTGTACGATCCTCGAAAAACCCACTCAAGACTCCACCATACACAACCAGGATTTATAAGGTAGGATGCCCATGCATCTTGGATGAACCGCGTGCGGGCGATTTCAGATTTCCCGCCGAAAGGTTCGCGGGAGCGCGTGTCGTTCAAAAGCGGGAGCCGGTGACGCCACAAGCCGGCCAAGAGGAGATGCAGTGACCGACCGATATAGCAACGGAGGGGAAGGGAGGGGAAAGGAGGGGAGGAAGGAGGTATCTGCTTGCCGCAGACAGAGCTATATACCTATAGATCATAATGGGAAGCCCGACAGAGAGGGACAGTTGCAGGATATGACGTCCTGCTAACAGGATAAAACGTCATTTTATGAGCAGAGTGATTGCTTGTAATCGTGCACATTAAACTGTGCGATTTATCGCGCGAAAGGAGGTGTGGAAAAGGACGATTCTTTTACGTGTGAAACTCATGTTGCCATTGGGTATGGTCAAAGCTTAGGAGAAAAGCGAGATAAACTAACTTTCCGTGAGAAACGCAAATTTTGAAGGAATAGGGTGCTCCAATATCTACAGAGTCGATATCTGAATATGTAGGGTACGGGCCAGGAGCAGTATGACTATTTTCCGGGTGAGTGAGGGAGTGTGTGACAATCGGAAGAGTACCGGAATGGAAAGGAATTTCAGGAATGATGGGAAAAATCGGCAGTGATCCTTGATGCTGGAGCGAGAGGACGGATGATTAAGTCCAACCCTGTCAACACTCATCGAGGAGAAGTTCCTCATCAAGGTGCCAGGACGCATCCCTTTCATCTTCCTTATCATCTGGGAAAGAAGAATTACTCCGCCGGAGGCACTCTGAGGTTGCAAGGGTGAAGAAGCAGTTTCGTTTTTCGGCGTAAAACTCGAGGGCGACGAACAAGGTGTGGGTAGGCGCTTTGTCTTCTTGGAGAACCCAGTCGTGGAGGATCCAGACAAGGAGGATCCACACAATGAGGATCCAGACAAGGAGGATACAGACAGGAATGATCCAGTTGTGGACGATCCAGACAAGGATGATTCAGATAAGGAGGATCCAGACAGGGTTGATTCAGACAAGGAGGATACAGACAGGAATGATCCAGTTGTGGACGATCCAGACAAGGACGATTCAGATAAGGAGGATCCAGACAGGGTTGATTCAGACAAGGAGGATCCAGACAAGGAGGATCCAGACAGGGATGATCCAGACAATGAGGATCCAGTTGTGGACGATCCAGACAGGGATGATTCAGATGAGGATCCAGACAGGGATGATTCAGACAAGGAGGATCCACACAGGGGTGATTCAGACAAGGACCCAGACAGGGATGATTCAGACAAGGAGGATCAAGACAGGGATGATTCAGACAAGAAGGATCTAATTGTCGAGGATCCACACAAGGAGGATCCAAACAAGGAGGATTCAGTCGTGGAGGCTCAGTCGTCTCTCCCTGTCTATCCAAAATTTGTTATACCGGTGTATTACAGTTCCTTAAATTCCTTCCCATCTCCGTCCAGTGTGACCGTCTGCTCTCGATCTGAACCCCAAGCTCAATCTACAGAAAAATAAAGTTTTCCTTCAACTGCCTTGGACATTTTTATTTGTTGCTCATAACATGTTCCGCTCAGTAAAATATTGAAAAGACCAAGCTACAACTGAAAGAGCTCAAAGTACTTTTCAGCATTCAAGATGTTTGGAAACAAAGAGTCTGCAGGACACATTTCCGCTATTCTTTCATTGTCAAAGGTTTTTGTTTGAAAACATTCTGTTTCTTTCAGCATGCTTCACCCCAACCCTTGTCTTTGACGCTAATAGTCGCTGCACGACAAAATCGTGTACGTACAAACGCCAAAGAAGTCTCATAAGGTGTTGAATCGAGAATTGAAAGAAATTCTTCCATGCAACATCTCGATTCAAGCTTGCGTTTTGGCCATTTTAGGTGGTTGAGTAGGCAATATGCCTTTTGAGATTTTGGTTAAACGACTTTCTTCAAGTCCTCCTGGACTCCAAACTCACGTGAAGCCAGCGTCAAAATTGTCACCACACCCCAACATCGTCAGAACACAAGTCAGTACGCGAAAATACACACCTCAACATCACCACCATACACTAGTAAATATCACCACCATACACACGTCAATATCGCCATCAAACAAACGTCAATATCGTCACCATCAACAGGTCGAACTCGTCACCATTCTCACGTTGAAATATTAATTATATACACGTAAAAAATTAATAATACACAAGTCAAAATTGTCACCATGTACACGTCAACAACGTCACCACCAACACGTCAAACTCGTCACCCTTCACCACAAAGTGAACCGACGTTAAAGGGACACAACGCTGAGACTTGAATATGCATAAGTCTGCGGGGACCACGGAAGACGTTAACCGTATCGCTCTACGATGCCGTTAAAACGCATTTAGGCATATCCCAGAACGAATTTGATATGCGGTACCAAAATAACTAAAACGAATATCTCCCTCAGACTCCTTTAAGTATACTACAGATTTTTTGTCATTTTAATGCAAACAGACCTAAAAATAGACCGAAAAGATGTTGACACGACTCCCTAGAAAAATATTTTCCTCTCAAAATAGACTACTTCAGCACTTCCGGGTCAAACACCTTTATTATTCTGCAAGATTGGATAACAAAACGAATCTCTTCTTATCAAACCTCTCGAATAGGACCAACTAACTGAAAGTGGGGCTGTAAGATAATTTATTGTATTTAGCAGTCACGCGTTTCAGTGACGTGGGGGAGAAGAGAAAGATTCTCCTAATCTTTCTTCCTCGAAAGCACGGGCACTAAGACGGGCACCCGTTGCAGAGGAGGATTCAGCCCACGTACGGAGGGCATGCAGCTCATCCCACAATTGATCCACGAGAAATAGCGAGGAACTTCCTCTAGCCTAGAATCGTAACAGAAACCTTCCAGTCGAAGACATCAAATACAACGCCGACGATGCCATGGGTCGAGACGTTCTTATGAAATTGGGTTATTTTTTAGGCTTTAATTCGATTCATTTCTTGACTTCAGTATAAGATCGCAACTCAAAACACAGTGGCTTCAAACTTCCTGGGTTGGTATCAAAAATCTGTAGATCTAAACTGACTTTCTGTCCCAAAAAAAAGTAAATATAACTCACTTTAGGAAAAGCTATACATTTTGGGTATAAAACTAAAACGGGGGTGAAACGTATTTTGGTCATTTTTCAAGATAGACCTATGTTCAGCCACATCAATAAAAAGCTCTCACCGAGACCTTTTGAATGATGTGGCTGAACATATGTCCATCTTGAAAAATGACCAAATACGCACTTCTCCTTTATTTTTCAAGATAGACCTGTATTCAGCCACATCAATGGAAAGCTCTCGCCGAGACCTTTTGAATGATATGGCTGATCATAGGTCTATCTTGAAAACTGACCAAAATACGTACCACCCCTGTTTTAGTTTCACACCCAAAACAGATATAGAACTCACTAAAACAACAATTTCCTTCACTGTGATCGTGATTAGAATAAGTATAACGGAATTCTTCTTATCAGGAAGGCCCGCAAGAAGTTGGCTGTATTGTGAGCTTTTCAAGTAAAGCAGTTTTGTATGAAATTACACTTTTTTTTGGGCCCTGTAATTAAAGGCCTAAGTCGCTATTTTAAGCCGCGGCTCGTACCGCACATGCTGAACTAGGAGGAAGTTCGCGTACCCTTTTAAGATACATCCTGCCGAGCAAGATTAACGAGTCGTGTGCTGAGATAACTACTTTTCATCGTTTAACGCGCAACGCTTCGCAAAGAGTTCACTTTCGGAGAACAAAACTCCGCGCAAATCTCACTGGTATTTCAGCGCGGAACTCTTGTTGGGACCGACATAACGAATCTCTATTGATATGTCTATGATATGTGAAGAACTCTCGTTTGATATTCTCTTTCGATTGATATGTATGTGAACAACTTGTAAGCTGACAATATGTGAGCAATTCAGGGTTGATAAATATGTAACTCTTGGTTGATAAATATATAAGCGACTCTCTTGGTTGATGTACAAGAGAGCTGCTCTTGATATGAATGTGAACAAGTTTTTTGATTGATATGTAATTTATGAAAACAGCTCTTGCTTGATATTCGTGTGAACAACTTTTAATTGCTGTGGAAACAACCTTTGAACTAGCAAGAAAGCTACTATAAATACTAGTATTTAAGCAATTCTACGTGAATATTGGATTTTTTTTGTATTTATAATTGCACACTTCTTTAGACTTCAGAGTGGTTCTGTTCACCATAGAGAGAAAGATACTGTTAAGTACCTATGTATAAAATGAATTCAACTAAGGATCAACCTCCAATCATCATTCAATGTTACAATAATACGGATGTTCTTGAGGTAAGATAAAAAAGCTTGCAACAAAATCATGTTGGTTTTTTTCTTTCGTTTTTTTTAAATATATAAAACAACCGCAGCATTATTTTTTTTTCTTTGTGAGCGTAAACCACGACACGTCTCCTCGTTATTTTCCATCGCGTTTAACACCATAAAGCCTTTTTTTTATCCCTCACAATGGTGACCAAAAGATTTCTTAAACTGATTCACCTCTGCGTTTGTGCACAAACTCCCAAGAGCTATCACACAAGAATTGGATAAAACGCGAATTTGATTGGGCCTTCCTCCGGTGAGGAGGGGTCCAGATCCATCCGCAGCAAATGGCAAGGTTAACGTGGTGGATAATGTTGCCCCCCCCCCAAACGCATAATCGTCCCCCGCCCCCTCAATTTCACCGGTCGATCCGAAATGGCGGCTGTTTCGATGGTCTGATTCTTGAATGTGTTCCGGTGGAAAATGCAGTGGTGAAAAAAGTAACCAAATGTTCGCTTCCTAAAATAACATATCAAGACTTTGATGAGTTTTGATACGAGTTTCACTCGACGAAGACCAAGTTTCACTCGAGGTTAAAAGTCTGACATGCGATGTAAACACGTTAAGATTTCCTTCATAGTTGCATGACACGTGGACTGCCTTTCAAAAGATAAGGGCCGAAATCAAGATGGTCGCAACGCGGCAACGGCAAACAAATTATTATCTTAAGTGCAGCCTAAAGGCTCTTTAACGAGGCCCTTCCCAGCTCATACTTTTACCCTTAAACAATGTTAGGCGTAGTACCTAGTAAAAAGTCCTTTTTTCAGCAACCCATAAAACACAAAATCCTGTGTACGCAATTAAACCATAACAGCCCAAAGTATTTGGAATGAAATTCAGCTTGAGAGAAATTAAAAGTTTTCATTAAAAAACGAAATTTCAAGCTTTGAAAAACGCCTAAATTATTATATTTCAGGTTTCCAGAGGGGTGACATTTTTCAAATTGTGACATTACTGAACTGAAAAGATCCTCTAAAATAATTAATTCTCTTTCCGAACGGCATCGCTGGGCGGTAGTAAGTTAAGATTTAACCTACTGTACGTCGGTTGATCTGTAAAGGCTATGATGAAGACATATCTGATACGATATTCAATACAATCAATAACGATATTACCAAATTTTTGATTTATCAGCGTTGCCAGATTTCGCGAACTTGTTCCTTTAGAACGAGTTTAACTTTTTAAACGGTGAAGATAATTTTATGATCAACCCCATTTTTGAAATCTTCAGCTCGAGAGCAATCAAAACATACCAAATATAATAGGTTATTTGTAGTACTTCTTAAGTAAGCCGCGGTTGAAATTTTCAAAATCTCAAAATGAGGCAACACTGCGATTTATAGTTACCATTTCTTGGTCTCTCAGCCACGTAACATTTCGAAAGCATATTTCTTTCTATGCAACAAAAAAACTCAAAAGTACTTGCATTTTAACACCCAAATCAGAAATAATTAGTTTTGACTATTTTACTTTTGATGATTATTCGTTAAAATGCACCGCACTCCAAACTGAAAAATAAAAAAATCGCCACTTTCATTTTAGAGTGCGAGGATTTTTCCTCTTCACTGGTAGTAAATTTTCCGGCTAATGGGACTTTTTAAAGCACTATCTTGAATAATGAAATACAGCAGCCATGATCATGGGTTGAGATAATGCTTTACGCATATTTTTTCTCTGTTTTCTTTTTTTCGTTGCGTGTGAAGTTATCAGTGTAGCCAACCTTGTCGTGCGCGCAGCAAAATGAATGGGACAACCACCGGTTTTAATAGTAGTAGTAACATTTATTCATTCATAAAATATAAAATGAAGAGCAATAAACGCGATATCTACTAATAAAATTTTAAGGGCAAATACAAGCTTCAGGGCTTTTTTTGATAAGGGACACAATTTTAAAAAAATCAAGGTGCACCAGGTGAGTGTAAATACAGGGTACACACAATCAGTTGAACCGCTTGATCGTTAAAAATACTAAAGCTAATTGTAAGGAGAAAGACACCACTTTATTTTACCGGCAGAACGTTACTGTTTCGGGTATGGCGAGGCCTTGTCTTCCGAGACCGCCCTCTAACCAATTAGATTAACGACGTGCCCCTCAAAACGTATTTATGCCCGGTCCCTTGCCACTCCGAATAATCTTAACTTTGGGTAACAGTTTCGAAACTATCTTAGGAGAGAAACTATCTCTCGAGGTACAGTATTCGAAGGTGCAGACCCCAAACTACTTGTGAACATATTTTTAACAACACGTTCGCAAAAGTTTTATCCCAAAAATATATAGTAGGTAATTTTATATGTTCACAGTTTTTCGATCCGAAATACCGCAAAAAGGGTGAGGCGAGCCGCATGAAATGATGACCCCGCGGTTTCCTACCAGCTTTTCCGGACTTTCCACGATTTTCCCGCACTTTCTAATTCCAGTTATTAGATGGGCAATTTGCATGAATAATTAACATTCACGAGCGACTTTCATAACCGAGCAGGCGTCAGGCGTCATAAAAATAAACCAACGTCGAAAAAAGTGTCGTGCAATCTTCTCGACCTCTAGTCTAAGGTTGAGAAACTTTCCATGACCCATCTCAGTCTGTTGGCCCGAACCACCTCAAATTTTACTTTCCGGCGCAATTAAAAAGAAAGAAATGCCTTAAAGATAGGACAGCATCTTTTTAAGGCGAACTTTGTTTAGGTTCGAGCCCATTCCACCAGATTTCGGGATTTTGTTAAATTAAAGCGGGGAAATTCGCGGATAAACAGAGGAAACGAGCATATGTCGGGTATGTTTGAGTATTCACCCTTTCACGACGAAAACAATAGTTAGCATAGGCAGCTAACACGTTGATTGATATAGCAGATGCTATTTATTTTAGCAGCCGTTGCTAACTTTTTAGTAGGCACTGTTAACGTTCGCTGTTGCTACTAATAAGTTAGCAAGGGCTATCAATTGAGCAGCTTTGTACGTTTAGCAGCCATTGCTAACATTTCCGCGGCTGTATGTTAAGTTAGCAATGACTGCTAAAAATAAGCGATGTCTGCTAAAATTATTTGTACATTGCTATGTCAATTACTGCGTTAGCTGCCACTGCTAACTATTCCACACGAATCCTGATGGCCGTTCGAGCACTTACAATCTTTCAACGGTCATCTTTTAATCGTTACATTTTTTCAACTTGATAAAACCCCTAACTATACCTAATTAACTGGATATTCACATGAGTAATTAGCATCAAAATTCGTGTTGGTTACTAATTATTACCGATCACCGCAGCTCCCGGATAAGACGTTACGCCAAGGGCACTCCACTCACCTGCAACAAGTATTTCTACACGTTAACGTGTTGAAAATGTCGTTTTCCGCGTCAAAGCAGTACGCATAACTTACACACTAATTACGGAGCCCTCAACACCTCAGGCAGCGTTGCCAGATTTCGCACGTCAAGTTTAAACGTTGTCTAATTTTTAACCGGTAAAGATAAAAAGCCCCATGTCCGGATTGCTCTGATCGAGTGGAATCGAGGATGAGTAACAAATGCTAGGTTATATCTTGGCTCTCGAGTTAATTTTGAGTTGACCGACTCATGCAATCTGATCCAGATATTGCTACAAAAAAAGAAAAAAAATCTGGCGAGGTGAACTTAGCACACAGTGTTCTTTTTCTCGATGCGCCATGGAATCAATACTTCCGCATGCAGGCCACTTCATCCATAGTATGCAATGAAGCATTCCTCTATAGGAAAACCGTGTCTAACTTTAGACATGGAATCAAAAACTTATCTACTTGAACAACGGGGGAAAAAATCATGGTTCAAAACGCCCCACGGAAATCGGAAAGAAAAACACGCCGCAAAAATTTCATTCTGAGAAAAGATTAATGAAATGTAGAGACTCGTAGTGGAAATTCAACCGTAAATAAGGTCTTCATAAGATCTTTTCATTCACAAAAGTGTATGTTACTACGTACTCTTGTTCATTTTCATACCGAAAAAAGTAGGTTTGAGCTGATCACTTACGGTGTAATTAGACAGAAACATTAAACTAGAGTTGTATGGTATCATCTGGTTGCTATCAAAGTCGCGAGTTTTATTCCTCTCTGCGCGAGGAAAGTAATAAGTAATAATAAAGAGTAATTTTCCGGAGTGATAATATGAAACAGCACAAAGATCTTACGAAGAACTTTGGAGAGAAAAATTGTTGTCCAATCCGAGGGCACGGGCTAAAAACGACTCCCTCCTTAAAATACAGGTTTATCAGCTACACTTCTGAACTTTTACTTCAACTTTTAGCTTTTCAGATGAGGTCTAAATGAATTTCGATAATGTTAAAACTAATATTGGAAAATCAAGAGCGGAAATCACGGATTAAAGCGTCATGTTTTCCGTACCCACGATATTCATCGACCAATGTTTTCGACATATTCATATTTATCATTGGTATAGATACAAAATATTTGATATGGTAAATTTTTATCGATTCATACCTCAAAATTTGGCCGCAAATTTTCAGCCTTTACGTCATGTCATATGCAATTGTTTTTATAAGCCCGCTTATTTTATTATTATTTTTAAAGCAATTAAAAAAATCGTTTTTCAAAAAATTAAATCATTGTAATAAAAAAAACTCCGTAAAAAATATTTACAGAGGTTTTTTGTTTAATTAACAAAACGCAAGAAATTCCGGGTCAAAATCTAGTTAATCAATACACAGGAGACAAAAAAGAAATAACTATTGAATGAGCGACGTAAGGGGCTCGTTCGTTACCCATTAGCTCATTTAAATGATTAAAAGATCGAAGTTTGAGTGCGACAGAGGAAATGAAAGTCAGTCATGAAACCGTTGTCCGTACAGAGTTCAATAAACCTATGATCAGCAGATGTTCCAATTTCTCCCGATAAGAATAAAGAAGATGTATAGCTAAATATTGGAAGTACAGATATTGGAAGACTGGCAAACTTTTGTGAAATGAGGTTTGGCTCAAAGATGCAGTAGTCTTGGGGAAGTGCTAAGATTTTCGTTAGATGGTCTACTTGCGAGGACCTTCGTTCATTTCTCAGAGCCTGTTCATGTGGTCTCTCATAGCAATGACCCCCCATCGAGAATATTAACGGGGTTTATTTCAAGGTAAGGAGTACTTAATGTAATCAAGTACGACGAGGCCATCCGCCGTACAGCAGGTGCAATCAAATAATGCATCTTCACGTAGACAACCTCCTTTCCAAAAAAAAAAAAAAATAATTACAGCCCCATTTTCAACCGAATTAAAATAAATTAAAAAAAAAAAACCTTACTCTCCCTTTTCCTCCTATACATATTTT
>Ga0058701_10004193_pt1 | contig 11648 bp, 11 predicted proteins | sample AgamicOrMae_FD_97039 | JGI IMG/M metagenome (GOLD analysis project Ga0058701, IMG submission 97039) | Agave microbial communities from Guanajuato, Mexico - Or.Ma.e | ecosystem: Host-associated > Plants > Phyllosphere > Phylloplane/Leaf | place: Guanajuato, Mexico | collected 2012-06-04 | reverse complement strand
TATTTATATCATACTGCGATCCCGATTTGAATACAGGAATTATTTTGGCAATTTTAAGAGCATTTGGAACTTTTGCAGTTTGAATGGATAAATTTATCAGTTCAGCAATATAAGGACTTAATGGTACTTTACAAGCCTTTAGTACTTGATTCGTTGCTTTGTCTCTCGACCATCCATCCGTGCTTTTTAGACCATCAATGAGTTTGAGTATATCAAAGTTACTAACTGGCACTAAAATCGAACCTTCAACCCAGGGAATATAGACTTCAATATAGACTTCGAATTACTCGAAGAAAATTCAGACGTCTAAGTATAACTTAAAGAAAATTCGGACGTTCAAGGATAATTTAAGTTATACCCTTATAAATTTACTGTTTTATTTTCAATTACGGCTTCCATAAAGATCGTCTTCGGAAAAAAGAAAAGAAAATTTCCGTCGAGTAGCCGACGGGGTTTTCCAATTAATCGTGATGTGTCAAGCGGTGAGCGCTTCCAACTGTCCCCCGGAGCCCGCCTGGACCGGACCGGACCGGAGCGGGCATTTCGGAGAAACAAAGGAAAGACGCGGTACGGGCAGGTGCGGGCAACCGTAGGCTGCGTCGCCTTGCCAGTGAGATTGGAGGTGTAAAAGTGGTTCTCGATTTCATGCCGTGGACAGGCAGACATCCAACAGGCCTCCAATTGCCCTTCTTAAGCTTTCGTCCTTTTTTCCCCAGGAAGGAATCTGATTGGGATACTAAACTCGTAAGGCGCCGCGGCGTGACCGCATAGCTTTAATAACAGTCTTCGTATGATCCCTTTGTTTTAGTTCTGATATACTGCACTTTTTTTGGAGCTTCTTTGTTCCTCTGGCGCCTTCTATGATTCTCGGCGAGCCAGCTTACCGAGTAGTAATTGCTTGAACAAGAAATACCTTGGACTCGTCTAGAAACAACGTTATATTTTGAGGCTTTTTTTTTACCCCCTCCCCCAAAAGTATGCGTAAGCGTCTACTTTTCGTTTAGGACTTACTTTATAAAGTACGTATGTACGCATACGTTAATTATACGATACCTAAGCAGTTCGTCGGCTATTTTTTAACTTTTTTTCAACTAAGAATAGGCTTTGGTCGCAATGACGTATAGTTACTCCGAATAAGTCAAAACTTTGGCGACCATTACGTTAGTATATCGCTAATGTTGTCGCTCTTCTCAGCTAAGCAACAAGGTGAAACATAAGGAAATACCTCTCCTTATCTCCCACAGGAATGATTTCTGATGCCAAAAAAAAAAAATGTTTTCTTGATGTAGTGACTAAACCATTTTTTCCCTCTCCGCCATATTTTTTTGCATTTTTTTTTCCTTTCTGAAAGAAAAATTCTTGTGCCAAGAAAAAAATCCTTGCGGTAAAAAAATATCTCGACCTTATAAAAAAATGTATCAGAAACCATTTTTGTGAGTGTAGTTAAAATAATTCTGCTCGAGGAAGTAGTGCAATCTCTCATGCTCATGGTGAAATCGCGCATACAGCTGCTCGGAGCGTGAAGAATTTGTTCAAAAGGCATTCTAACATATTTCCTAGACTTTTTTTTTGCGTAGAAGGATGAACCCCCGTGTCGAAAGAAAAAGTAGGGCAAAGTGGGTTATCAGGAAGTGAGGTGTTTGTAATGCACCAGAATTGTGGTGCAGCAGCTGAGCTGGCGGGGCGGGGAGGTGCACTGGAAGGACCCCACTCTTCTCTTGTCGCGCACCTCAAAATATCCTATTTCACCTGAGTTTCCGGCACCAGTTTCCTGTCCCAATCAAGCCGATTTCGTTTTTTGCTGAAAGGAAATAATCGATTGAATTATCGGTCTTTTGTGTCCCTTTTAAACCGGGGAAGTGAGTATTTGACCGGAGATTGCCTCGGAAGTTTGGTGTGTCTGACGCGGAATTTAAGTCTTCCGTGTGTTACCTAACGGTGGGCATTCGATAGCGCCAAAAACCACAAGCGCCAACGCCGCAAGCGCCAGTCCGTAACCGCCAAACGAGAAAAGTCGCAAACGCCAAAGTTCGTTTAGGTTAGGTCAGGTCAAGCTAGGTTAGGTTAAGTTAGGTTAGGTTAAGTTAGGTTAATTTAGGTTAGGTTAAGTTAGGTTAGGTACGGTTAGTATTGCGGTTAAGAACTTTGGCGTTCGCGACTTTTCTCGTTTTGCGGTTACGGATTGGCGCTTGCGGTGTTGGCGCTTATGGTTTTTGGCGCTTATGACAGCTACCCACCTAACCTAACTCTAACCCAACGTAACTGAACGCGCAATCTAACATAAGTAGCGTGGCGTGACTTGAACTAAACTAAACCTAACGCTAACCTCAGCTAATCTGTACGTTACTTGGCTGAACAAAAGCCCATCCTCACCAAAAGCGTTGAACGTTAAATAATTTCATCTCGAGGCAAATTAGGGTGCGACAGGAGTATACATGACAAAGCTACTAATATGTTTATTTTGAATGAAAAGGTAGCCAAACCATATGTTACGTGCGGTACCTTCATTCTAAAGTATACTTGGTATGCCTTTTTTTGGTTAAAGGTACTTTATGAAAATGCCGTTTTTTTTAAAAAAAGATCTTCACTCGTTTGGGGCATGAAGCCAACTGGAAATGATTGTAACACATTTTTCGGTAGGTTTTCAAGGTAGGATGATCAATGCAAAATTTCTCGCGATGTCTTCGTATTGCTATTTTGTGATTTTTTCTTTTTGAAAAACTGAAATAGACATACAAATTACTCCCGTTTTCTCTTCATAATTACGCGAAGCAATAAGTACTTAGCGAGTTACGAGCCCCAAGGAATTTTCGGTAATAGCGATGCAATCCGCTTTATTTGGGTGTCATGCGTGTCGTCTACCGTGTCGGAATTCCTAAATTTCACGAAGTAAAAAATTCGGGGGGGGGCATTCGATAGCGCCAAAAACCACAAGCGCCAACGCCACAAGCGCCAACGCCACAAGCGCCAGTCCGTAACCGCCAAACGAGAAAAGTCGCAAACGCCAAAGTTCGTATAGGTTAGGTTAGGTCAAGTTAGATTAATTTAGGTTAGGTTAAGCAAGGTTAGTATTGCGGTTAAGACCTTTGGCGTTTGCGACTTTTCTCGTTTGGCGGTTACGGACTGGCGCTTGCGGCGTTGGCGCTTGTGGTTTTCGGCGCCAACGAATGCCCCCCAAAAATTCCACCTTGGAAATCTGTACATTTGATAAGTATTGGACTGCGTCAAGCCGTGCTTTTATTGGGAGCATTAAGCAGACCGAATATAGCATTCTGAAATAGAAACTCATTCTCGTCGGAAGGCTGTTCATTGATGTAGAAGGGCCGGTTTTCTTGTTTTTACGTCGGTTGTGTTGTGGAAGTGTAAATGGGAGTCCGGAGACACTAATGTCTCCATTGAGAATCATCGGCTTAGCTTGCCTCCGATACTCATGTCGTTTAGTCGCGATAAAACGACATCTTATCGTTTTTATTTAGGAGCTTCCCATTTGGCGACCTGCCTCGCCGTCTGTCCGGCCCGTCCGGCCACCGCCTTTTGCCAAAAAAGCTAAAAACACACCGTCGCGAAATCTTTCGTCACAATGCCTTCTTGATTTGCGACTTGGGAACAAGTTTTCTTCTGAATGGCGATGATGCACACTCGTTAAATTGACAAACTGATCATTTTATTCAGATATATGATTTAGAGGCTCGCCAATTCATTCGATATTTTTTTGAGCAAATTTTCTAACGGATCCATGTGACTCACACCCTTGTTTTTCTCGCGTGAGAAGTAACGTAAATTGTAAACGTCTTGTCAATATATCGACGGGTTTGCTGCAATTGGTAAAACCGACACTTGGAGGGGGAATTTTCATCTCCGGAGTTTCATCTCTTGAAACGAAATTGAGCGAGCCAAAGGGCGCTTATTAAAACGAAACCAAGCTTATAATAAGCCTAGGTTTATCATTTCGAACGGTCTCCCAACCTGATATCGCGTACTAGCAGTCAAAAAAGTATTGCACGCTCTAATTTTTTTTTGGTTTAAAGTTACGGAAGTTTTAAAAAAATGGAGTGCGCAATACATATTTGACCGCTGGTATTTATACCTAGAGGTAAAGTCCTCCCCTAAAAAGGACGATCCCAAAACCTAATTTAGGTAAAATTGACCTATAAAGATCAATCTGCGCCAGTTACTGCCGCCAAAAAGTAGGTGTCATCCGACCTGTCGACCGTCAGGTCAACTTAGGTTAGGTTCTATCTTGCTCTGCTCGGCCTTGCGATGAAGGTTGCTGAAACTCGCAAAAGGATGAAAAATTAAACGTTCCGAAGCGCCAGTGCGGACTTTTTCGTACAACCGAACCGCCCGTGCAAAATAGCGCTGTAAGCGGGCGCTGGTTGGTGGCTTTCACGATAAATCGACGTTTAGACCTACCGCATAGCCTCCGTCCCACCGTCGTTGAGGGTGCTTACCCCCATGAAGGTCGGTTTACTCCGAGGGTAATTCGGGCTGGGGCCGGCGGGGACCGTCAGGAAGCGATGTGTGCCGCCAGCAGGCCCCTCCACGACGTGCCGGGCACACCTGATGGCTTCACCGCGCCGCCGCCAGTGCGCCGGCTTGACACGTTACCTCCCCTCCCATCCCTCCCCTCTTTCCCCTCCGAAAGCGAAGGGATGAATGGAAAGCGTGAATGGGTTGAAGCTACTCAATGGCGGTTACGCGGCGCGTTTACGCGCGACACAAGTTTTGCTTTCGGCCTCCGAAATTCAGCGCGAAACCAAAAATAAAGCTTTTTTTCCCCAGCACCTAAGGCGGGGATTTTTTAACTATCGTGAAGCACCCTGGTACAAACCCATACGTTCTCGGTACTAGCAGTCTCGAAAGTATTGATTGCTCTAACTTTTTCAATTATGTGTAATTTTTGACCGGGAAGGAATCGACCAAGGAATGACAACTCATGATATCCGGTTGATATTTTTGATATCCGGCAGTTGGATTCGATCGAAACATGGCTGTTTTCAGCGATTTTTCAAGTTTATTTGACCACAGTCCACTGGTATCTGACTACCCAGGTATAACCAGCAGATATTTTTTATATTCTGCTGAAATCTGTCAGGTACTTAATTGAAATCTGCACGGAAAAAATGGTTTTGTTACGGCAACAAAATTAGGGACAAACAAATGAATTTTTTGTTGCTTCAACCAAAAATTTTGCTGCAGCAACCAAACGTTTTGTCGATAGAACTAAACATCTTGTAGTTGTAACAAATTATGTTTGTTATCCCTATTTTAACAAATGACTTTGTTGGTGTGACAAAACATTTTTTTCCGTGTGGTCAATTTTCTCTCGAGATTTGTTCAGCGAATTCTTACTGAATCTCACTCTCTTCGATCCAAATTTATTGTACCCAAACCAGGCAAGAACTACCTTAAACAGGTGTTAAATTGTGCTGATGCCGTCTACGCTTCTCTCAAAATTCAATTTTTCATACAACACGGTATAAAAGATTTGCTTATCAACAAAATCATTTGTTCAAATAGGGATAACAAAAAAATTGTAACAACCACAAAATGTTTAGTTCTATCAACAAAACGTTTGGTTGCTGCAGCAAATTTTTTGGTTGCAGCAACAAAAAATGTATTTGTTGTCCCTAATTTTGTTGCCATAACAAGATCAATTTTTTTTTCCGTGAACATACAGTTGAACTCGCATTTTCGCAGAAAAAATCGGCTCACAACTAAAATCGGAATTAACCCATAACAGCCCAAAGTATTTAGAGTAAAATTTAGCTTAGTATAAATTCGAAGGATTTTCCCTTAACGCAATTTTAAGCTTTGGAAAATGCCTAAATTATAAAATTTCAGGTTTCCAGAGGGGATATTTTTTGAATTTTGACAATCCTGAACTTAAAAAAAAATCCTCATAAATATTTTTTTTCTGTTCCCGAACGGCATCACTGGGCGGCAGTGGGTTAAAGCAGAGTGATATCGCTGCTGTGATTGGGGCATGCGTGCACTAGCTGTAGTGCAAGGGACGTTGGCGCAGCGAGTGGGCAATCTATACCGTAACATGAAGAGGTCCTTTCCTGCCGCAGAAAGGGATCCAGTTCGTAAAAGAAATAAAAGGAAAACCGGAAGCATTTCCGCCCAGCTCCTTCCAGGTGCCTTCCCCCTCCCTCTCCCCTCCCCCCACCCGGGGCAGCGGCTCTGTGCTGCTCCTTGGGAACAGCGTGGAGGGGAGGCAGCGGAGCGGCAGGCCACGCCAGCCAGCATATGTGGCCGACGCGACGCGACGGTGCGATGTATGGTGCCGCGATGGTGCCTGACTGCTCCTTCAACCTCATTCCCATGAAAAGTGTTCGCGACACCCGCTTATGATTTGCTCGATAACTTATCTGCATTAGATTTAAAAGATCGAGTTTTTGAGGGGGGGTTTTGAGAGATTCAAAGCTGTATACCTTCAAAAAAATACGTTGTGACTATTCACACGCTGCCCCAAAAAGGCACCATTAAAACGTTGAAACATAAAGGCCCTAAGTATTCGGAGTGAAATTTAGCTTAAGAGAAATTGGAAGGTTTTTTTCCATTAAAGTACGCAGTTTTATGCTTTGGAAAGTGCCTAAATTAGTAAATTTCAGGTTTCCAGAGGGGTGATATTCTTGAAATTGTAGCAATACTGAACTGGAAAGTTCTTCTAATTTTTTTTTTTTTGGTTTCCGAACGGTACCGCTGGACGGGAGTGGGTTTAAATGTATCTGGTTGGTTTCCGTGCGTTGAAATCACCTCCCATTTAAAATACATTTGGCTGGTTTTCGTGCGTTCACTTTTCCCTTGTATGAATATAGGCGTGCGAATAGAACTGACAAAAAAATACATGTATTTTTGAAATCTAAATATCTCTAACAGTGGGTTACCCTCACTAAACGCCCTTCGGAAACGGACTCCTATCCCAAAACGATCCTTAAAAAAAATGATCCAAATTGCCCTCTCAGAGTCCTAAAATTCGATAGATATTTTCAAAAATATCGCGTTTTTATCAATCGAAAATAGAGAAATCCTTCCAAAAGCTCATAACGTAAATATTCAAAATACTATGGGCACTATAGGACTAAAGTAGAGTTCGTATAATGAGAATGTGGAGTGTCGATGGGCAGTCGGGGCGGCAACCTGATTGTTTGGTCCTTTCTTGTTTTCGTCTACTGTACAAGTGAGGGCTAATTTTAGAGCGAAGGGAGACGGGCCATTACTGGGTCCGGCCCTTGGAAAGGAGCGGCGCGGGCGCCCCTTGAGCAGCAACGTGCGCTCAGACCGGAAATGAGGAGGTCAAGGTTTGGGCTACTCTACTTCTCACTGGCCATCCATATGTCTCGTTTCCCATCAACAGCTCTTGTCTTAAACTCTCCCCTTCCACGGTTCCCCTTGGGACGTCCACCGTGTGCTACAAATCCGTTACTTTTAAGGCCGTTGATTTCAGGGGCTGTAAAATCCGTTAACAGTGGACTCAAAAATAGACGTCACACTCGCCGCTGAAAACGGAAATTTGGAGGGATTTAGCGGTAAGTAGGATATTCTTGGGTGGTTTGTAAATTTTAAAAGTTGTTTATCAATAGTTCTATTTTCAAAACCTACCATAATACTTGAAATAAATTTATCAAACACCATATAGGTTAAAAAGCTATCACCGACATTTTTCTTCTGACTAGTCTATTGATGAACATTTCAAAAATTAACTGAGGGGGTACAAACTCGCGTAATTGAGTGTACACTGACAGCGTATTAGGCGTAATAATTGACGTGAAGGCCGTTACGCTCTGCCATGAAATTCGTAAAATCAACTAAAATCATTCGTTTTAAATTGAAATTCAGCGCAAATCGCGCAATTGTGATCCGATTTGCGCTGATATTAAGTACCATCTTACTAATTCCATTTCAGAGAATACAGGCAACAAAATGTCAGCGTAATTGTGCGTAATAGAGTGTACGCTACGAGTAACTACCCCCTCAAAATTAACACAAAATATAACGGGCACCCGTTCCGTTCCTCCCCTCCGAAACGAGACTACCCTAAAAAGCTAGACCCTAACGAGTCAAGCTCGGAGTCAATTGATTTTCACATATTTGCGCCGTTATATATTTTCGTCCCGAGTATCATTTTCGTCTTGAGACATGGTTAAATGACGTGTTTTACGGCCTGAAAATGATTTCCATTGAAGGAATGCTCTGAAGTCCGTCTCGTAAAGAACAATGGTATGTCCGGTTGGGGCAGCACGGTGCTTTACTCCGCCACCGACCCGGTAGGCCCACTCGGATGAGGTACCCGTACCCGGTGGCAAGGCTTACAGCCTTCAATGAGTAATGACCCTGATTCATAATGTTCAGTTTCCCTTGAATGAAAAACCTTGAATAAGCCCGTGATAAAATCGGCCTGAAATTTGAATGCATTGTAATTGTGGTAGGGGCATCAAGCCGTGAATGGCGGGGGACGCCCGCTTTTAGTATCCGGGCACCTGCTTCCGATGCTAAGAAAAACTTCTCCGAATCATAATTAGCGCGTAATCTGGTAAACCAAGGTATTATCTGTGATGAAATCATTTATTTAATGAGTCGACTCGATAGAAATTGCTGAAGAAACTACTTCATCTCATGGAATATATAAAAAGATAATGGTCAAAATTACGCTAAAAATAGTTTTTAGTACACTGTGAATATGTTTCCTCCCCTAAAGCAGACGGTATTACAGCGCTGTACAAGGCACTTGCAAACGAATCCAGATCGGAGCGAGGCTTAAATCGAATCTTACAGTTGACCTAACTACGTGGTTATGTTGTTAAATATACACCCATAATGTAATATGAAAGGTTTTAGCAGGTAAGGTGCCAGGAGTTCAAAAATCTGAGACAGCGTTATGGTTAGTTTTTAGGGCAGACCCTAGACATACTGATCAACGAAAGGGCACGACTGTCCTCGTCGATAAAGCACTCGTCGATATAGCTATTGGCATTTCCAACTCGAAAATAAAGATACCCGTATTAGGCTATTCAGGTCTTAAATCGTAAGTTTAGTAAAGTTCCCGTTTAAGATAAACTCATCAGTGGTCGTACCAAACCAAAGGGCTCGGCGAAAACTGTCGCCGAAAATTGTCGCCGAAAACTAGGCAGTGTGAGCGTTGGCGTGGAAAAGTTATAGGCTAGGTTAAGCTGCGTGAAGTTTGCCAGTTCCAACTCATAGACAAATTGGAACACATGCGAAGTTATAGTTGAGCGATTCAGCGCTCCTACTAGGTTAAGTTAGGTTAGGTTTTTTGCCCCGCCCAGCATATGCCGACGGAGAGTGTTAATATAAGTTGCAACTTTGATTAGAAGTGTGTATGTGGCCCAGGTTACGACTCTCTCGGCGCGGTTCCGTGTGCCAGAACTGGCACAACAGAGCGTAACAGACGTGTGCGAGAACGTCGGACTGCAGTTCCGTCCTTCCTTCCTGCGGCGGTGATAAGACGCCCGCGGCGGCGTTGCGGCGCACGCCGCATGCGCAACGCGCAACGCACCGCCAGACACTTCCGCTGCTCAGGTGCGGCCGTCGCGGCGCGGCGCGGCGGCGGCGAAGACGCCGTGATGCGCTCCGCCAGCTCTCTCCGGAGACGACTAGCACGTGTGGGTGGCGGAGACAGCGCGAGGGGAGCCCCTTGGCCACGGCCAGAGCTGCTGGGCTGCCGGGCCAATCCTTGGCCGGGCTGCCCAAGGGGAGAGTCGGAGTCTAGAGCTGCCGGCGGCGGCCGTCGCCTCGAGCGGAGCACGTGCCAGCCCAGCCGTGTCATTTTACTGGCCAGCTGACGAGACGCCGTGCGCACTCGCCGTGGCGGACCTGCACACTGGTCGACAAAAGTTTCAACCCTTTACCGCATAGCGTTCTTTTATAGACGGTGATAACCGTGCTGGAGTTTCCAGAAGGTGATGGAATGGGACTACCTCAACTTTGAAACTGAAAGACTGTATACATACATGGACGGACAACTGCTGCGATCAGCAAATAACAGGGTCTCTAGCGATCGGGAAAACCGGGATATTGCCGGGAAATTGAATGATTTAAAAAAAAAAGGAAATTTCCGGGAATACCGCAAAAATGAGGAAAATTCGGGAATTTTCATTGAAATATGCTATTTTTGAAAAATGGAAATTGCGAAGTCCGTTTTTGCCTTTTTTTCTCGGGAAAAAAACAAAACCTTTTTTTAAAAAAAATCCACAACTTTAAAACTATGTCTCCTAAACTGTATTCCTTGGGGGGGGGGTCTAAATGTAAAAGAAACCGAATTTACGAGTAAAATTTTGGGAATTTTCGGAAAAAGAGATCCGGAAAAACCGGGAATTTGGAAATGGGAAATAGACACCCTGAAATAATTTCCTAGCTCAATAATCCTTTTGAACGCTTTTAAGGTTGTCTTCTATTATATTGGGCGATAAGGGCGGCGCGTTTGATTTGGCTATTCGCACGCCATTGCAAATACAGGTAGACTTAAACGCACGCAAACCAACCTAGTGCATTTTAAATGGGAGGTGACTTGAGCCCAACCTAATATATTTTACATGCAGGCGTGCGAATAGCCTTTTCGTTACGATTAGGATGGGTTTGGTATCGTAGAGACAGTTGTTGACGATACAGAAGTACATAAGGCGGTTCAAGACGTCGTTTGAAAGGTACGGGGCGGAGCAACGCGTTCAGCGGAGCGCGCGAGCGGACGGCGTGCCGACGCCGCCTCGGCGGTCCAAATAAAAAGCGCGGACAGACCAAGAAAAGCGGGCAGCGGAACGTATGGCACATCCGCTACATGCACTGTGCTTCTTCAGACCTCCAGACGATAACGAAGCAGGCGAGGGGACAGACAAATCTTGCCCGCTTATAATTCCCACTTGAGCCATTCTCTGTTTAAGTTCTACGATGAGATAGCAAGTTTCTTGACGGCCATTTGTTTATTCTTACCACGATTTGCAGTTTGGGGGTTGGGAAACGAAGGGTTAATTTAGATACACATTTTTCGACCAAAACGCAAATCGGTCAACGATTGAACGAACGGTGAGCAAAAATCACGTTGGCTGGAATGGGAGTACCTTACCGGTTTTACGACGATCGCACCGAGAACTAGTATTTTTTTATCGGACTATTTACACGCTGCCCCATTTAAAATGCATTAGGGTGGTTGCCGTGCGTTCAAGTCACCTCCCATTTAAAATGCATTAGGGTGGTTGCCGTGTGTTCAAGTCTCCCTTGTATTACCATAGGCATGCGAATAGAACTGACCTTTTTTATAAATGCGAAACCTAACCTCAGTTAACCTAAACCACCTAAAAGCGGTTGCGGTTCTTGGTAAATACTCCTTTGAGTGGTGCGACAGCTGTAACGGAAGCGTGGCACAAGCCGCGTGACCCAAACTTAGGTCAACATAACCCACGCGGTTGTCACCAATGTCTCCTGAAAGCTTTAACCAGGGTGGATCACAAGAGGTACAAGTGTTATAAAATTACAGTGTAGCATTTCACGCCCAGTTTATTTCTTCATCTGAGAAAAAAATAAAATAATCCGAGTTGGATTGGAGGCAAAAGTGATTTCTCGAGCGTCCTGCGGTGGTCCATTTGGAGGGGGGGGGGGGGGGGGAAATTAAAAGGGCCCTTTGGGAC
>Ga0058701_10004192_pt1 | contig 11649 bp, 7 predicted proteins | sample AgamicOrMae_FD_97039 | JGI IMG/M metagenome (GOLD analysis project Ga0058701, IMG submission 97039) | Agave microbial communities from Guanajuato, Mexico - Or.Ma.e | ecosystem: Host-associated > Plants > Phyllosphere > Phylloplane/Leaf | place: Guanajuato, Mexico | collected 2012-06-04 | reverse complement strand
TTTACACAATCTGTGATCCAAGGCAATATTCTTATTCGCAGATCCAGACTGTAAACCGCAAATCTGCGAACTACGGCGAACCATTATTCGCAGCATAACCTAACCTAACCTAAGAAAATCGCCTTTGTCCACAGATTGTGTAGACTGCGGATAATGATTTGCCCGTAGTAGTTCGCAGATAACCAGTGTACAGTCTGAATCTGCGAATAAGAAAATCGCCTTTATCCACAGATTGTGTAGACTGCGAATAATGGTTAGTCTGTAGGATACAGCGTCGAATCTGCGAATAATTACTTCGCTTATCATTATACCTGACCGATAATCCCCTCGTCCGAGAGAGTACAAAGTTATGAATTTAGGATACACGATACGATGAATACAATGAAAAACAACAACACATTTTTAAAGGAAGGAACTGTAAATGGACAGCAAATGCCATGAAGATACTTTCAAAGGTGCTTCTTCTTTCTAAACTTTGTTTGAGTTAGGATACGTGATGCGGCGTTGTCAATGCAAGTCAATTGATCAATTGAATTGAAAGAGAATTGATCTAAATTATGTCAAAAACTTCTTTTGCAGATTGCCTATCCAGTTATCGTAAAGAATAACATTTGAATCGTATTTGCCATGCGAGCGAGGTATTTCTGGTACGCATGGTAAACAAATATGCTGGGTGGTTAAAGAAAACTTGTCGCCTTTTGTCTTATGGAAAGAAATATTAACTTCAATTGGGAAAACAAGCGATGATTTGGCCATGAAAAAAAAGAGAAAAAAGGGGAAGGGGCGTGGGGAAATCGCGTGATGTCTTTAAGGAAAATGTCCTCTAGGCCAGTGTGACTTAACACCATATGAGAACAATATAACGTGTGAAATGGCTTTTAAGTCTGATCCAGCTTGATTAAAAATTTGATCAGTTTTCAGTATCCTGATATAAACCGATCAATTTTGAAGATCAGTTTGTATTATGACGATATTAAACACTGATTAAATTGCTGATCAGGCTGAATCAGGGTAATCAACGCCCTTTCACACGGGGAAATCACCTCAACATTTTTTGCAAGGGCAAAAATGCTTTTTAGGAGTGAAAGTGCGACGAAACGCGTTACAAGTACAAGCGTTGAGTTCAGTAACACGTGATGCAAATCAAAATCAAAGGTCTGTTGGTTGGGGAAAAAGTCAAAACGTTCAATATCAAACCTGAAAACGCATCTTAAGGAGATGGGACGAACGCGCTTTACTTAGCCGTTCTTCTCAACATAGTAAATTCAAATTTATAAAGAATTAAGCTTTCCTCTTCTTTTACAAAGACTTCTCTCAAATTTCAAACCTGTCCTAATCAAATTGCTTCACAGAAGTGCCTCACATAGGGAATGAAGTACCAGTAACCCATAATGTGATCTGATTACTAATCAAATTGAGTCAAAAACAATGAGCCCTTAGGTATTTCCCTTGAGTGGTTTTAGAGACGAGGAGAGTAGTAAACAGTAATTAGCTATCGATAGCATTTGATCAAGTGCTTGCTGTGTAGCACAGGCCATAAACAAACATTCTTACTCCGAGTACATAACCCTTTGGAAATGTGGGCGTTTGAGCTAGTTCGCCCTGTTTTTATTACGGTTTTTAAAAAAGGTTTTATGTTTCATTTCTGTTTTTTAGATTTCTCAAAAAGGGTACGATATCCAGCAAAAATGTTCAGAAAAGCTTTAGATGATCTTTGAGAGGCCCACAAAAATAATCAAGAACCTGTTAACTTTTACCACTCTCCCTCTTGAAGATCTGTATAAAAGTGCGAAATAAACAATCGTTGATATCTCAGTGGCCAAACAGTTTCGCTCTTTAGGAATCATCTCCAAACGGGGAAAGGATGAGTGAACATGATCATATTTTAGTAGACTTTGAAAAATATACAAAAGCTTTCGTTAAAATTTTTGTTGGGTAATGCACCCTTTTGGAGAAAACTACGAACAACTGGCGTAGTTGATGTGACGTAACAACTCTGGTTCGTGGTTAAGATGTTCCAAAGTTCCTTCCCTTCCTACGCACGTCTTCACTAACGGAAAAGGGAAATGAGGTTCCACCTGAACTTTTGAAATGGTGACAAGCCCACACGTAAACCCATGAAACGAGTACCATGACTCACACCGAATGAGATGTTTTCAAAAGCATAAACAGGATAAAACTCGCACTCTTCACCAAAACGTCCTCTGCGCCTCACCTTCACCACTTTTCACCATCAGCAAGGAGAGATAGCTTTTATGTACACGACGTTCCCGAATCAACCTTAAGCCTTGAAACAGCAACAAACATTTTAGTTTGTTGCAGTACAAGTTTTTCAAACCCATGATTATTTAAAACAACCTCGTTTAGCAGTAAGACTGAAAATTAAACTAGGTTGCTCATAATTCCAAACACTAATAAAAAGCAATGCCTTAATATAAAGAATACAACAAAGAATGCACGAATATCGAACTAACAAATGAGTAGACTTGAAGAGAAAAGTCCTACAGGTAAGCATGAGTATGAAAATCTGGCGCCTCGTGAATTGAAACTTCGACGAGAACTTTCTTGGTAGCTTCTTCCTTATAAAGACGCTTGAAACCCGTTTCCTATATTCTATGCAACTGAATCCTTGTTTTAAAAAGATCCTGAATGCGAGTTGCCATCGAAAATGTGAACTACTTCTGCAGATATGGGAACGAGTTCCGTCCTTAAGATCAGGGCAAAGCCAAAATGCCCCCAACACCTTTGGGCTGCTAGCAGAAAAACGTTTTGACCCAAGATTTCGAGACCATTTCTTCCAGTTTGAACATAAGCAACACCTTCGTTTCTAGGCTAGTCAATCAGATGCGCCCTGATTGGACCGAAATTATTTTAAAAGGACCGGAGGGCTCGGTGAGCATAGGGTTTAAAAATGGCCGCTTCAACTAAACCAGACTCGATCAGGGCGCACAGCACCTCAAAAAAGCATCTTTCACCGCATGCAGAAAGCAACTGCGGAGATTAACTTCTTCCACTCAAGCAGTGCAAGAAACTCTTACACTTACATTAGTTTAATATGGAGAATTTACTTGCCTCCAGATGGTTTTGACGATGCGATCGAACCAGCAGTGTACAAAGCCGTGCAATGGCATCTTGTTTACAGTGATACCGCCCAAGACAGTTATTACATACCTTGTGTCTTAATTATATATAAAAAAAAATGATACCGCTATCATTTCGAAAACGACGAGGGCATGAGGTTGACTGCGGTGCTGGGTGGAACAGGCAGGTTTATTGCTTTCTCTCTGCATGCCATTTCCCGCCCCACCATGCTCTGGTTAAGTTACGCTATTCGGCGACGTTGTGAAAAACCGACCGGGATCTTGCTGCTTCCCAACCAAAAAGCTTACAGTTAGCCACCAGATCCTCGATTAGAACAACTCACGTTGGACACACAAGCTCCACCCCCTTTAACGCACACATCAGTGATTTTGGGTAACGGCGGATGACATCAAGCTATGGGCACGTTCTCCGTAAACAAACGGACAAGCTTTCAATTTTGTTTAGGTGTTTTGAATCTTCCAGTTGTTTCAAAACATATGAAGCCTCGTAACATTCTCTCTGTAAAGACGTTTCAATAAGCCAAAAAGGTTCCATGTTTGACCGAAGAGGAAATTGACTCGATAATTACGAGAGCTTTAAGAAGATGGAGAAGTTTTCGAACAATATATATCTGTAAATGGTATGATGAGGATATTACAAAAAGGTGCTTTAACGTGATTCCAGAGAGGTCTATAAAACCCTTATATCACGTACGTAGTCCCGTTCACGAACTGTGGTTGATATGAGCATTTATCTTCTCCTTCCGACTCTTCGCTTTCAAGATAAAACACGAGTATTAACGAAAATAACGAACAGATTTGTAATCCATGCATGGCACGGATTCTTCGAATTTGCAGACAAAGTGCACCTAAGAAAATTTTGAAAGAACCGAACTTATCGTTACTAACGGTCAAGTCGAGAGAACGTGCCGAAAGTCATGTTGAAATTGATTTGCGCGCTTCAACCTACTTTGCTAAATTTCTTCCGTGGTTCCACACTGATGAATCACCGTTTATCAGAGGACAAAACACAACACAGCCGGTAAAAAACACATTGCACACAACGACAACCACATTAATGATGAAAGAATTACCCAAACCTACGACCTTGACCATTTCGAAAAACAGAAAATAAAAATGCACATTCGTACTCCTTGAAAAGATGCGTCTCTTTTCAAACCCATTGAAAAACAAAGAACTCCAAAAGATTTTACCCTTAATTTAAGGTTAAAGAACCCCCGCCCTCTACAAGCGTTTTCAATTAAATTACACCACCAAAGAGGGATGTAGTCCAATTAGGTGTAACTGTTAGTTATCCTTGTGAGAAGAATCCGTTTATCCGCGAAGCCCCATGTAACGGGAGGTTGTATCTTCCATAAATGCGTGCTCATCAAGTGTGCGTTCGGAAACCGTCCTCCTCCGGTACTCCATCTCTTCCGATTTCATTAGAGCTCAGTGTATTAGACAAAAGTACACATGAGGGCTGTTCCCGAACGAAGCTAAATGTCGGGTAAATAGACTACACCTAGCGTGGGTTCAATGAAACTTTTTTTAAAAATATTTAAGAGGGCTTTCAGTGCTGAATCAGCTTAAATCACCACTGCATTCCACTGAAAAGAAACAAGACGTGAAAAAATCCATGTGCATCTTTAGAGTGTGCTGGTCGGACACTGTCAGTCGAATTAGTGAGGAAGAGACTCGAATGGCTGTTCCTAGTGATTCATCAGTGAACGATCCCACATGCCTAAGGCCTTCCCTGCCACCGCACCAGAACCCGCTACAACGTCATCTAAACAGCATGCAAAGAGCGGAGAAGATTCAATAAACCTGCCATCCAACACCACAGCTGTCAAAGAAATAATGAGGTTGTTATTGGTCAAAACAACAGCTTTTATTATTCAATATTGACAGATACACAATGTGGCGACACTACGCCCTTCTGTTAGCTTCCGTAGTCGGTTTAGGTGAGCAGAGCAGCACAAGAGCACAACGGAGCGGCTGGGCTCTTCCAATTAAGTGTTTCATCTTTCACTCAAGCCTCACTTGTTCTTAATTATTGTGCGTTGTGGAAGAGAGACAGATAGAAAAACAGAAAATAATTAACCCGTTGATGATTGCTGATAGCGAATTGAACGAATGATTCTGTGATATGAAAGGGCCGAACTGGACTTGATAAAATAACGTGATTTTTCATGTGCAATCGAAAAGAGAAAGATGATCTGGATCCGCCATGTCTCTCCAGCACGGACGCACTCAGCCCTCGGTTCACTCCCCCATCCACACTCACACACACGCAAACACACACACACCTATACTACACAAGACGGCCATGCTCACGTCCACAACACTGAGCTGATAACTGGTCATGAGCTATATTTTCACTTGTCACCAAAAACACCACCGTATGACCGCTCACTCCTACCGTAAACCACAACATACAGCAAGCTGGCATATGCCCCAGATCAACTAGCGAAAGCAAAAAGAAAGAATGAGTTTTAGTCACAAACAAAACATAGGAAAAGTAAGAGACTACACCAGAAAAAAATATTCAAGTGGAAACTCCGTACAATCAAGCAAAATGAAACTGCTGATGAACTGGAGGGGGAAAATCCGTAACAATCAAAACATAAGTTTTTGTTGCTTGATTTCCTAAAATAAAAAAAGGAAACTAATTTACAGAAATTTCTCAGCGTCTCTCAAAACACGAAACAATGGAATGTTCAGAAGCTCCATCTCTTAAAATTAATTGTAACCAATTATAATAGTATTCCTCATAAACATCTACAAGTTTGTACAGAACAGGAATAGGGGTAATTGGCAGACGCCCTGCCGAAAAAAAAAACTATTTATAATTAGGAGAGTCGGAAGGCATCATGCAAGCACGTCCTCATTGCTAACCTCTTTGCCCATCCCTTTCATACCTCCCCTCACTTCCATTTCATAGACCTTCACTGCAATACATTCACATAGAGCAGGGATACTTCACAATAGCCATCTTCCATTACCAAGCAGTATTTCAACAACTTAAGGCACTTGTGGGAGAAACAGGGAAAGGTGCAAAACCTCATTTCCTCAAGGGTGCACTGCGCTATACTGCGCTGCGGAGCGGGCTACCGATAGTGGCCGGCCACGAAGTCTCCTAAAAGGCGTCTTTTCTATATACACAAAAACTCGAAAATAAAAAAGGATTTCGGCGCTTAAAACCCTAGGAGCAATAAACGATATAAAATGAGCATTATTCTACAACAGAAACGTAGAGCTGAGGGGTGTACGTCAGGTGCTCCATTCAAAAGTGCCGCGGCACAATCGGACATTGGTTAATATCGGGGACGACGTCTTCATTAAAACGAGTCGTCCCTAAGAGTCGTGTCCTACCAAGGAAAACATGACGAGATTCGCACACCCCTGCGTAACGCACTAAATATATAAATAAAAAAAAGTCGGTCCAGAATGAGCCGTACCTATCGTAATCGAATGGTCGTACCTATCACAGTGAGAAGTTTTCCATTGCGAGTTATGCTCACGAAGCTGTCTCGAAAGCCGAAAGAGTTACGAGCTCAACCCGTTAGCTGATTCAGACATTTCTTCTTTTCTAAGTACATGGCAGACGGTCAGTTAAGTACATGCTTTCAGTCACAGCACGGTAATTCAAAAGTACAGTTCCGATTCTAAAGCTACGCTTGCAGTTGCGCTACGCGAACCAAGCTGAAAGTCGCTCTGCGTCGATCACTCGGACCAACGAATGGGAAACCCAGCCTCAAGTCAGACACCAAAAAAAAAAACCTCCCGCAATACCGTTGCGGTCCGGTGCGAGGTACGCCTAGGTGCGACCGGGAAAAGCCCGTTTCAGTGGGGCAGAGGGAGTGGGTCTAGATCATAGGCTGGGATAGAACTGGGCCGGGTACAACGGCAGGGCAGCAGCTGCCGCTGCAGCAGCGCTCCCGGCCGTGGTGTAAGCCGGGGAGGTCGCAGGCTGCCACGCCACGGCTCTTTTGGCCGCGGCGGCCGTCTGCTCGGCGGGGAACGCCGCTTCCCAAGATCGTTTCAGTCCCATGAGCGCCGCAGCCGTGGCGGCGGCTGACGTGGCCGGGATGGGGGGCGGAGGGACCTTGGGGTGGTACGAGGGGACGCGTTGGGCCGCGTTGAACACGAACAGGCCCTGGGCGGCCGCCTTCGACGCACTCTGGCTCTGGGGGTTGGCCGCCGCGGCCGCCGCCGCAGCAGCTGCCGCAGCGGCGCCCGTCATGAGCGAGCCGCGAGTCGCCAGCTGCGAGCCGTCCCACATCGGCTGGCCGGGGGACTTGGCCGAGTTGGCCGCAGCCAGCGCCGCAGCTATCTGCTGATGCTGCTGCTGCTGGGCCGACTGCTGGGCCGACTGCTGCTGCTGCTGTTGTTGGGCCTGCTGCTGTTGTTGGGCCTGCTGCTGTTGCTGGGCCTGCTGCTGCACCGCGGCCAACTGGTTGAGCCAGAGGCTCTCCTGTTGGGCCTGAACATGCGCCTGAACCTGCTGCTGGCGCAGCACCTGCATCTGAGCGAGCGCCTGCATTTGCGCGAGAGCGTGTGGGGAGACCATAGCCCCGGGGAAGTGAGAGGGCTGGGGATCCCAGGCCAGGGTTGGCGGCGGGGGCAGAATCGCAGAGGCCGACACGGAGCCGGAGGAATGCGTACCAGGGACACCGGGGTGACCGGGAGGCGGGGGAGGCAACGGCAACATACCGGGGGAGAGGGTTGCGTTGGCGGCGGCAGCCACCGCGGCGGCGGCCACTGACTTGGACGGCGACACGGGTCCGCCGGTCGGGATGCCGCCTGCGAGCACCAGGTTCATATCCTCTCCTGAGCACTGGAACACCTCAATATACCGCTGCTTCTTGCCGGACGACATGTTGCGGTGGTGCTTCTGCTGGGCGGCTAGCGCGGCGCTCTCTTCAGAGTCCATCTGGATGAAAGCTTCGCCTGAGGGCTGACCCTGAAAGACGCACCAAAACCAATCAGCACCGCACTCCTCGCGGCCTAAAGTCCCCATCAACTCTCATCCAACGTGGATGACTACCAACAGAGCCCATTTTGTGTACACCACTTTTCAGCTGACATAAGTGACTCGATAGTAGGAGCTCCCATTTCCAACAAGGAAAAAAATGGGAGGGGGTGCATTTCCCAGATATTCCCGGGTCCATGACCAAACAGAGTTCCCATACTACCCCTGAGAAGCCTTTCCAGACCCACGTGTAATATTCCCAAGTCCATGCCAATCGACGAGGTCCGATCGCAAGACCGTGAGAAAGAAAAGTCGGCGCTGCCACATAGTTCTTACCTGTGCGTTGTACACCATGTGTACTCCTTGGAATATAATACTCTTGGCGTGATCACCAAGGAACTGCAGGATGTGCTCCACCTGGGCCTCGTACGGGAGGCCTCGCAGTCGGATGCAGTCCCTCCTCGTGCCTAACGTAATATACGTCGGCGGCAGTAGATGCGTCGGCAGAACAGACACTGGGAAATGCGGTAACGCGTGCGTTGGGGGCCGTGGTGTCATCGCCATGTTCCTGTTTAACACCTGCGCACAAAAACAAAACGGACTTAACTCTTGAAAGAACCGATTACAAATGGACGAAAGCTAACACGCAAAACTGAGAACAAGACAACGGCGTAAAGAAAGGCATCACTACGAGCATCTTTTAATAGCTCTTGCACATTACTACTGTGAAAAGAGGAATTTTTCATGTCTTCTCTCCACCAATCGTTGTCTATCAAAAGGAGCGAGGCAAAGGTCATGTTCCCTAATCTATCGCTCATCCTGTCTGCTGCTCACTTTTCACCAGAAGTTCATGTCGCCGAGAAGCAAGCGGTTACACATTTAGCAAAAGTCGGGCGGGGCAATAGCGATACGTAAGGTACGTGAGCTAATTTAACCGAACCTGAGTTGATTTTACCAAATGCAAATTGGCGTAACTTGCGCGGTTGTATTATAAGTCGTAGATCCTTGTGACCTAAACTAGATTCTCACCCTAAACCACGCGGTTAATTCTCATAATGTGATAAAAAATTAAACCAGAGTGGAACACAAAAAGTTGAGACTGTCACCTCACATTTTCAATGCTAAGGCTGATAAAAATATACTTAGCTCTAAAGCCTTGTTTTTGCTGTAACTCATAAAACTTGCGACGGAATAACCAGTGGAGATCGATTTCGGAGCGGAACGCGATATTCAAAGTTTGAAATGCCTAAAATATTGGCACTGCATTCCAACCGTTTGACACAGCTAACGCAAAAATGCTCTTGAAACGTCCTACTTCCTAAATAAATACTGGCGTTTTTTGATATTTCAAGTCGAATGAGAAGTTGATTCAGAAACTTTAATATTCAGCACCTTGACTAACCATTCCTCATACCAGGTTATTTGATCGCGACATTCATCACTTCAATTCAATTCCCACGAAAATATAATTATTTTTCGTATCATAACACTAAGTTTTTTATCCGCGTCAAATTCATAACGTGACATATACTTCTGAGAGATTTTATATGAGTACTAGCGCTTTTGGTGCTCTACGTCAGAGATGTCTGCAGTTTGAATTTCCAAGACAAAATGAAACGATGGGTAGGTCAACTATCGGAGGCGTTTGCGGACCCTAAAGTGGACCAAGTCAACGGTTATAAAGGTCATGCTCACCTGTTGGACTTCAGCTATCGTACTACGGAACAGTTCAATGTATCTAGTCCCAATCACTTCTCTGTGTTTGCTGATAGCTTTGTCTCCGTCTTCCTCATTTCGAAACAATACAAAGGCGTCTCCGGTCGCGCGGCCACCTAATTTTTTCACGAACAGAACTCCCTCCTCGCCGTCCATCACTTGGCAAGGATTCGCACCGGAGCCGAAGAACTCCAACTGAAAAGAAACACATTTCAATACAAAATTCCGGATGAAAACACACAAAACGACGACTAAACCACTATTCCGATACCTGTGATAGGTACCCGAACAAGCGAACACTATTTTTACATCTCTCGCTAAAATAGAAAAGATTCGAATGTCGGAAACTAGATTTTTTGCGTGATACTTGTTTCGTTATATACTCAAAACTCATTTTATGCATAGTCAAAACAACATTATTTTCTGGATTAGAATCCAAGCCCCCGAGAAAAGTCAGTTATTCGCGAGCGCGTACGCAACTCTTGAATCATTTGAAAATGTTCTATTAAGCTGGATAACCAAATCACGAATTTTCTGAATAGGGGCAGCTAAGAGTAAGGTAAATTACAAAATTCCCTGTTCACAATATTGCAATATCGTACTCCACCATAGATTAGCCGCACCACGATTTTGGATGATCCTTTCATGGAAAAACCACCTCCTCTTGAAATTTTTGTACAATTTCACCAGTATATAAGCTACACCTAGGTTTCTGAGGCCCAACATTGTGAGTCAGAGCGCGAGTTCAATATGGAAGAATATGGACAACTTAATTAGTCAACAATTAGCTTGAACGATTTCCTGGCTCCGTATGAACCTCCCCCCCACCCGAATCCAGTCTTTCTCTTCAGTGTACGACCTTACAAGTTAGCTTGTCCCTGATATCTTCCCTTCTCTCTACTGCAGCCCGATTTCAAAAATTGAGAATAACACGCTTAAACAGCGTAGAATTTCATTCTCATCAACATAAAAATAAAAAAATTGACAAACATCAAAGAACAATTAAATGCATCGACCATTTATTCTAAGTTTACGTCACTGAAAGACCATGAGCCTACCGCAAATGAAAATAAGCATGGAAATTATTCCAAAATTAAACCCTTGCCGTTGTTGCAAGTTTGACGAGACCACGGGAGCTGTAGCTTTGCCTACTAGTCACAAGACCACCAGTCATAGCAATGAAATGCACAGTCACGCAGTACTCCCCGTTTCCCTCAGTCCCTCTACAAATCCGATCTGCCAAGAACAGGTGGCATTCGAGCTGCGTTTGCTGGTAACTCACCACTTGCTTGGCCGTGCAGTCGTAAGGCAGCCCTCGCATCCGGACGATGACTTCGGCGCCCCTCGACAGGAAGGACTGCGCCTCATTGTTGCCGCCTCCGGCCACCCGGACAAAGTCCTCGCCCGTCGCTTTGTACACTTCTAGGTAGCGGCCACCGAAGTGGTGCTTATGCCGTTGGATCGCCAAATCTCGATGTTCTTGGCTGACGAATCGCACCAGGGCCTCACCACTACGGCGACCCAGGGGACCCAGGCACAGTGCCACTCCACCCCTGGAACACAAGTTTAGGTCAAAAACGCACCTGACATTACATTGCAAACCGTGTTTAACCCTTTTCGTAAGGTGGGATATCCCACCCTCCATCGCCAAGCCGAGGGAGGAACGACGCACGTCAAGTTAACCTAGCGGAGCGCCATTAGGTTTGGCGAATATCAGTGTTGTCAGATTCCGCGACTCCGTCAAATTTAAACGCGTCCAACTTTTTAACCGTTAAAGATAACAATGTTTACTCCTATTTTTGGAATGCTCAGCTCGAGAGCGATCCAAAGCATACCCGACATGCTAGGTTATCTTTAATGGTTAAAAAGTTAGACGCG
>Ga0058701_10004191_pt1 | contig 11650 bp, 6 predicted proteins | sample AgamicOrMae_FD_97039 | JGI IMG/M metagenome (GOLD analysis project Ga0058701, IMG submission 97039) | Agave microbial communities from Guanajuato, Mexico - Or.Ma.e | ecosystem: Host-associated > Plants > Phyllosphere > Phylloplane/Leaf | place: Guanajuato, Mexico | collected 2012-06-04 | reverse complement strand
CAGTTCCGATACCCCTCCCCACCTCCCACGCAGATCCGACTCTGCAGGCTGACCCCACTGAGCAGTCAGTAGCGACCGTCGTGGTGTGCGAGCCAGTACGTTTCAAGCGTGGAGCGTGCCGGAGAGTGACTTAGAGTGCGTTCGTGTCGTTCAATCGTGTGGTGTGGTGTTGACAATACATTAAGTGTTCTCCTCCTTCTGCCCAGTCCAATGAGGAGTGTTTGTTAAATAAAGTGCAAAGTGCTGCCGGTGTAAACGGCATGGTAGTGTGTGTTCCACATAATCATCTCCACAAGTTCGTTGATGGTGGGTGTCTGTGCAGTGATCAGTGAAATATCAGTGATGTGTATTCTCAAAAGTGCGTGGTTCAGGTCCAATGTGGAATACAATCGGATGCACATAGTACGGAATGTTTCATTTCGGCACACCGTAATCCACTGCTGTGGAAGGAGGCAGGTTTGATTCAGTTAACGACGATCCATTCGATTGTTTATGTTTGGCTCATCTTCAGTTCAGTTGTTCCACCACCAGGGAAAAGTGGTTACATAAATTGATGTTAAATTAATTATCCGGTACAACATATGGAAGTTGGCTGCACCGAGTTGAGCACCATGACTCCATCGGGAGTTTGCAAATGATCCATCTATCCAGCACCCAGGAAACAATTTGCAAATTATTTCTCCGGCGGCGTTAACCCGGTTTATTAACGCTTGAACTAAACTAAACGAATGGCAGGCTCATTATTTTCAGTTTGCAAGTGTTGAAATTATAAATTATTTCTAATGATATTTTTTTCTTTTCTTTTTTTTTGATGGGGAGGGTGTTTATCATAATGACACAAAGTTATATTTTCAAAAACTATAACTAAAAAAAAGTCTTTTTTTTTCTTTTGTAGTACCAGGAAATAAAAATGTAATTCAAATAACGGCATTGTTTACTTCTCTAACGTGCCTTCATTATCAATCAAATTAACAAATCAAAAGTATGATTACCATTCATCAAAATTGCACCACTATTTTCTTTGAGGATCTTGTTGATTTCTTAACGATCAAATTTATCTCATCGTTTCCTTGAAGGAAAGTCCTTCATCATTTTTGGGTCACTGGGATGGTCTGTACCTTTGTCGCTACAGAACGTCTTTTTTCCTCAGCAATTTAGTTATTGATTAGTGGAAACTGTAAACGAAAGACTAACCTACGCTCATCGCATCACGAATTCACCGATAATCTTTTTTTTTTCCTTTTTAAGTACCGACGCAAATGGGAATTATTGATACGCTGACCCAGAAAGACGATGACGGTGAAACCTTCAACAGTCTCAAAAGGCAGGAAACTTCTTAGGTTAGGATATCTAAGACTTGAATGAAGCGAGTGACAATCGGATATGGGGCAGTAATCTACCATTTCATCTTTGATATAGTAACGATCAGCTGGTTATCGTAAGGCTTCGAGTGGGTCTCAGCTGATCACTGATAAAATCAGCTGGCAACTGAATACCTTTTATACAAACCATGCGTTCTTTCAGCTGAATTTCTCGTTTATCCACCGAATGCGCAATCATTCCAATGTATTGTACATTATTTTTTTATTTAAAAAACATATTCAAAAGAAGTAGATGAATAATATTTGTTTGCGAGTGGTATCCTTATCAGCGAGGAGATTATCTATAAAGTATAAATAAATAAAATTAGTAAATGTAAACAGCAGAATTTCAAGAATCAACTCTCGAGAAATGCTTTGGTATGAATAGGGGATCCGTGATTGATTTTTAAGTCCATCTGAATATAGTGAAAATTAAAAGATATAGATACAAAAAAAAGAACTCCTTAGGAGAATGTCATTTCTTTGATGCAGCTTCTATGCATGTCAAGAGCCGTGACACTTACCCGTCCCGAATTGGAATGAATTCCTTATCCTGAGAATATGAATAATCTCACTTCAGTGAAAGGAGACCCATCTCACCCTCATGAGAATATGAATATATTCTCGCTTGGGCGGGAGGGTTACGTCTCAAACGGAAAGTCATGCTCTCAAAATGTGCCTTACTCTTCCCTACTCTTAAAACTTATCAGGGAGTCTCTTCTCGAGATCTCTACTCTCTACGTCTCGCCAGGAGGAAAAACGGGCTGTCTAACAAAGGAACGGATTCTCTTTTTCTGAGAAACAAACGATATCTGAGCTGAGAGATAATGTGTGCTTTTCAAAGCAAGAGTTGCTGCTTTTCAATCGGAGCGGATAATTTCGTCTTAGCACAGCTTGCTTTGGAGTTTTTTTTTTTTTTGCAGACGGCGCTAAATCTAAGTCCTAAGATTTTTTTTTGCGGTTTAATTAGTTGGGAAAGCTTTGAGGTGCATTTGAGGAGGCATTTTTCTATTAGCGCGTAAAAGTTGGGCGACGAAAACCTGTCTAAAGGCAATCACCTAATTAAAACATCAACTTGTTCCTAAGCCCTTTAATGAAAGTTACATCAACAATGCAGCGAGCACATTATTCCGACTAATTGAAACGAACGTATGGGCTTAATTTCGTTGTGCTTCGGCGCGTCTCCTTATCGGCGTTTATGGGTATTTTAATGAACAGGTACAGAAACCAAAGGGGAATTGTTTTTGTTTCGGTCTATAACAATGTACATAAACATGTACATAATGTTGCTGGTAGTCTTAAATGTGACACAGCACTAATGGGGGGCTTAAAAGACCTTTGTTACAGAATCATTCCATGTCAATGAACAAATGAAGTTTTATTTCGTAATGAACAGAGTGTTACTGAGAGGGAAATATGGAATTTTGGTGGTTTGTGCCCTGTAAATACTTGAAAATTAATTGGATTTTTTTAACCCCAAGATTTACTGCAGCATAAAAAAATACCACTCAATTTTGAAACGTGTGGCTTGGCATATTGTGGGAAATGCGCTCTGACTTTTATTCAATACATACAGTATTGTGTCGTTTGTTCATCGTGGATAGAAATGAATAAGACCTTATTCTTTGTTAGTTGTGTTTAAAATCATGTACTGAACATATGTTTAGTATGAACAAAAGTTTCAAAAATGAACTGAACCGTTTGGCTATAATTTTATAGAAGAGTATCATGAGATTGATTCTATAATTTATTGGGCAGTCTGAAGTATATAGACCTACTAAAAAAATGTTGATGTCTATTAATATGCATAGGGTTCATAACAACTCATTGGAACGAATGAGGTCAAATAAACTTAACATTCACTTTGCGAGGTCTTCTCGCGGCAAATACTGGCAGAACCTGGAAGCTCCCCAAATGAGTGGGATGGTGAGACGGTTTGTAGATTCTCTCATCATAGTCAACAAACTGTCAGTTGAGAACCTACGATGAGATTTTGCAGCGTTGAGTTTTGCAGATTATTTAACAAAAATGATTACCCTGGCTACTGGAAATTCCTAAGATAACCAAGATCAGTGGACGAAATATCTTCTAGTATGCGTCCTTCTCTGAAGGAATTTGAGGTTATGCAACATGAAATAGCTGGCTTCGTGGAGAAAAGCTTGTGGTACACATCGTATCTTCTTGCATACTTCAATGTAATACAGACTCGTCTATCAATAAACGTACAGAAAATGTCTGCGATTCAATTCGATCAAATTGGGGGTTGACAATACTTACAAACCGTCGCACCTTCCATACTTATTAGGAGAGCTTTTAGATCCCACCGTTATTTGCCGCAAGGGAACTTTGCATGGCAATTCCTTGAAATTAGCCTGCAAGAAATGCGATGAATATTGCATGTTTTGTTGTAGAGTTTTGAATGCTCATATTAGTGGTTGAGATATATATATATACACGTAGGGCTAATAATACATGGGAACCATCATTAAAATGCAATTGTTTTAAAAAGTTTTTAAACTCGTTACTTGAAATGGCCATTGTATAAATTTTATTGGTATTTATCTATTTATTTTACGTTTTATGATAATACATGTCTTTTTACGTGATAACGGCATGTGAAAAATCTATTGCTAGTCCTGTCTGATTGTTACCAAAACGGCATTGATAACTCAAAAGTGTACCTTTATCAGAACACAACCTTTCTCGTATACAATAAATCTCCAGCTTTCAATGGCTTTGTTATTATTGTGACAAGCATTTAATATAATGAATAAACATTCATAAAATTATTGAGACATAAGAAGCCCAGACGGTAACGGATAAATACAGATTTTTCACGTAATATCTGTATCCAATCCACTGTTTCTCAACTTGGTTTTGCTAAGTTGAAACAAGAGGTAGCAAATTCAATCTTTGAAATTCATTATGAAGCCCCGCTGATTCTTCTGTCTCTAACAGTTGAAGCGCTGCAGGGCTTTTGATTGTCGTCCGTATGAAAGATTTCTCTCTATAATATTCATGATCTCGGAGGTAAATTAGTGGGCTTACGTGCGTAAGCTCATAATTCTGTCAATTGCAACGCAGCCTGTTCAAGGTTAATAAGAAGCGTACAAGGGATGGTACGAAGTGCTACCGAGATAAATACGCAATTTATTTTCTCCGACTTGGCAACCTCGTTTCCACCATCCAAAAAATCTGGCGGAAGTTGTCACGATGAATATCATCGCAGACCCATCCCTCGACTCTTTATACCCATTACCTCCCCTTCTTTTGCCAATACCGATATTATGATTATAACGAAATATCAACGCTGTAGTAACGAAATCTGGAGAAGTTGAACCCATAAACCTGGTTCTGACAATGTGACCTATTCTAAAATACGCACTCAAATATATTTAAATTTGCACCCGTGATGTTTTTTGAGACGATGTACTTTGTGGCAGATAGTAAATAGATGTGCGTCAAAAGTCAAAAGCATCCCTAAATTAATATAGCGTGCCGAGATATATACAAATCTGTACGCTAATATGACACTTGCCCTAATAGGTTTTACCCACCCTCTCGAAGTCTTTTGAGCGGTTGATTCTTTGTTATCCTGGGCTATATAAATCACCTGTTTCGGATAGTTTTAATGCATGTTTTGGGCGTGTCACTAATACGGGGGTAGAAAGGTTTTTTTTTCCATAGACCTATGTTTAGGTCTACACTTAAAAGCTCTCGGTGAGAGCTTTCGGTTGAAGGGGCAGAACGTAGGTCTATCTTCAAAAACTACCTAAGTACTACCCCCGTTGAAGTTTCACACCTAAACTTTGTATAGCATCATTCTCTTTAACGGGTGTGTTGTTTTTACTGTATACCCACGGGAAACGCATCGACGTAAGCGATCTAAAACTCGCCTACGGTGAGGGCTTATCGTTGGCGCTGCACGTGGCTTCGAACCACGAGGCCTTGACCTCCGTTGACCAGACGGCCAGTGTCCCGAGAAGGGGTGAGCGTAGTACAAACAAGGTTACTACTTGAACGCAGGAGGTGGGCATGCGGACGACTTCAAACGTGGAACTCCAACAAGGCTCTGCTAACTGCGCAACCTAAATCATCATTGATTTTTTCAAAATATACAAATCACTTTTTATTGAAAAATCAAAAATCCTTAAAAAAGTATGGAATAGGACGCCCATCGGGCATCGACTGATAATTCAACTAATATTTTTGTATGTTATCTTGCACGCTGATGCCATTTTGATGAAACTTCTTTTTTTTCTGACTGCAATTTTTTATATTAAGGAGGTAAAAACTTGAAAAGTTTACGAAAAATCGGGCATTAATTTTTCAATAATGCTTCTTTGTGTGATTCGGTTAGCAGAGGTGGCGATGCCTGTGATTCTAATTGCAACGTAAGCCTACTTCCAACTAACAAGGCAAGTCAATAGAAAAAAAAAATAATGCAGAGGATCGTCCCTGACCAAACTGAAGTATTTTTAGAACCCAAAAATATAAGAGTTGATCACCCAAGGCCCTTGGAAGTAATGACCATTTTTGCGAGGTTTTGCGCGTCGGCCTATATTGAAGCAACGGTAATGAACGCACTTTTGTCATAAGGTAGGAATATCTCCTAATTAGGAACCACTTCACGTAGTCCATTTATTTTTATTTTATGTATAAAATTATTTCCAAGTCTCGACCGTGAATTCACAAGCACTGCGGTACTTGACTTAACCTTTGAACTAAACTGTGCAATGACTTCTATAGAACTGAACAGCATCATGAAGGAGAGGCATGGTTTGGCTTTTTTTCCCCTATATATTTTTTGGCATGGATACCCACATATATTGCTATTCCAAGCATTTCTTTAAATTTCATAACATAGGTCATTTTAGAAACAAGTTTGGCTGTTACATACAAACGAATTCAATTCGTGTGTCAATTGGGGTTTCGGATTTGTTTTGCGATCGTGCGAGCCCGGTATGAATCTTGGGCTGACAGGATAATCTATTTATTTAGTTGTTTATTCGTTAATTATTTTAGATGTCCGTACCTACGTCACTACCATCCCTCATTTTTTGTTCGTTTTCTGAGCATCGATTGTGTTAAGCATAGGGTGCTGTGGTGAGTTAAAAATGTTTACAATGTAACATCGGTAAATCAATTGAAAGTATTGCAATCAATTCAAGCATAAGTAAAAAATATCGAAGTCAAATTATATTCGTCATGAACGCAAGCATATGTTGTTTTTTTGTTTGTTTTTTTCTCCTAAAAAAAAGCAAATTAGTATTAAAGGGGATTTTCAAATTGTGATAACAATCTAATGGTGATACACTTGTTTTCTTTTTTTCTCAATGAAATAGCGATGACAATTTCAATTTTTTTTCTCTGTATTTTTTTAACCGAATTAGACATTTCAAAAAACAACTTTAAATTAGTTTTGTTTCCCATTTTTTTCGTGCCGAATCAAACTTTGCATTAAAGTAAACCTTTAAGATTCGTATATTTCTTCAGCAATTTTTGAGTTTGCTGTATGTTTTGTCTGTTTGCCATTCCCTCAACAGGCAACATACACCATTCATATATTGCTAAAAATTAAAGTTTCAGACTTCGAGAAGTAAATATATCTACTGTTTTCTAAACCAATTCATTAGTGAATCTACAAAATACTGTTGGAAAAGCGTAGGGAGGGGTTAAGGAAACGAGTAGCGGAGGGAAGTCTTGTATCTTAGTGGCAGGAGTTTGCGCGAGATCACAAATTCCAAATAGATTCGAAACCTCGGATAGACTTGAAACTATGATTCGAAGTATTCATTCTTATCCTTTGCATTAGATCATGCTGAGTGTATTTCATTCGATGTTCAAGTAATTGGTCCATTTTCCTATAATTTTTTTCTAAGATAATTTAGAAACTCAATCAATAAAATCTATGCCTATTTTTTCCCCCTTTTGTATTGAGTCGAGGTGTTAAGGGTGGGTTCCTGGAAGGAACTTCTTAAATTCGATGTTTACGTGAGGTATCAGTACAAAGTGAATTTCGTTTTCATGGAAGGGTGTTGCGATAAGCTATGAGTAAGGTAAACATCAAGTAATTAGCTGAAAACTTTTCCCTTCGGAAGATCTCCAGCGGGAAAGGTGATAAAACGATAATATACGTTTTCCTCGTTGCATCTTTTGCTACATCATCCAATCTCTCTGTAATTCACCAAGTGATGTAGAGATTTTTGCTTCGTTCAATATTTTAGTATGTCAGGAGGTGATTCGCAATGCATCAAATGTATAGGTGAAATGGAGGGTAAGTCACCGATTTCCCTGTGAAATCTATGACGTTAGGGACTTACTTTTTAATATTTCCCGCTGTGAAGTGATTTAAACTTTTCCAAACAATCAAATAAATGTCGTTGGTTTTAATTACCTCATTCGAACTGCATCCACATAAACATTCGTGATATGTTCTTAAATGTTTCCATGTCCGATAATGGCAATAAAGTAAACCATTCGCTCTTCTAGCAACATTTATTAATGTAATAAGTGTTTTGAAATGTGCCGGGCTTCGAAAAGCGTGGAACGTTTAAAAGCGTGGGGCTAAGCACCGATGCATCTTTTGCGCCGCCCTCGGCCCAGCCATCCTCAACAACTTCTCGCACGTGTAGTCGTGATTTTCTAGTAGCGCCTTCCCATTCACATTTCCACAGGGTAACTCGACGGCCACAAGCATTAACCGCCAAGTAGCGAGTTACGTTTTTCGTAACCATCCAGTTTTTATCAGCGTTTTTACTAATCGCCAAGTTGATGCGCCTCGCATAACGGCCTTCTTTTCGGTCGCTACAAAATAGGTTATTGTACGGCCAATGAACCTTTTGGTGGGTAAAAACTGCTGACGTTTTTTGGTAGTTTCTACCTATCCAAACGCAAATTAGCCAAATGATAATAAAAAATGTAGTGACCGAAAAATAGGCCGTTTTGTGACGCGTTAACTTCACGGTTACAGAAAACACTAAAAACAGTCATTGAAACTCGATGGTTACGGAAAACGCGGATCCCACGTTTATTTCTTGAGACCATCGAACTACTGCATTGATTCAAAATTGTGCTGGTTTAAATATTACTACTGTGCTAAGACTCCTTATTTTAAATAAAATATTACTACTCCTAGTCTTTGGACGTATATTTTCATTAACTATTTTTATTTTTATTGATTTCCTTCAGCTGTCACACTAATAAATGCCCCGTTGGCTATTTATTCGGAACCTGACTGGCTTACCAGACTAAGATTAAATCCCCGACGAGTTCATTTCGCCAGAAAATCGGGGGGAAGTCACCTGAATAGAATTAAGCAATGAATTATGGGGCCGCAAATAAACTGATACATTGAGAAGGTGCACCAACTGGAAAGGTTGTTGCACCTGGCCAGTTTAATAAAAATCTTTGTGCTTTTTCTCTCGGATCATGTTTTATTTCGAATTTTCATTTCGAATTTCGATTTTGATACAATAAGATATCTGAAATGCGGCATTTCACTGGCCTTTTGTAACCTTTCAGAAATATTTTCGACAAATTGGCAAAGAAGGGTTAGTAGGGAAGTCCTGGGGAGATTGCAAGTTGTTCTAGTCTGACAATCATTATTAGGTAAAAGTTGTTTGAAAGTTGCCTTATTTGTGTCTAAAAATCTTGACTGAATTGAAGTGATCATAAATTTGAAGTTTGAAACTTACCGTTTATAATTCAAGGATGGAATTACATTTTCAGTGTAATGCAGGGTTCACCTGTGAAGAGCAGCTAAACTGGATTGAATGTTTCGTCACATGTCACTTTGACAGGTGTGTTACTATCATTGTGCTTAAATTAATGCGATGGCTTATTTCGTAATCGGATTGGTCGTAGAATATGAGGTAATTTTTAATTAGGAATGCCAACCCTGTGCTCTGTCGGTAGCAAATGAGAACTGTTAAACTGCGCATTGTGAGTGATGTGCTTGGCACACATCACTGGTTAAATACATCCATATAATTGAGTATATTTTGGTTCGCTAAAAAAAAAAACTCCTTCAAAACATTTCTTAAAATTAAACGTGCGAAAAGTTTTCTTTTCCAAAACTGCTTTTGATACGATTACATATGGCTGATGTTAACATAATTTATCAGAGTCGGGAAAGACACACACCTTTTCGTTTTGAAAAAGGTTTGCTTTCGTTGAAAGCGTCCTTTAATCAAGCTAACTCGATTAGAGTCCAGTTCATTGTGTTCTTGAAGAAAGCTAAAAGCAATATAATGTTTGTCACTTTGGTCCAATGAGATTCAAATGATCGTTTTCCCGTCACTTTGCGTTTAACTCAGCTCTGGAACCTTTTGGAATCTTTTTCAAAGGCCTGCGGCCCGTGTCGTAGACTCTCACAACAGTTTCACACCCTTCTGCTTACACTTGTTTGAGATGCTGGCAAATCCCTCTAGACAGAAATACAACTATTTGCGCTTTTAGGGAAAAAAACGACTGAGGGGTGGGTTTACTTGTTTTATTTCTTGATTATTGTTCTAAAAACCTTTTAAAAATAAGGATCAACGCAAAAAAATTGGGCTCTTTGAATACGAGGCATATTTGAAAACTTGTAGATTTTGACAGTTTAGCTAAAGCTATTTATTCGTGTTTGACAAATCACCGAATCGAGCTTTTGTGACAAGCAATCAGCTACAGGAATGAGTTCTGGAAATAGCCGAATATTTGCAGTCACAGCTGCTGATTAGCTGCTGCTATCTAATTCGATGGCTCGTCATACGCAAGAAGATCTGTGGCTGAACCAAAAGTACTCATTACTTTTGGAAGCTTCATATTACAGTTGCTCTTCAGGGATCTTCTGACGACAGATTTACTCGTCGAGTGGGTGGAGAATTTAAGCTAGTCGTACTAAGGGATTCGTACTCTTTGCGGCGGGCTCAAGTAATCCTCCTTCCTTTTATACAGCATGCAATTAACAAATCTTAGATCCTCAATATTCATTCAGTTCCAAGTTTGAAGAAAATTTAAGCTAAAATGAATCCTCTCCTAAGTATTGATGAATATTGGACGACTCTCTACCAAATTATTCCGTAAAACAAAGATGAAACCTTCGTCTCCAAACAGACGTGAACTCGTTTGCCCAAACCCTGTAGAAATTCTGGGGTCAAATTAGGTGTTTGTCGCGTCAAATTTGAAAGCTGTGACCGCACTATCGACCAATGAATTATAAAGCTCACTAATATTTTGCAGTGAAGTGCCAACAGCTTTACGGATTCCTCACCTTTCGCTGTATCTCGCCTTACCCTTTTTATTATTATTTTTTCTATAATTTTTTAAGCGTTAATACGTTTGCGTTTCGCAATCAAAAATATTTTGTAAACAGCGCATTTCTGATTGAAAGAGACGATTTTGATGTTTTCCAAACACTATTAATTGTTGACTTTAGAATTTTATAAAATATCTTTTTTTTTTCATTTTGTTGTACCTTGCAAGATTTTATTATTGGCACGACTTCCTGCATAACACATTAAAAACGTACGTAGAGAATGATATCTTAACTTTCTCTTATCTTACTCTTTGATTATTCGTTATTTTTCCAGTAGAAGCGATGCCGTCTAAAATCGGACACCTGTTCAAGTCTTTAGTGTTATTCAAAGTTTTCACAGTAACCCATCTCAAAGGTGTTAGTTTTGAAGGCCATCCATAACACTTTCCATAGGTGTAACAGTAACCTAACTTGTATTACGAGAGTCCTGTAAACAAGTTGCGAAAATCAGTCCTGCTTGCGGTAATAGTTCTCCGTTGCTCAGATATACGTATAATTGATATTCATTCCAAGAAATGTTATAATATCACATTCCTCTTTCAATTTACGATGGAAAAGTGGAGTCTTTCAAACGTACTCGAAAAGTTACTGTTTGCTTTGTGCCTTTGTACCTTTAAAATCAATGTCCTACCCTGCGATCCCATTTGTGAGGCCCCCGTAAGCCACAGCGATTGTCTATTAATGACACGGGCAATATCGATTTAACAGAGGTTCGAGTTTTCGCGGCGGTCCGCAGAATCAGCTGACTGCCTGCTCGGTCTCAACGCAGAAGCGAGTTAAGTGACAGTGCGCGAAATTTTCTACGACCTTGATCATAATTATTTGGTCAGAAATGTGCTGACTAAGCCATTCTTGCTTGCTCGTGTGTTAGTAGTTTTGCACATTTTGTGAAAGATCTCGTGCGCCATTTTAGCTCTTATTCTAATTCCCAGAGGCTTGCGAATTTGATACACTAACAGGTGATTATGCCCATGACCAAATATTAGTG
>Ga0058701_10004190_pt1 | contig 11650 bp, 9 predicted proteins | sample AgamicOrMae_FD_97039 | JGI IMG/M metagenome (GOLD analysis project Ga0058701, IMG submission 97039) | Agave microbial communities from Guanajuato, Mexico - Or.Ma.e | ecosystem: Host-associated > Plants > Phyllosphere > Phylloplane/Leaf | place: Guanajuato, Mexico | collected 2012-06-04 | reverse complement strand
GTAAAAAATAAAATCAATATAAAGCTTTCATTACCATGCGGAATATCTTAAATGTATTATGAATAAGCTTACCTCATAAGATGACGTGAATTGTAAGTCGTAGAACATTGGCATGAACCAGAACATGATGATTATTATGCCTGGTATCGCAAACACAGCCATCATGAAAAATTGCGTCCCGAAGTTGTACATTTCCGCCGGAACACCCAACATCGTGATACCGGAAACATTACTGGAAACATTTCCACAAGATTTTGAAAGCTCTTCTATTGATTATGATTTTCCGATTGTACAGGTGACTTTCGAGAAGAACGAGATTGCTCAACCGAGTCAGTCGGGCCCACCGCCACTATACCTGAAGTCGTCTCAAGGTAGGTGCCGCCTTTGACAAAACATTCAATAGGGTAACTCTCTTCTGATGGCTGACATAACCTCAGAACTTGCGCCTAATACAGTCCAAGTTATCCTTTCGCTTCCGCCAACGGAACATTACCAGGAGGGGCTTCTGTTAGTATCAGGAACATTTCACTCTATAACTGAACTAGTGGAACTTAGTTTTCACTTTTATATTATTGGTAGGTTTGTTCTGCTTTCAAATGAGTTACAAGTGCATCCTCAAGGTGCCAATTTTCGATTTCATGCATTAAAACTACTTTTGCCACTCCAACTTGTGTGGAGGAGAGGAACTCGAGATGGCAGAGGGAAGAAATTGGAATTGGAGGATTGGTGGGGTGGAAGTGCAATGGAGATTGAGGCAATGGGTTTTGAATGGGAATGAAGATAGTGAGGAAATCGGAATGTTGCTCAAATGGTATTGTGGGGGTATCATAGTAGAATGGGAATCAGAATAAGATTAGAGTAGAAAGGGGACGGAAAGAAAACGGAACCAACATCGATTACAAAATCAAAACAATAGAGGAAGCGCAACTGATGCTAGTCCATATGTTTTTTACAAACTCATGATGAGGGTACTTACCTCGCTATTAGAGACATGGCGATAGGAAAGACACCCATTGTCTGGCCTCCTAGCAGGTACTCGGAAACTGTGTCTTGTTTCTTGAAAAATCCGTAGTAAACGCCGATGAGCGTGGACATCAACATCATAGCGATGAACATGGAGTAATCAACTAAACCAAATTGGAGCTTGAGTTCGTCCAGAGTGTAGCCGCCGGAGATGGCGCCCTCAGTTGTGGTGGCCATTGTTGAGGTGTGTGGCATTGTTTGCAACAATGGCGCAACCTGGAAAAAAAACAACTCTCGAATCACTTTCTTTTGAAAAAGTTTTAAAAGATTTGCCGCGTAGAAGGTCCTGGAGTGGCAATCAGTGAAAAATCCGATGACAGTCATTGATGGCTTCTTGCGCAAAGCTGCCCTCCTTTTTTTTCTTTTTTGACAAAATTTACGATCTATTCAGCTGTTAGGTGGTTGTCCTGTGTGTCTTTCCACGGTGCAGGTTAATTCAGTGTTTAGTTGTAGTGTCTTTTTTTTTTTTTTTTTTTTGCGCGCTACGAAGTTCAGACACCGAAGTTATTTCAAACCCTGTGAACCCAACCGAAACCTTGCGCCTCACCCAGACCTTATTGCCACCTTCCCCACTATAGCAAACGTAACTCCGCCAAACCCATAAAAGCGTACTCAACCTAAGTTAAATCTAACCTAATTTGTCATATTAAAATGCCGAAATTAAAACCCATGACGTGATGTCATCCTCTGGACTAAGGTACGGGCGGGCAGGTAGAAGACAATTCATCCAGAGTTCAGAGACGCGCTTCGAGAAAAAATCGAGATAACAGCTACTGTGAAAAAGTAAATCGAAAAACAAACATGTCTAAGCAAACATGATGAAATACTTATTGGCGCAAGTGCGAGGAGGAAAATTTTACAAAATCGGCAATGCAAACAAATGTTACATCGCTCGGTACCTGACGGTGTCTATGTAGCGAATTCCGTAAATCAATTTGATAATGTTTGAGGAGAACATAAATCTTGGACAGTGGACAACTGTTGTAGGTAAATATTTTCACGAAATTGATTCAGTGAATTACCCCCAGTTCTATTCCCTCTGTGATTTAGAGTAAATAGAATTGAGGGTATTGACAAGCTTATCTGCCTCCGGCGGTCGGTGCCCCGCAGGTGTCGATCACGAACGACATGGTTTGGAAGAGGATATAACCAAACCAACGCCAACACTCGGTGTCTCAGGTTCTCTCTTTTCTCCACCGTCTTGAATTTCCTCTACTGTCTTTTCAGCTCTTGAGCGTTTTCACTGTATGAGCATAACCCCAGTACTAAAGAATTTCTACTCATCTTTGTGATTAGTAATTTTTTTTTTATCTTTTAATATAACTACGACGAAAACTATTTTTGCCGAGTCCCTTTTATGGTAGCAATTTTTGAATAGTACCTATATTTTAACATTGAAATGCATCATTTCCCTATTTCTTTCTCAGAAAGATGTTTTGGTAAAGAGTATTTTTGTCTACATGTTCTTACATCTTGCCGACTTTGGAGGATTTTCAAGCGCCGAGCTCTCTTTTTCGTAATTTACCATTTTTCGGCCAATGTCTTCCGCTCGTTTTGATTTTTTTTATTCTATTGCATGCGATAACGGTCCTTTTATTCAAATTCAATGATCGTGCCTAATAGATGACTCTAAAGAGCACGTCTATGTTTCTCTTCAACCATTTTTTATGAATGGTTAAACTGTAATAGCTGTAGCATTTTTTATTGTTTACTCACGCAAGTAACCTGATAAATGGCGAAACTTCTAAAGATAACTCCAGATAAAACACTATCTTAACTCACCTACTACCTGCAATCTACGTTTGTATGTAAAGTGTAAAGATCTGTGCGCATTATGTAAGTTTGCAATTGACGAAATTTTTCTTCTTTGCATGTTAAAACCTCTTTTATGAGTAAATAAAACATCTATGCTTAGATGCTCTAGAATGACGGACGGGTAGAAAGAGACATTTGTATGGAAACCAACTCGGTTAAAATGAGAAGACTTTCATCCATCGATCGATGTTCCAAAAATTTACTTTTCAAGCAAATCAAAATACATTTAGAAGAATAAAGAAGAATTGCTGGTTTTGAACCGTGAATCAGTTAGCTCGTTCACCCGCACTTTGTCCCTGAGCTAAGGAGACCTTATCATTTAGGAGCGAGGACCCGACCAGATCCGGCGTTGAAACCCGTTCTTTTGCTCGAGCGACGTTGCCAAACTTCCATAATTATTAAACTGACAGGACCATAACGGTTGGTTTCTGGACACAAGTTCATCTCAAATTGCTCCCCAATCTCAACCCTAACGAGTGGAGCAAGGTTGATGCACAACTTTCCGTGCAGTGGTTAAATTGCTCGACATTGTCCTGCGTGATGTGTCATTAGTATTAAGGAAGTTACCTCTGGTCGGACAAGGTTGTTCTTTTTCTTGCACTTCCTGTTTTAGAATTTGGATTCCCCATCTCTATAATCCTCCCTGATTCTACCATTCATTGCGTTATAAGGATACGGCATCAACTACGTAGGTTAGGTCTAGTTTAGGTTAGATTAGGTCATATTAACTGCCTTGTGCATCACTGTGTTGCCGATCCGCAATGCTGTAGCCAAGTCTGATACTACTTAACACTTGGAGGTATTTACGCCGCTTAGTGGTAAGTAGCATCAGGCTGGGTGACCTTGAGGTTAGGATAAGCAAGATTAACCTAGGTTAAGTTAAGGTCGAAAGCCTTGGACCTTTCTCTACTTGGCTGGTTGCACTCAAAAGTAAGTATAGTGAAATCTCATGAAATCGACGCCTTTAAGAATTGATTTTTTGCAACATCGTTAAGAGTGGAGTAAACCTATGTACGAGAAGGGAGAATGCCACTCTTGGAATAGTGTCACTCTTCGCAGAGTGCAATTAGTTTCATTATAAACATAGAGCCATTGTTGACTTTGACAAGAGTGATATTTTACCCTTTATGAGTGTATATGTGTATATACATACGAGTATTCTAAAAGAAGTGATAAAAATCATCTCTTATGAGGGAGTTGATTTCATGAGATTTCACTCTTCCAAATTGTGAGTGAACCAAGCCAAACGGAGCGAGAAACAAGGTACCTTATCTAACTTAACCTAGGTTAACTCTTACGGGATAGGATTTCACTCTACCAGGTTTTGAGTAAGGTGGAACACAATAAGTAGGCGATTCCACCTTCCAAATTTACAGAGAAGCGGCCTAATAAGATAGAAAAAAAAGAAAAAGGAAAAAGTCAGTTCTATTCGCCCGCCTAGTGTTAATACAATGTAGACTTGGACGGAACTCGTACGGAAGCCAACCCAATGCATTTTAAATGGGAAGTGACCGTAACGCACGGAAACAAACCGAATACATTTTAAATGCTGCAGCGTGTGAAATAATATCACGTCGAAAGAAAAAATACCCCTTGACGGACTTAATTCTGCATTTTCATTCTCTTTATGGCTTTTTTGTTTTAAGCATGTTCCAAAACAAAACGATATGCCTATACCTGATCTAATACAAAACAAAATACAATCGATAGAATTATCCCTAATAGTTTTCCGTCTCTACTGGCGAGAAAACCCACTTTTACCCGTCGGACTTTACTTCTGAACGTCTGAAAGTTGAAAAGATATCTCCGTATATGTTGAAGGCACAGTTATCACTTCACTCTCACTGTTTGTCGTACACACCGTGCTGGCGATTGACATGGTGAAGGACAGATGGTCGCAGCCAGCCACCCAGTTTAGGAGATGCGCCCGCGAGGCCTCGGGAGGTACTGCTGCTCAGGGGTTCTTCGCGGTGAACCCAGCTTCCGTTTTCAGATATCTGAATGGTCCAAGTTATACGACGGCCGAAGGTGGGAGTCTCCAAGGCCGTTTAATACCTTTTTAAACACTTCATATTGCGTCACTGTCCTACTAGTCTTTTTTATTTGATGACTCTGTTTGCTCCTCGTTAAACTCCTCTTTCGCGACTTGGGAAAAAAAAGCACAGGAAAAACGGAACATCTGTTTTTAGGTCTTACATACCTTTTTTGGGTGTGGAACTCAAAAGAGGGTAGTATGTATTGTGGTAATTTTTCAAGGTTTGCCTATGTTCAGCCACGTAAATAAAATGGCCTAGGAGAGAGCTTCACCGTTTATGTTGCTGAACTTAGGTCTTGAAAAATTGCCAAAATACGTACCACCGCCGTTTAATTTTCACACCTGTAACAGGTAATAGGATTCCCTAACCCGGAATATCGGAAAATCCTAATTTTCGGAACATGAAATAGCATTCCCCGTTAGTTTTGTTGTTTTTACAAGGAGCAGAATTTTTTGACGGAACTGTACTCGTGCCAATTTTGTACGACTTTGTACCCCAATCTCGGGTCCGTAGAAAATATATTTTATTAGATTTTCTGCTGCACTTATAATGTGAGCAGTGAGAATTTCGTGACCCAGCCATTTTTTACATGGTATTACTCTAATCAGAAACATTACGGCTTAAAAACTGTTAAAAATATTTTTTTGTTTTGGTTGCTCCTATACACTGAGGAAGAATAAAACAAGACAATCGTGTTTTCGCTAGTTTTCAAGATAAACTCATCGAAGACCGTATCAATGGAAAGAGCTCAGCGAGAGCTTTCTATTGTTATGGCTAGTGAGCCTATCTGGAAAATTAACGAAAACACGACCAAGTCCCGTTTTAACTTCATCCCAAAATAGTTCCAATTGCACCAAAAACAGGAAATGTAGTTATCAGTGAAATCAGTTCTTTGAGTCAAAATATTATTGAGCTGATTTAACCGATATTACAGAAAGCGAACACTTTGTTGCACTGAAAAGTGTTACGGTATATAAATACAATAAATTATGTTACCAGGAAAAAGGTTTACACAAGAGTAAAAACTAAAATCCATTTTTCTTTTTCACTGGCTACTTTATCAGTAGACTAAATGTAAATTGCCCCTTTCCGATGACGCAAAGCGTTTGGACCTCTTGCTTATCTAAGTCTCAATTAAAGATGCCTGTGACGGAAAATGTCCAAAATTGACTTGCGCTTTCTGTTATCAGCCACCTGAATGACGCTCATGTACCAACGATCTTCCGCTCGTATCTCTCTAAGAATAACAATGTGTGTCAAATAATACTCACAGCAGCTGTTTTGCTTTTTTTTGTTGGTAAAAAATAATTTAGAGCAAACTATCGCCAGTTTTTTCGTCATTTTTTCTGACTGTCTCGAGCGTAATTGCAACGCTAGTTTGGACGTCATCATAACTTTGCGCGATGGAACTTTGAGTTGACTGTCCCTTACCTAACTTTTTTTTCTTTCTCTGCTTTTGAACTCTGTGAGAGTAAAATTTAAAATATTAAAAAGATTGTTACGTGAATTGTCATCGTTATGAAAGCTAGATTGCCATTTTTCGTACGCTAGATAAAAGAAAATGTGTACTTAAAAACATTTTTAAAACATTTTTATTTAACAACACTTGTTGAGCTCATTACCAAACACATTATTGAGATATCTTAATTTAAAATTAAATTACAAGTCTGCATTTTAAATCCGTGAGATTGACCGAATATTAGTAAAAATCTAATATCTTGTCTAAAATTTCTTTAATCGCCAAAACAACTTTATAGACGAAATTAGTTGTGACATCACTGCCGGCGCGTTTTTAAAACGCTTGTGCTCACCGCTTTAGAAACCCCATAACGAATGTACATGATCTGTTTTTAAATTCAATTATTTCGTTCATTGCGAAAAATAAGTATCGGGACGGAACTAAATCGCAAGGTTGATATCTTGGCTAACTCCTGAGCACCTAGATACACATTTTGACAGTTTCCCTGAAAATTAGAACATCGAAAATGAGCAGTGAGCCTTCTCCGAAATTCACGTGCTCGCTGACCTCCACAGAAGACGCTCGTCAGCCCTAAGGTTGTATACAACCGTAGTCAGCCCCACTGACCCTTCGACTGTGAGTTCCACTCATGCAGATTTAGACTTCATCGTTATCGGCTAACATTCATTCACTCGACTTGCAGTTTACTATGGCATGTTTTTGTTTATACTAATATACATACAAAAATATGTGGCGTCTACATATTTGTCCACAAGGGCGTTTTCCCAAAAGGACTTACATTAAAAGTTGTCTAAAAGGCGACTATGATAAGATATTTGTTCATCTGCTGCAACTGAATTTAATCCACTTGAATCCGAAATTATATTGATAGCTGTAAGCTAAGTGAACATTGATTAAGATTGGCTAGACTAGGTGCCATTGATCTTTCTCTGTCGCTCCCCATGGCGATTAGTAATTTGGACTTCAATGATTAATTATTGCTCGCGATAACGCAATCGCTTCTTTACCCACTTTGAAGGAAGGCCGAACAAAACGCTGTTCGGACATAAGTCCAGTCAACAGTAATTTACATGTTTATACATCAACACTTTGGGTCAACATTAGCTTATTTACACACAGCTCGGGGCGTTGAAGGAGGCATACATGAACAATAATGAACATTGAATATTCATAAGAATTCGTCGATAATCTGGATATCCATGGCATTGAGAATATATCAGATATTTATGAATATTTTGGTTCATAAGGACATATCTGTACATGGATATCTTTGCATTACAAATTATCAAGTATTGACAAGGATATATTCATTTATATACCCTTATAATTTACATCCGTGTGAATTCTTCCATATTTTCGTATTAATCAAAACTGTCTTCAATCGGTTGGTTTCGTGTTCACTTTAATATACTCGCTGCGAAGCTGCATTTGGCTTGCGCTGAACCGTTTCGTGGGCAAAAATCTCCGGATAGCGGGAGACACGAACCGCGGATCGATATCGGCTGGGTCCGTCGGGCCCGTGAGGACACTCACTACAATGCCCACAACAACGCACACTAGTGCACCGAGAGGTCCAAATAGAAAATAGGATATTCGGAACAATGGGAAGACCCCCTCTCCTTGCGTAGATTGGGACAGAGCAGAGCTCAGATCGGGTAGACTTGCGTTCAGCAGGTAAGGTGCCGATCCATCCAGCGTTTTGCTGCGAAAACAAATGTTCTGATAAGTCATTATTATTCTTTTTTTGTGCTCAAACCCTATCAAAACTATTCCAAATATTGCATTTTCTACCTCTTAATGTTATGTAATTGTTCTTAAAATCTTATGTTGTTTTTATGATAATATGTTAATTGGTCCGGAAGGCCCTCTCTAATTTGGAAGAGCACATTTACTGCTAGTAGTTGATGCAGTAGAGCATCAGTGAACTTTAAACACTGTTATAGACGAGATAGTTTGGTAGTGTTACCCAAATTTAGTTGGATCGAATCATTTTCACGGAAAAAAATGGTTTTGTTACGGCAAAAAAATTAGGGACAACAAATATATTTTTTTTGTTGCGGCAACGAAAAATTTTGCTACAGCAACCAAACGTTTTGTTGATAGAGCTAAACATTTTGTTGTTGTTACAAAATATTTTTGTTATCCCTATTTTAACAAATGATTTTGTTAGTATAACAAAACCTTTTGTACCGCGGATGTTTTGTAACTCACTTTAAGAAGCATCCGTCGACTCGCGTGGGTAATGCAACGTATTTAAGTTGTCTACTCGTTTGGGCAAGCGAGTTTCCCACTACGCAGACCGCCATCACGACTAAACTCGCCACTCCGCCAACAATGGCTCCCTGCAAATTCAAACATTCCATGAGCAGGTTAGAGAGCCTAGGGAGAGAGGCGATAAGTTATTCCCGCGCTGTGCGCTGATTGGTGGGATGCGTGAAACCAACAACGCTGATTGGTAGGATGCAAGGATGTAGCAGTTGACGCCTCTCTCCCCTGAGAGTTTCTCTAGCATTATTAGTTCTTTAGAAGCTTGTTATTATTTATTAATTTCCGGGTTTATCAGTACGCTTTTTTTAAAGACACATTGCTCCATTTGAAAAATGCATCGATGAATGGCTCCGTTTTTTTTTCCATCGATTTGCTATATGATCGATTTACATCAGTAATCAATCGACAAGTATTCACATGTGGAGCGAGTTGTGAACCTCTGCTGAGGAGTTTCTGAAATGATGATGCAACCTGCTTGACTTATGTACCATGCGTGTTGCATACTATAGTCTGGAAACAGGAATTCTACCTGTTTTAGGCAACACGCATGACACCCATGCCAAGCGGGCAGGATCGTCAGTAAGTCTCGTAACTCACTCGATGCAATCGATGTATATCGATAGACGTTTGATTCATAGCCATTTTGCCAGTAAGGCAAGTGAGAATGAGCAGCGTACCTTTGTGTTGGCCCATGGAATGAACATGCCGAGCAAGAATAGTCCGAACATGGCGCCCGCTGTGATGCCCCCGAGACTCATAGACACCTGAAAAATGGATACGATCGTGAATAAGATGCGCGAGAGAAAGTGAATACCAACAAAAGTCTTTCCGCGCGTCTTATGACTTTCGTGTGTTCATATGACACGACAATTTGATCTGATTCTTATATAGTTGAGACAAGTCGTGTCGTAGTTGAATTGAATCTTGTGAATTTTATATTTTCAGAAATATTTATATTATGTATAAAAAATGGCAATACTAATGCAATAAAAATACGAATGGCCTTGGGTCAGGTCGGTTCATTGGTATTGCCTACATCTCGAAAGGAAAAGTCACTAGATTTAAATTAATTAGTCCATCTTTTTTTCTTCTTCTTTTTCTAAGCCCATTTCTCTTACTTAACCCACTACCGCCCAGCGATGCCGTTCGGAAACAGAAAAAAAATAGTGCATCTTTTCAGTTCAGTATTGTCACTCCTCACTATTTAAAAAATATCACCCCTAATTTAGGCATTTTCCAAAGCTTAAAATTGCGAATTGTAATGGGAAAAATTCTTCCCATTTCTCTTTAGCTAAATTTCACACCGAATAATTTGGGCTGTTATGGGTTGACAAGGTATTCTAAGCGCATTTTTATTTTTCAATCTGAGTAATATGCGGTCGGATCTCGTTTGGTCACTTGTGAAATAAGTCGCATCTTTTCGTATTTGTTCACGGGTCACGCGACAGTGGCTGGTTTTAGCCGTTTAGGCTTAAAGTAGCGCGTCTGGGACCAAGTCAACAAGATGCTCTTATCAACGATTTATCAAACGAGCTTTCTACGCACCTGCAAAACGCCGCCAAGTTGCTCCACTACGAAGACCATGCACACGCAGTATGCACCCAGACTGAGTGAAATCATTTTCAGGATGAAGGAGGCTCGAGACTCGCTTACTTCGCCTGGAAGCCAAGCCTCAATGAAGTCCTTGTATAGAGTTCCCGACAGTGTGTTTAAAATCGTCGATATTGTGCTGAAATCAACAGTACAGACCGGCATTAAGATTGCGGTAAACTTGTTTTGTGGGCTCTTTCACTGCTGGACGAAACACCATATACGGCACCGCATACTTTCCAGAATACGGCGCCCTATACGGCCAAAAATACGGTGCCGAATTCGATAGCTCTCAATGCGGAAACCGTACACAGACCGTATACGATCGGCATACAGTTCATAGATATACGGAGCCAAATACGAAACCCAAATTTGAATGGTATACTGTTAATGTATACACGAACGGTATGTGGTGCTGTACACGGTGCCGTATACGTTGCCGTATACGTTGCCGTATACGTTGCCGTATACGTTGCCGTATACGGTGTCGCACTCGGTGCTGTACATCGTTTATACAAAAAACCGTATCCGTGTACGGTTAGTGTACGGTTCAAATACGTTTCGTGTAACGGTTCTTATACTGAGCCTTTTTCACGGGGAAGATCCGCACCACTGAAAATTCTTCCCACTGAAAATCCATCTCACTAGAAATATGTCCAAATTGAGGCCACCCCTTTGAAGGTCCGTCGCACTTAAGATCCGTGTCCGACTTGAGGTCCGTTCCTCTTGAGGTCCACCAATGCTTTGGTCCGCCCCTCTTTAGGTCTACTCCCCTTGAGGTCTGTCCCATCTAAGGGAACTGCAATGTCGCTTACCTGAGAGCTGCACTGAAAATCCCCGCGACGAACAGACCGGCCACCCCTGGGTAATCCTTAGCAATCTCCATAACGTAGTACGGTACTAACTGGTCCGCCTTGTGAACGACCTGTGGACAAACATGAGGCATGTAACGTCATGTCACGCCGCCTTCATCTGCATACTAATTGGACAGCTTAGCCTCTCCAAGAGGCGGACGTATTTTTTTTTTTGTCTTTTTCTCTCCAAATTTCGTAAATTAACATATTTTTGAATAAGTTTATTTTTTCGAAAAATTGGAAGAAATCGTTTTTCAAAATTTTTATTTTAGAAAGATTTTTGACTAAATACGAAAGAATAAATGTTTTAATAAATATTTCGTGTAATTCTTGAGGATGCTTTTAATGTACAGTGATGTCCATAAGTGATGAGCCAAACAAAATCTAGTGACATTTTTGGTAAACTAATGTGCGTTCTTAGCATTGCCTAGGGAGGGCAGTGGGAGGGTGTAGAGGCAAGAAGAGGTGCCCGCCTTTCCCCCGGAACCTTCCCCGACCCACCCCACGCGCTGCTGCCAACACACATTAGTTTACAAAAAAGTCACTAGATTTTGTTTGGCTCATCACTTATGGACATCACTGTG
>Ga0058701_10004189_pt1 | contig 11651 bp, 7 predicted proteins | sample AgamicOrMae_FD_97039 | JGI IMG/M metagenome (GOLD analysis project Ga0058701, IMG submission 97039) | Agave microbial communities from Guanajuato, Mexico - Or.Ma.e | ecosystem: Host-associated > Plants > Phyllosphere > Phylloplane/Leaf | place: Guanajuato, Mexico | collected 2012-06-04 | reverse complement strand
GTTATTTCTCTCTTCGCCTACTTTTACTTTCCTCCTTCTATAGAACATCCCTAAGTGTTTGCACGTGTCAAGTACACAGTTAATGTTGCAAATTTAATAGCATTAGTGATTCAAATCATTAAATGGACGATTTCCTTTGTCCCTATCTTGCTTTCGAACGAAAACTATAAATTTCCATAAATTTCCAATTTTTGGAAATATTTCGGAAATATTTCCAAGATTTTAAATTTCGGAAATTTTTCGAACACTAAACCTAGCTTAATCTTTTCTATTCACTTGCTTGCGTTACAATTTTTCGTGACGACGCGTGAAAATGTTGTAAAATTAATGAGGACCTTGAAACTGTTGAAGTCCTTTTAGCATTACCAGTGCTTGTTGCTAAATCAAGAAACATATCATGTTTTTTTTCCCTCATTTGTAGTTTTATACTTGTTTATGTCCGGTGTCGACATGACAATATTTTTATTCCTATAAACTACTACTATAAACAATATCAAGGATTTTTGCGTTTACAACATTGATAGGCGTATTTTTTTCTTTTTTTTCTAAGTCCTTGGATATAAATTACCATCTTTCACTCAAGGCATTCCTAATTTATATTTCATTTTTTCCTGTCCACTGCATTACTTTACATGGATAAAAGTTTATCGGAGTAACTTAGCGTAACTCAAAATGCAACTTCACTTAGCCTAAGTGAATATTCCACTAGCGCATATCGGTGGCGAGAATGCACGTTGCCGTCTGCTATACAAGGCATATTTTTCTTGCAAAAATGAAAAAAAAGAACCGAGTGGTATTTAGAGTAGTCTTGACGGAGAGGTTAGAGAATGTCCGTCTGGTTTACACTTGGCGACGTTTTCCCGGACCTCGATGAATAATTTGATAGTGATGGTGTTGGCACGCAAAAAACTAATCGGGTAACACGCAACGCCTTCTTCCATTTGCTCCTGAACAACACGTTCGTTCCGCCAAGTCTGAAATGGTTCTATCAAGGCAAATAGCTTACCGTGAATAGCAAACGCCGCACTGTCAGCATTTGCTGATTAGCACCCGATTTTTGACAGGCACGTCTGAAGAAAAGTATTATGGGCAAATCACATCGTTTTAATCGAAACAAGAAGAAGTTTTGACTTAAAATAAGAATACAGAAGAAATACTAAAAAGTAGAAGTGAAGCGTGTGATGATAGCCCTAAAAGTGCTTGAAACTCTTCAAGTCCATCGCTTGCCAATTTTTAGGATGGAAAATTGGACATCTAGAAAGTGGCCAGAGAGAGGTTGCTGTTTGCTTAACCCACATGGACTTCTGAAGGCACATTAGCTAAGTAATGAGAACTTGAAGCATGACAGAAGTGCTTTTGGTTTCAATAGGAGTGAAGCAATATTAGGACTATACCACTCCTAAAACAGCCCCCTTTTTTGCTGTGTAATGTCAGTATATTGTAGAGCCCTTACATGTGGAAAGGACCTTTCACTGCTTACACAACCACACAAATATTCAAAAAAACATATACAGCCATGATATTATGTGAAGTGACAGCAACCCTTTGATTTTTTTATTTTTTCTCCCGAAGTAAACAAATAACGGTTAAGGCGTTCCGGTGATCATAAAATCACAAACTTACCTTGACTAGTATTATTGTATGAAAAGCCTCTAGATTTTGTATGAATTGCACAAACGTTTAATTTTGTGACAAAGAGCTGATTGTCTCCACAAATTCGCCGAACGTTGTACTGTCTTCAAGTATTGACATATCGGCACTGTTTCTATTTCCAAATCTACTTTCAGGCAATCGTCTTTTACCTGTAAGAAAGACAGTGATACACAATGTCACGGATCTACTTCGAACAGCTATTGGATAAAAGTATGAAATGCCTAAAGGAATAAGGTTCTCGTCTTATTCTTTTTTAAGAATGTTGAGCGAATATTCCACCCCATTTGTATTTCGAGTACATCTTATCCCATGTGTTTAAATTAGAAGGGATCCTCCTTACACTCGGTACCTCCGGCACTTCACACACCTTAATATAATCTTCTCCAAGCTGGAAGGATTTCGCAACAGTTCGCACTCAGCCAGTGTGACCGAATATTTTCAATTGAGTAGTCTATTTTAAGTATACTTTTTGCATGTCAGCGAAACGAACCTGTTAAGGACAGGAATGCAAATGGTGAGTATGAAATGAAGCTTATGAACAAAACGCGATTGATGCTGGTTCTTTTTCACGGTTTTAATGCGATTATTACGCCAACATTTCTGACGAGGAATTTTAAACTCACCGGGCCCGTTTTGTGATCTGTGATTATTGAAACTTCTTTCCCTGTAAAAGAGGCGTCGTCGGAAAGTCATTGATTTGGGTGGTGAGTGTCGGAGCGAGTGATACACGTGCTTTTGGGCCGTTTCAAGCATTGTATATAATAAATGGTGTAAGCTCTTCATACCTGTGAGACATTGACTGAGACATTGTCATTGATGTTTGTACAGCGGGCCACAAAAGTCATGACCCATCTTCCAAGTATTTTATATGAAAGCAGGAGGCATGACTTTTGTGGCCCATTGTAAAAATCATTTATCGAACGTTGCGATGCGAATACAACCAAAAGAGCTGCATTCTTTCAGTTACTCGTCTCAAATACCGCAGTTTTGATTCCAGACATTAGAAACAGGTGATACTGCTGATCATCACCCACCCCTGTGACATAACGTCGTATAATGTCTTCAAGCGGCCTCGTTATCTCTTAAGCTAATCTTTAAAACGTCCACTCAAAATCTTTAGGAAACGTCAAGCTGGTTTGCGTTAAAACAGCTAAGTAAAATGACGTCTGTTAGGGAAGATATACCGTCATTACTGCGTATTTACTGCCAGAAACTGCTTTTAAATGACTGCGTCGGAACGAAGAAAAAGAATCATATCATTTTAGTACAATGAATCGTAATGGCTTTTTGATTCATTTTTGACAGGATGATAAAAGTTAGTAAACAAGAGTTTTGTTTGGAGAAAGGCAATATATTAGCTGACATCTGACAGTATATTAACCTGGAGAACTATACAAAAATCAGATTGGGATTTCATTCAATTTGTAATGAAACATGTTTATGGATACGCGATATGAGTTCTATCGAGGATTCATTCGTTCTCTCCCGCTAATTTCTTTCCAGCCTGCTCTGTACTAGTGCCACGTAGACCATTTTTCAATTCAATATTTTAATCCTTGTAATCAACCCTCATAGTCATAGAACTATTGTTCGATATCTTCATGGATGCTCTTCATAGAAAAGCGTTCATCGCTGCTCACGTTGTTTCCTCCACTGAGCCATTAGGCTGTTTTCTTTAACAAATCTTTTCAAAAATATAATGTTGTAAAGAAACAACGTGAAGGTTGCCCAGACATGCCTCATTCCGCGGAGTGACATACCTATTGCATTTTTATCATCATAAAGAGTATGTGTTTATATGGACTGACAAGAGCGTTGAAATACCACCTACAGTAGACCTCTCCTGAAATATTAGCCCACCAATTTTCTTAGGGCTATAGGCGAGTTTCGATGACTTTTAACGAATACTCAGTTCATTAACAAAGGATTCATTCACTCTTACTGTGGTCTGATGCTGAACCATTGGTTAAGCCAAATAAATCTCCCTCTATATTTTTTTCGCACTGGCAGAAATATTCTGTTATTGTTATTTTCAAGGATATGCTTAAATTGCACAAGGTAAGAAGAACATTCTTGTGGTTGTTATTTCTTTGGATTTTTTTATAGCAGTTGTAAGTTAACGTTTTAATTGAAACATTAATATTTAGTCTTATAAATTACTCGGGAGGTCGACGGGTTGTGCAATCAAACATCTGTTTTTATTTTCTTTCTCCAAAGTGTTAATTTATAGGTTTGTATCTTTGAAGAGAGATTAAAGTAAAATTATTGGGCGACTTAAGAGAAGTAGTTTTCCATAAAACATAACCGGCGCTGACTCACATAAAAAGGCGCGAAAAGTGTTATTAGCCGAATGAACACCGCCGACGCCGCGATTACATAACTCGGCCGGATTACGTTAGTGAAGTCTTGCTTATTTGTATTTTAACTTTTTTTTATTTAGAACTGTTAGTTAAGTCGTCCTATAAGGTATTGTAACTCTACGATTTCAGGTCAGAATTGTTATGTTATACATGTACTTACTGTTACTAGAAATTTTTGTAAGTACTGTTAATTTATTGACAAGAATGTGTGGTTTTAGAAATAAATGGTTGTGATGAAAGTTTGCTGTATTCATTAGTATCCACTCTCTTCTTGATAAAGGCATATATTTGACGGTACCATAAGCATAGTTTCCAGAATTGTTCACAGAAAGTTGACATAGCACGGTACCATCGTTGGATCGGAGTATCTCGCCCCAAAAATTGTTGTCTCTTTTTGTAAAAGCTCTTTCTGTAAAGCATATTTCAAAAACAAATTTCCGGTACCAGATACTTGCAAAATCCATATGGTGAAAGCGTTAAGTCTCAAAGGAAATCAGTTGCCTTTCCGTGAAGTCTTTTTCTAAAATTTAACCAAATGCAGAATGAAATTCTTCTCGCCCGATTATTCAAATGCTGCATACTAAATTCTATCCTCAATGGAAAAGGAATTTCACCGATGCTTGAGAAAACAACAAATCATTTTTTCGGGGGGAGGGGAATTCTTCTTAGAACACATCCTCAAAAGGTATTCTCAGCGCCGTGGTTCCTTAGTGTCTGTCCAATGGCTTAACACCGCAAATCGGTAATTTGTAAATAGTAAAAAAAGTACGTCTCTTTTGTCGTACCCACAAAACGATACCCTTACAAAACGCCTTAAGCAAAATTTCAAGCCAACACTTCCACCGTATTTCGAAAACAAAGATTTTTTTAGCATTTACTGATCGCAAATCGAATAAGGTTCAATTTCGGAGCCACCTGAAAAGTTTTGTTTTAAACTGTACGAAGAAACGAAAAAGGACGAGGGAGTGAATCTCCAGGCTCCATAAATGATTGACCACACGACTTGGGACGTCCTAACAAGTCTGTTCGGATTGGCAGATTGCACGATGAACGGCGACGCCGGAACGGCGGCGCTCCGACGGCAGCGCACGTGGTTCGTATACAGACGAGTGTTATTGACATTGTGCCTGCGGTACGCCTTGCGGTACAGTTGGCCCGGTGCGGCGTGCCGGGGCACGCCAGAGACTATGATACGGCCTCCTCCGACTCCCAAAACGGACGATGGTCATGGCGACTGCCGCGCCCGCGCCGGAATACAGATTGGTCTGGTCACTGTCGCCTGGATGAGACCGATGAGGCCGAAGGGGACAGCCAGTTACTGAGTTGGAACTTGATGGTTCCAACTTCATGATAATACCGTTACTGAGCGGATTTTTTTCTCAGGATGGGGAATCAAAATAGTTTGCAACATCAACCACAGGATGATTAGTTTCAAGAATTTTTATTTTGAATGTAATCAAAGTCGCATATTTTGGGTATTGCGAAATTTAACTACTATTAGGCGTTTTCAAAAGAAAGAGCTTCATTTACATGATTTCCTTGAATTTTCTCCGAAGAGGCATTGCAGCTGATTATACCAACTGGAAATCTTGTAACATGACTTTACATGTAAGAGGAGTTGAAATGAACGAAGTTATCCGATGAAATGCATTTGACCCTCGGCTCTCTCATGCCCTCGGGGACCATACTGTTAATTAAAAGCCTTTGATGACGTCTAATATGTGCTACCATTATTTCATCTCTTGGAAAGCAGTGATTCAGAAGACGATAGAGTAAGCGGTCTCCAAAAATGGCATGATGTTTGATAAATCATCCAAAAATGGATGAGAAACGACTGTTTCTCCCATTCATATGTGCTGGTCGGAAGTTAGCCACATCCACATACTGCCTTCAAAACTACCAACGAGCTGAATATGTGATAGTCAAAATTTGGATGGTCCCGAACGCGTCCACCGTTGCTCTCTAAGAAAGAGGAAGACAGTGAAAGCTGCGGCAAATGAATCCGCTCTTGTTTTTGTGGTTCCCCGTCACAGCGTGAGATTGCGCTCATCAATCAATCGGAACCAGTTGAAAACAAGATTCGCCAATCTCATTAAGGGGATCACATTGCGATGTATTGTTGCGCCTCGCCAGACAATAATTACCTCGTCGTCAAAAGTATTCATTTGAGTGTGCTTTTGTTGCTGCTGCGCCTACACGGAACTGTCCTTCCCACCAACGATATTGTGATTGAGCTTCCGTATTGGCTTGATGTCAACCCAGAAAATCCGTCAAAGTTAATCATAAAAAAGTGAGCTTTCGAAACTGATCAACCGTTTTTATTTCACTACGTCTAGATAGAGACCTAAGGTGATCTGAAATTTTCTTGAGAAAAGACGAAATCATGATCTCTGTGGTTCGGCAAAAGCTAGGAGTGTGAAACAAGTGTGATCCTCGTATGTGATAATAGTATGAACGAATCCTTACGCAAAGGGTCCTATCGTTCGCCGAATATTTAGGCACGCTTCAGTATTAAGAATGATTCCTTCTGCACCTTTTTAGAGCAATAGTTGGTAAAAACAGTGACAGTTGCTCTTGAAGATTGATCATTCACACCTTCCATGAGTTCCGCGTAACTTTTCACTCTATATACGAACGAAACGCTACTCCGCAAGGAGTCACTTCCACTGTTACTGAGGGGAGTTGCTGAATTATCACTCATAGCATTTAGGCGTGGACCTCTCATATCTCTTGTTGGTCAGCTACTTACGGATGGCTCTTCAAGGTTCAGGGGAAGAGACGCCAAACACTAAATGAAGGATACTTCTCCGAGTATAGAGGTCTTTTCTTCCCCGGACTATGCACCTAACCTGGGACGATGTAGCCGTAGAAAAGAAAATCTATGCTCTCTTGATGATAAAATCCATCAAGTTCAGTAACGAACGCTTCAGGGCATATCTCACTAGGTTTTCTTTGTTTGCAGACTGGTCAAGATGTCGCTCCTGCTGCAGCATCTAAGTTCCTCAACATTAGCAGCAACCTGTGGTGCCCAGTTGTCCAAAGTATACCTCAAGCACTCGTCAAGTACAGGTAAGTGCCTATCGTCCAATGCAAAAACCATTAATTGTGCAGCTTGGACAACATCAGTTGAGAGAGTTGTCATGGGTTCCGATCTCCCCGCAGCGTGTGTCATATCATTCCATGGCCCTATTACCTATGCCGAAACCAAACCTCGTTGCATTCTCAATCTCCCCCGAAAAACGTTGTATTATTGATAGGAAGATTGCATGCCGGCGTATAAATGCCCTTGATATTGTTGGCGAACGTTTTAAAGAAATTATACTTTTGTAAAGAATTCACATTATCCTTACAAACGTATGCTTAGCCTCATTCTTGGAACGAAAACTGTGTTGTTATGTTGTTGCTGTAGTTTGAAAAGCACCCATGAAAATATGGTAGTCATTCATAGCACTTTTGTCGAGCTTTTCGCTGTCATTTCTTTTGGCAAACACTTTAAAAACAAAAGCGTGTCTTTAACGTGGCAATGACCGATCCTGTTCGAGGCTAATGGATACGAGCCAATAGAGGTTTTCTTTTTGAAATGGTTATAGAATGTGCTTTTTTTAAGTGAACGCGTGTCGCTTGGTGGCAGTGTTGGGACCCGAACGTGGGTCCCGACACTGTCACATATCTCTTCCACAGCAACTAATTTTGCCTAGCCGGCCAAATTTGAAAAAAAAATGAAGAGGACGCTTTCCTGTCCTTTTGTATCTGACAGAAGTACCTCATTAAAGAAATTACATCGTTCCTCCAACAATTTTTTAGCCCTATATTATTATGCCCACACTGAGAATGTGTTTCAAAGAACCTCCCTGAGCCCCGATATTGTGACAATTTTTGAACAATAAATTTCCCCTCACTTGCGTTGGACCTAATGTCTGTGCATGAGGATATGCAACTTTTTAAATACTATCTAGGTGAACCCGTCCTTAAGTGCATACTTTGTTATAACTTCAAGACGTAAAAAAAAGACATGCTTTGAAACGTTTTCGGCTTTGATATATGGTATCAACGAATGCTCTGAAGCATGACTTCAACGTATGTCTTTCTTAATCATCGGCGGACTGTGGGGTGGATATATTACATACGAAGTCATCTCCTACCTTGTCGCGTTCCTGATATCTTTATCACCCAAATCGGAATATTCCTATTCCGAAATGAGATGTTAACGTCATGAGAGACTCTTGCTCCCAGCTTGGATTATATTTTACGCGTTGTTACTCTCGGGCCACCTTACACAAGCATTCTCGCTTCTGTTCTCTCCATTCGTCATGATGTTGGAACCTACTTTAATGTATTACTCCAAAGAAGAATGCATCTCTAAAAAAAACAAAAAAAAAAGAAACAATCCTAAAATGAAACTAAACCGCTCGTTACACCCAAATCCGTAAGCATTGATTTCTAGATACGATTTCGCTAGTGGTCTCACTTGGAGGGCTCTCATCAGGACAATAATGCAGAGCGTATTCAATCGTCCAAAGTAATCCATCGTCTCACGATGTATGATCCTCTCAACGTACTCCGATAGTCCTTCCGAAGTGTCTTGCCTAGTAGTTTTACTTTATTCTTCCGGATATTTTTCATGTTTTCCTGTCTGATTGCTGCACCTCGGGGCATCACCTGTAACTCCACGTGATTGTGTGACTCGTTCTCCCTTTATTACGGACAACACCGTTGAGAATTGTAACATCACATTACCTGTAATTATCATTCTGATCTGTACTATGATAAGGACATTTTCCGGGCTGCGAATAGAGTACTTAGTGAAAATGCATTAAATGACCTTCACAGACATTGCCACTGTTACTCAGTGTAGCATGTCCGCCCCCTGCTGCTGCTGCTGAGTCGTAGGGGACATATGAAACTTGATTGCATTGATCTCTGTCTCTCTCTCGCTTCATCTCGTCGTTTTGTGTATTGTGCCTCTCGCCCCTACCTATATTTAACCTCATCAATTTATTTTTGTTCATTACCGGATTGATCATATCAGTATATTGGATTAGAGGTCAAGGTTAATAGTAATGCGTTTTGGCGCTTTTGTACGAGGATTTCACCTAGCTAGGTCATCCGGCTGCAATTTATGTTCCTTGCAGAATGTGTTCATTAGTGTGTTTGGTACATTTGTAACTACTTTTATCGGAGAACGTCGCTTTTTTAAAAAAAAGGAAAATATCGGAATAAATTCACACGAAAGTATAAGGTTAGACACCGCTGTGCGCCACCAACAGAAGAAATTTCCGTTCTAACAGTTTCAATGAGCACATCATGTTTGCGAGCAAAACAGAGTATTGTCACGAAAGCCACCTTAGTTTGAATATTTTCAACCAATATTAGAATTGGAGCGAAAGCCTTTGTTGTTAATAATATAGATAAAATGAGTATTTATTATGTAAGTTCTTTTATTTGGTGGTACCTTGTTCTTCATATCAAACTGTGATATCGGGATTTTTATTTTAAGAGTAATTTTATAGTTTTGAAGAGCGAAGTTTTCAATTTTTTTTGCACATCCCTATGTAGTCTTGTGTGTAAAAATCCTGGCGAATTTTCCACGAAGCCATGATTGAATCGCATGGGTTATGTTGTAAAAGATATTCCCCTTGACTGTTGACATATACCTGTCCAAACCTCCGTACATTATTTCAATTCGTACATTGCATTGCGTTCTAAAAAATGAAAAAAGATAATTTAAAAAAACTTCTGAGCAAAGCAAGTAAAAATTGATGGTTTGTTTCAAGCAAAATGCAACAATTATATCGTTTGTAATGTGCGCACGTGCTTTGATCACCGTTTAAGCATTTGCCGAATGGCACAGATTACAAAAAACACAGGAAAATGTTAAAATATTTTACTCTTTGACACTGTTTAACTCAAATCGTAGGGTGCAGGTGTGGAAACGTCTCACATGTGGGTGCTTTGGAGAACAACCGAGCAGTTTGACTTTTTTGAGTTTGCCGCGCCGGATGAGGAAGAATCGAGAAGTCGTGTTCGTGTTGAACAAGACAGAGTCGATTGTATGCTGGTACGGCAGTACCTCTGCCGGGAGCATTTACTTCTTACTCGCACCGGTTTCGTTTGCATATCAAGTGATAATTGATCAAGTTGAACTCATTACATCATAATTAGTTCGTTGGAGAAATCCTCTTCGTTTGTTTGCATGGAATATGCTAGATAAGCTAATTTGGTCCGAGCTGTATTTTGTTATCGACAGTAAATATGAAGCCTTAATAAAGCTTTTTTTTTACAAGACGTACATAGATTCTTTCATACTTCATTCACGGAAAGGTATTTATTTAGTTTTCTCAATGTCAGAGGTTTACATAAACGTATTCCCAACGAAACGTTCAAAAGAGAAATGAGATTTATCATTTTTCGGGTCCAAACGTTTGCTTATTGACCATCCCCTGAACGTTGTAAATATCATCGGAGTCGATAGTGACGTCTAATGCTTAAGTTTTGTTGCGGACCTAATGATATTTTTTGGCTTGTTCAAACAGGTATAAAATGTGTTGGATATGCCGCTTTCTTTTTGCCGCCATTTGATGGGATTTGTTTTAGTATATTTGTAAATCAATCGTACGAAGAATTTACACCTCAACATCGACTAGTAAACGATTCTCAGTAGTCGGGTTAGAGACGCACCGTATCATTAACACCCAGTAATCCCCGTTTAATACGGATGAATTCTCAAATCGAAATGCATGAAATCTCTCAAGGTATGAAGAATCGGCGAATCGCGTCCACCTAAGCAGTACTCAGAACGTGCAGACAGAATCATAAATTCGTCTTCACTGCAATCAAGTTGACATTAACGAAGTCGCAACTGGAAGGGCCACAACGATTTTAGTGCCTCAGCAAGTGTAGAAATGTACGCTTGTTAGGGTTTCCGATTAGAATCGTCGATTTGAGGAATTTGTATCCGGAACGTAATTTTGTTCGTTAAGGTTCAGTGATCGCTGGATGAAGATTTCCTGAGCACGGGCACCTTTCAATATGTTCGGGCGATTCCGTCCTTAAGTGCAGATATTCGTTGAAATCAAAGGAAAGAATTTACCCTTTTAAATGTAAGAGTTCTAATTGTAATAATTTAAGGGTATTCCAGCGCAATGTGCTAAAATTAGACAAGGACTTGATATTTTCAGGATCAGTTCAAAATGTGTATGTCTATCGAATGGCGAAGTCTAAGAAAATTTGACCGTTTCGTTTTTACGCAATTAAATTCTAAAGTTGGGGGGAAAGTGCATGGGCTCTTATGGCAGCTCCGGAAAATGGCGCTAAAGGTGTTGAATTAAGATAGCGTCTGATTGAGATTAGATGAGGATAGAAAAAACTGTTTCCAGCGGATATTGGAGTTTCGGAATTAATTTAGAAAAGTTTAACGACAATCCACCGTTTCGTTATTTTTAAAACCTTTAAAAACAGCCGCATTTAGTAGAAAAGTGAGTCAAATCAGCTACTTCATTATTTTTTAACGTAAGGAATAAATTTTTACTGAGGTGAAAATAAAATGCGAAGAACAGCTCGTGTAAATACTTGTCGAAAGCGATAATTTTCTCAATTTTCAGATTTTTAACAGGCGTTTTGAATTTTTCGATGAACTTG
>Ga0058701_10004188_pt1 | contig 11652 bp, 11 predicted proteins | sample AgamicOrMae_FD_97039 | JGI IMG/M metagenome (GOLD analysis project Ga0058701, IMG submission 97039) | Agave microbial communities from Guanajuato, Mexico - Or.Ma.e | ecosystem: Host-associated > Plants > Phyllosphere > Phylloplane/Leaf | place: Guanajuato, Mexico | collected 2012-06-04 | reverse complement strand
GATAAAGTTTACTGATTGATCTTGTTCCGTGGGAATGCACTGTTAGGTTTCTTACAAAAATAGTTTGACTCTTCATAAAGCCATGCAAGATCGAAAAACCAAAACCCGCCGCTACATAATACGCCATAGTTCCCGAATACGAAGGATTTTTGAGACCTGATATATGCGGTCCGTAGGCGTCAACAAGGGCACATTTAAAAGATACTTACTTAATAATACTCCTCCGAAGAAGTAAAAAGCGACTGCGCACTGAGATTGCAGAAGGAATCCGAAAATAAAGCTACCAAGAGTTGAACCGCACTCCCCACTTGCGAATGTAAGACTGACTGCCATTGCCCTGTAGAGAAATTTGAAAGTGAAATTACTACGGTTACGTGAAAAAGCAGTGATTGAGTATGTCGCTGTCGATTTACATTCAAGACTTTGCATAGAACTTGGGGATACCTTAGTGGCTACAAAATCGCATGTTTTGTTCACTCTAAATTTTGTTTGAATACGTCTGCCTCTGCCATTCTACCGATTCAACATTTCATTACGATATTTCATAAGGTTAACGACAGGCAACCCACTTATAGGTTAATCGCTCGCGGCTATTGGCGATGATGGGTAGAAAAAAAAAAGGTAGAAAATTCAACTAATAAAATTTAGAGGGCTATTGGAACTATAGCTCTACGGGAGGAGGGTCGATGCCCTCTAAGAGTGAGTTACCTATCCCGAAAGAACCCCTCCATAAGGGATTTAGGTTGGAATCTAAATTTATTAGCTGTGTCCGATGTCCACAATCTTTGTAAAGTGATCGGTAGGCAACCAGGATACACATCGGTCATTCGTGTTGCCTATGCTGGATGTATTGGGGGCCCTTTCACGAGTCGCGTTAGATGGCGTCTCCCCTTGTTCAATATTCTTGACAAAGATAACGTTTGTGGTACAAAAGTTAAGTGGGGAGAAAACAACACTAGTTGCCTTTTTTTGTGCTGTGTCGCTCTACCCCACCTGCCGAGCTTCGCACGAAATATGCCCAACCACTACAAATTTAGCTTACCTGAGATGAGTTGGAAAGAGATCTACGACGATATTAGCTATGTGTGCGATGCAAAGTCCGGTCAAGGGAATAATTATGCATGAGAGAGCTAAAGATAATTCATAGGATGACACAAAGTTGAGAGCGATGCCCGCAACTCCAGCAATAAGTTGGCAGCCAACTGAAACAAAAAGGAAACAGTCAGATTATAGATTCAGTAAGCCTCATGCGGAAATTGATCCTTAAAATTGATTACTTACTGAGTAAATATTTTTTGCCAATGACGTTGACCAAGGATCCTCCTACTAACGGCCCGCATAAAATTATGGCACCAATGATGAACTGGTTAATAAATACTTCCTCCTTCACAGTATCATCACACTGCTTTATACTATGGATATCGGTACCGTTCCAAAGTTCTCTTCCCAAGTTTTCTGCGGCTTGGCAAAAGGAGTTTTCTCTTTCGGGGTATAACTCGCTGTATTTGGCTTGCAGGTTGAAGAGTTCAGGTGCCCATAACAGCAATCCGCAGCCGCTGCAACGAGTACACTTAGGCACGTTACGTCATGTCACAGTCAAGTCGCGATAACCAAGCCATGGTCTTCTTGGTTTAAGACCAAACTGATTTTGTGTAACGATAATACAAACAAGATCTAGATACTTTTCGTTCGTCCTGTTTATTAATCCAAACGTAAAATATTCAGGGCGAACTGGTTATCGCGGCTAGAGTCAATCCCTGGCTGAACTGTCCGTGCGGATATCCGCTTGGATATCCACTCGGATATCCGCTTGGATATCCGTAAAATTACGGATGTCCGTGTCGAATTATCCGTATAACCACGGATATCCACAGTAAACTTCGCACTCTGATATTCGCAGCATTGATATCCGAGCGGATATCCTTGCGGATATCGGTGCTACCGGTACGGATATAGGAGCACGGTTCACTACGGATGTCCGTGTCGAATTATCATTACAACCGCGGATCCAAGTGGATATCCGCACGGACAGTTCGACCCGGGTTATTTGTTTGGGAATTGATGTAAACCCATCTTGCCAAAGACAGAGACAAATATACCGAAGACATGCATTTTTGGATCGAACCGTCATTCGGATACACTGAGGCTGAGGAATTCGCATGATGTACGCACCCATAGAAAGCAGAAATGCCAGAGTTCATAATTTTAATAGCGATTAACTCAAGACCAATTAAGATAACCTTGCATATCGGGTATGTTTTGGATCGGCCTCGAGCTGAGCAATCCAAAAAAGGGGCTGACCATTAGGTTATCTTTACTAGTTAACCACGTTTAAAAATGACGGAGTCGCGAAATCTGGGAACAGTGGATACCCGCCCGGATCCAGGGAAAATATCGATATAAATATGGAAAGTATAATAAGCCAATGGAAAGGAACTGAGACGGATATCCTATAGACTGTATTCTATGCCGAATACGATTACGATATTGTCCGACAAACAGGTTCGATCCAATTTTTTGTCCTCCAGCTCCTTGATCTTACCTGGCTAAATTACCAAATTGAACGAAACACATCAAAATGGTGTGAAATAAATAAGGAGATTTAAATAACGGCGCTATTTGGTTCCAGGCAACTAGTATTCCAGCTTTGAAGCTTGTGGACTCTGTAGTCTTGTAGGCACTGGCCTCGCCGAGAAGTGCGACCACCTGAGAAGGAAAAGCATTTTTGGAAGAACGTTCATCTTTTTGGACAAAGATGCCATCGACACAAACGTACCGGGAAACTTTCGGGCGGGCTCCCAGAGTTCCGTGAGTAGACGTGCCTCAGGACCCGAAGGGCCTCTTCGGGTTTTCCGACGGCGAGCAGGAACTTCGGAGTTTCCGGAAGGAAGAACAGAGAAGTGGCGCAGACCAATCCTGGGACTACGGCAAAGAGCGGTAGCAAACGCCAAGGACGCAAGGGACCCAGAGGTGTCATCAGCTGCCACGGCTGGGGAAGTATGCCCCAAGCGAGGCCTGTTAAACAAAAATAGTTGTCCATACACAACAATAACCTCAAATAACCTCCCTGAGTCGGGCTTGTCCAGACACAAAGATTTTAATCACTCCTGCGAAAAACACGTATGAACTGCAAGTTCTCCATTCAGATCCGAGCTAAATACAAAGCCTCGATTAAACAATCGCGTCAGATTTATATTTTTAGTAAATTGCGGACGAGGCTGAACTTCTAAAAAAGAGCAGAAAATGTGGACGTTCGTTCACATTGAACTTGTTCCCTGTGTTCTGAACTCAGCAATAAATGAAAGAAAATAATACGCTGATGTAGGCTTTCAGGGATCGGCAGGCGGCCCCTGTGAGTTAAGTCTAAGCTTTACACAATGGACTTTGGAAAAATAAGGATGCAGACCTAGTGAACCCTCTCTCACCTGAATATCTCCCGAGTACCGGTATCGACAAATATAATCTACGGGGCTTTAAGGAAACAAGAGTAGAAGCGCCCCCCCCCTCGTAGTGTCCATTTGACTTTAACGCAAACGCTAGGTTCCGTGCTTAAGAAGAAAACAAAAAATGTCAGTTTCCGGTAAACTGCCTTCCGTACGCGTACTTTGCAATTTAGTTTAACGTACCAGTACCGCGTTAATTTAAGTTGACGGAACGCTCTATACTTCGTTTAGACTTTAGACGAATACAGAAAAAAAGTATGACACTAGACAGAACTGGTTCTCTTCAAGTTTAGTAGACAATGCTTGAAGTAAAAGAAACTTCCTGAGGCTTTATCAAGAAATGAGGAAACACTGCGCTGTTCCTGGAAAGGATATGAAAAAAAATTCAAAACTACCAGAGAAAATTTTATTTGCACTCGGTGCATTTCCGCACTTTAATTCTGTCACGGGAAAACCGCCCTCTCACGCAATCTAGGTATACATGGTCAAGAAACCACAGAATAAAACGATGACACAGACCCATGAAAATCTTCACTTGCACATAAAAATACCACCGGAATCGTTTCGGTACTACATGCCTCAAATAGAAAGTACAGGGAACCTTTTTTTTTTCATACCTTGGCTCTAAACCCGCAGGTTCAGGAAGATCTATGAAGCTTAAGTGTTCTAACAGCTTGATGTCCGATTCAACAAATAATTCACTCAAAACTATACACAAAAAAAACTACTACACTATTAACTTCGGGAGGAAAAAAGAAGAAAAAAAAACTTTTGCTGGCACAGGACCCTTTCCTCTGGTTTATACCGTATACGTCCACCTCTTCCGGGGGTCAATCAGTACTGAAGACATCTTCCTCCCTGGGGCTTAACACTTCATCCAGATTATCCTCATGGTCGAGGCAAACCGGGAGCACCAGCGTCGCCCTTTGGCCCGGGCAATCCGGGCATTCCTGGATGACCTTTTTCTCCTTTTGGTCCGGGCCGTCCGGGCATTCCTGGCGGTCCATGCATCCCCGGTGGTCCAGCCTCCCCATCACGTCCCCGCACCCCAGGCAATCCTGGTATGCCCGGGGGGCCGGCGAGGCCCAGTTGGATGTTTCCCGTTGGCCCGGACGGGCAAGTGCAAGTGCAGTCACATGCGGCCTCGGCGCTGGTACACAAGCCGACAAGGAGCAGGGTCGCGATGACGGCGACCAACCCACAACGATATGCCATCTTCTTGACGTTACAGTGAACGAACAGCGGTCAAATGCTGTAGCCGTCTTTTATTCGCTGGTCTTTTATCTTGGTGTCGGTTTACTATCGCCTGATACGACTGCGTCGACCAGTGGCGTAGATAGCGTTGGGGTCACCCCCCCCCCGAAAAAAAAACAATCCTAGAGCCCATTTTTTAAAAATCACATCACACTAAAAACAAAACCCCGTTTTGGGGAATGCTGTACCTGTTATGGGTGTGAAACCAAAAAGGTAGTGGTACGTATTTTGGTTATTTTTCAAGGTAGGCCTATGTCCAACGATATCATTCAAAAGGTCATGGCGAGAGCTTTCCATTGATGTGGCTGAACATAGGTCTATCTTGAAAAATTACCAAAATACGCACTACCTCCAATTTAGTTTCATACTGAAAACAGGTACAGCATTCCCCGAAACGGGAGATTTGTTGTCACTGCGATTTTTTAAATTAGAAATAAAAATGAACCAGCCTGGCAGTAATGATCGACAGTCGGACTTTATGACTGTCCACAAGAAGAGAAATGGCGTCCGTCGGTTCAGAATTTTGTAAAAATTATTGCAGTCACTTTGCTTGTGACTAGAATGTCTGTTGAAAGGAGCTTCTCCTTCATTAAACGCATAAAATCTCATAAAAGAAAGTCAACCGGTGAGACTAGACTCGCAGTACTTGCTATCAAGCCAAGACGCCACTTTAATTAGAGAACCCATTTTAGCAAGATAAGAGTCGTTCCTTTATCTAAACCTTTTTTCCTATGTCGGAACTTCTTCTTAGTTCACATTTTATTGTTGAAGCTATTTTACCGTTCGGATCTTGTGTTTGACTAGGAGAGAGAAAGCAAGAGAGACATAATCCGTTGCGAGAGCCGCTCGGATTGCCCCGTTTCAGGAACCGAGCGACTTACGAGCCCCTGAGCATTTTCGGATGCATCCCACTCAACACGAATGCCATGCATGTTGCCTATCTTGGGCTGAAAAGCTTGGCATTCAGCCCGTGGTAGGCAACGCTAAAAACACTCGTGTCGAGCGGGTTGCATAGGTATCTCAGAAAATTGTCAGGGGCTTAACTCGTTCGGTACAGTCGAGATCTAACAGTCGCATTCAAAACTGGTGACTTTCAGATGTTCTAAATTTGTGTTGGTATAACTGATGCATCTACGGAAAACCTCGCGCTCTGTCTGGTCAGTTCACTTTTGCCAACATTGATTTCACGAAAAAAAGCCCCTCCCAAGATTTGGATGCGACGCAACTTTGAAATGTCTCCTGTGTAACCAGTCGGATAAAGTTTTAGTGCCCACGATGAACGACAAAGCTATTGCACTTACCTGCAAGAACCACAGTAACACATCCCGTGAACATTCCTATGAAAATTATGGACAAGTTCCGGTTCTTCTGGGTGTTGAATTCCCCGACGTAAGTGTACCCTAAAGTCGCTGGGCCACTTATCCTTTAAGCAAAAAGAAATATCGTGGACATGTTGAAAAAATTAAAAAAAATACACACACACAAACTACCGAAAAAAAAGGCTAGATCGGCGGTTGGGTTTGGGTTAGGCAGCATTAGTCTGCGGAAATCTATTGATAAGCAGACATATCGCGACTAAGGAGCAAAAGGGTCATCTGATTCGAGTTCCTAAATTACAAATATTTGGGGTACTTTTTTTTTTTGAAATTCCAGAAGCTTTGGGCAGTTTATTCAGAGCAGTCCGCTTAAGTAAACCGACGAATGGCCGGGGTAAGCGCTTAGATTAACTTACGTCAAAGGCTTAAAAAAAGAGGTGAATTGCGGTGAAAACATCGAGGAAGGGTTAACTGAAACGGATCTAGGCGATTCCACGTAAATATTTAGGTCATAAAACAACCCTTTCTCAAGAATCCGCTTAGATGTACAGAGAAGACAAATAAATATTCTACTTCCGAGCGAATTTCAGGGACCTCTCACTGTCAGATATTTTAGATGACCGCAGAGAATTGGCAAGTATAAAGTTCCGGACTGTCTATTCACCCGACGGTCCATTTAAAATACGTTCCAACCTTTTAACGTACGCGTTGAAGTCTCACATAACTGTCTTGTCATTTGCCAAGCGTTGAATTCTCTCAATTAAAATGCATATCGGGTCAAAAGCAACAACTATAAATTTTAAAGATTTAAGTTTTAAACTTGAAAGGCTGCCTTGGGCATTTTGCCAGCGCTCCGAAGCGATTGAGGTTTTTGAGTAAAAGACACATGAGAGAGAGAGATAAATATTGTGGATGAGTACCAAAACAAAGCCGGTTGAAGATGTCGGGAGACCATACGATACGTTTTGTATTCGATCTCAGATATCAAATAGACGTTTGAAATTAAACTTCCGTTTGATATTAAACGTCTTCAGAGTGTCTAAAATTTTCACCAAGCAGCCGTCTATAAGGAGCGTCTAATCAACATCTAGAGATACGTTTAATTACCCGTCAACGTTTACGTTGGCAAGTCTAATTGTAAGATGAATATCTAGGGAAGGAGCCTGCTGCCCTTTCAAAATAATTAAGCAAGTCCGTAATAAATAACCTCGGAAAAAATGGTTTTGTGACGGCAACAAAATTAGGGACAACAAATAAATTTCTTGTTGCTGCAAACAAAAATTTTGCTGCAGCAACCAAAGGTTTTGTTGATAGAACTAAAAATTTTGTTGTAACAAAATATTTTTGTTATCCCTATTTTAACAAATGATTTTGTTGGTATAACAAAACCTTTTCTACCGTGATCTAATAGGACGGATGGTATGCGGACGGACTGTCCTAAGATGTCTGGGAATAGACGTCTATTCGTCATTGCCGTATGGTCAATTCCGCGCTCAGTATTCGATTGAACATCACGGACGGCTGGATTCCGAACAAACTGTTGAGTGTATTCGCTCACTCTGCTCAACAAAATAACGTGCTCTTAAAAAGAAGTGATCATTCTTCAAATACGGTACAACCAACATGGTCGAGATACAAACTTTGATTCACTGACGTTATTGGGGATATTGCTGATTGGAATATTGTTGATTGTGCCTCGGTATACTTACATACAACCCGACAAAAATCGCAGGATGACTAGAGTGACATAATTTGGAGAAATTGCGGACAGAATCCCAACGACGGAGTCGCAAAACAACGTAACTTGCATTGCGAATTTTCGACCTTTCCGGTCGGCTACACCTCCCCATATAGGCCCACACAGAAGAATACCTGCGACAAATATCATATCCGTAAGAGACGAGAAATTCGCAAATAAGAAACCGTTGAAGAATTGTAAGGGGACAAAGGAGAATGGAAGTAAACAGTGAGTAAAAAAAGCTTGCAGACAGTCCAGCGTCACGGGGAATGTAGGACACGCCCTTATAAGTTCCGCAAGGGGGGAAAACGAACGAGGTGCACATTGAACGTTTGAAACCAGAGAAGGCTGAAAAAATTCCACCACAGGATATAATTTTTCTTCATAACAAGTGTTTTCATGTAGATTTATTTTACACATCAGGCAAAACTGACGTCGTATTAGGACTACAAATACACAATTTAAGTACCGGTAAATTTTGAGTGTTAAAGAGAAAGAACTTTAAGGAGTTATCCGGGTAGGACGAGGATTATCTCATAATACACGTTATACGAACAGTCCCCTTAAAATATTTAGTGAATATATTATTATTATTTTTTTTTTTAGAAAATGAAAGTAGATGTTTACAAAGGTACGATTTTCAGGCTTTTGCTTTTATTTCTCGAGAAGCAAAAAGAGCCGGGTTCAATCAGTTGTTATCCTAACAATTTGTTTTGACGTCTTAAAAACCTGAGCAATAACAACGACTGAAGCACAGCCAGCTCTTTAGCAGCTGATAAGCAGCTGATCACCGAGCCCCATGTTTTGAGGTGGAGCGGTTTCGAGGCATAGTCGTGCAGAAGATGGCATTGTGCGGGTTACTTTTTAATCGATTTTTATTACCTTGGTTTTGTGATTCAGTAAACTTTTCCCCAGCTTTTGTCACATGTATTGGCTTCCTTCAACGAAAACTGGCGAATTTAGAGGGGTGTTTGAGTGCATTGTCGTGCTCTGCTTGTTGCCTACGTTCTGAATTCTTCGAGGAATAGGGATGTATTCTGCCCAAAAAGCAATCCTCCATAAACACTTCCAGCCTACAATTTAACAATTTTTAAACTTATGAGTAGCCTGTTGGGAAAGTAAATACGAAGTAACAGATGATGAAATCGCAGTAACGATTTATCGAATTACGTTATCAAGATAATCCCCTTCGATTTTTTTTCGAAATTATTGTTACTGCGTTTAAATAAGGAAAACCTTGCGCCCGGCTATGCTAGTTCAATAGTATTGCCAACGAAAATTCCCTAGATTTCAATGCAACATAACTTTGGATCTCCACTGTATACGAGCACATTAAAAGAAAAGTTGTTGCTATTGACCCGACATGCAATCGATATAGGGTGACTGAAACGCACGAAACTAACCTAATGCATTTTAAATGGGAGGTGACTTGAACGCACGGAACACTAATACATTTTATGTGGGGCAGTCGGGTCAATAGACACTTCCTAAAAGAAAAGAAAAATCTATTACAAATTTACTTTTTCCTATATAAAATTTCAGAAGAGGGCAGGCTAAGCAGGCACGGGAAAAAAAGTTTTACTATACTAACAAAATCATTTGTTAAAATAGGGATAACAAAAACATTTTGTTACAAAAACAAAGTATTTAGTTCTATAAACAAAACGTTTGGTTGCTGCAGCAAAATTTTTGGTTGCAGCAACAAAAAATGTATTTGTTGTCCCTAATTTTGTTGCCGTATCAAAACCATTTTTTCCGTGGGTGAAACACGATGACACGCACGACCTTTCCAAACGCAGAAAGGGGTCAATTATGTACCCCTTCCGTCGTCATTCTAATATTAACGACCGATACTCTTCTACTCATAAAATCACAGAAATCGCGGCACGTTATGTATGAAAAATCACGAATAGGCCCTGCGCGTTTGTGAATGCAAGCATCAAAAAAATTACAATGTACCTTAAAAATTGTCTCAATCATCGTACGAAAAGACAGACGCAAACAACAAGCGCGAATTGTTTCTCACGGAAAAAAAATGTTTTGTTACGGCAACAAAATTAGGGAAAACAAATGAAATTTTTGTTGCTTCAACCAAAATTTTAGCTGCAGCAACCAAACGTTTTGTTGATAGAACTAAACATTTTGTTGCTGTAACAAAATATTTTTGGTATCCCTATTTTAACAAATTACTTTGCTGGTATAACAAAACCTTTTTTTCTGTGTGATGAGTTACTTTTAACGATATTACGACTTACCAATAAACGTCACTGCTCCAAGTAATCCTTTATCGCTATCAGTGGTCGCGAATTCGCATTGGGTGGCAGTAATCAGGTAACCCACTACGTACATCTCCATCACCGCCCCCATAGCACCTAATCCTGCGACGACCAGAAGCAAAACCTGGTACCACCCATAACCTGAAATCAGAGACAAAATATTCAGATTAGCTCTCTGCTAAAGCTCTGAAAAGTAGAGAGGCTCGAATGGTGACCCCTGCCATGGGAACCGCCATGAAAGATCCAATGTATTCCTCAGAGGAAAATTGGGCTCAACATGGCGGCCATGGGTTTCAATGGCGCCTTTCTACTTTTCAGGGCTCTACTTTCTGCGCCTCAATTTACGATGAAATTGAGAGTATGGTGGTTTTTGATCTAAAAGATGGCCTTTCAGCCGTTAAACAATTATAAGCCAAGAATAAAAACACCTTGTAATTTTATCGCACAAATAAGTTTTTTTTTCTTAAAATACGGATATAGTTCTTTGTATTCTCTTTTTTATATTCTAGCTTGTCTCAATACAACCGAATTCTTGGTGATTAAAAACGATAAAATGCTTTGTTGTAGGGGTTTTGAATAAGTCAAAAACGATACATTTGAACCAATTTTTTTTCTCAATTAAAAGAAAATCCCTCTCTAATCAATCCAAAACTATAGAGGTGCCTGGTACTTTACAAAATGAACAAAAAAAGGGGGGATGCTTAAAAATACCGTGATAGTTTTCTTACATCACAAGGAAGATAGTCTTTCACCTAGCGTAAAACGTTTCTTAATTTACGGGGGGAAAAAATGCGATTAAAAATGTAAACATCGTCAACAGGATATCCGCCCGTATACGCGAGACGAGGAAGATTAGTCACTAAACGGAAAGAGAAGGAACATTCATTCTCCAGCTGTTCTGTACTGAAAAAAGAAAGATCATTCCACTATCGGTTTCCGCAGCTGCCACGATTTCTAGAATTTCGTGAGAAATCAGAAATTGTAATCTAAAAAATGCAAAAGATAACCAGGTTCCGAGAGTACTGAAAAAAATACGAAGAGTAAATCCCGAGGAAAATTTTGACTTAATGGATAGAGGGTAAAACCGCACGAGTAGGGATAGACTGTCCTCAAATAGCACATGACTGGAAAGAAACAAACGCTCTTGCGAGAAAACAATTAGACGTATCCTCACTTATCTCTCCCTTGAAACTGGTTGTAGATGTTAAGACTCGATATAGAATTAGGTGTACTGTTTCGCAGAACATTGTATGGAACAGTCCATAAATATAATACCGCCTCCCTCACAAAAAAAGAAAAAAAATCAATTTCCGTCCGTACTTTTTATTTCCTTTGCACGACATAGGCAACCACCTTCACTTCCAAGACATGCTGTTGCATAACTGATACAATGAGAACCTTCATCACTGCTGATAGAGATCTTGACAGCTCGAATGACATCATAAACAACATACTAAGATTCCTCAGTTTATAAAACAACAACATCATTGCTTTTCTTAGGGATATTCCAGTTCTTCCGACAAATCAAGGTTATTAAAATCATAAAACGCGTGTTAAAAATCTAAAAATTTGAGAAAATTATCGCTTTTCACAACCATTTACACGAGCTGTACTTCGTATTTTAT
>Ga0058701_10004187_pt1 | contig 11652 bp, 5 predicted proteins | sample AgamicOrMae_FD_97039 | JGI IMG/M metagenome (GOLD analysis project Ga0058701, IMG submission 97039) | Agave microbial communities from Guanajuato, Mexico - Or.Ma.e | ecosystem: Host-associated > Plants > Phyllosphere > Phylloplane/Leaf | place: Guanajuato, Mexico | collected 2012-06-04 | reverse complement strand
GGGTATGAGTTGTGACGTCACGCAAGCGAGGGGGCCTGCGGAAGCGGGGTGGGGGACGGCTGGATCTCCTCTCTCTCTCTCTTCTCGGCCGTTCATCGGAACTTCGCAACTTCAACGCGCTACAGTACTACAAAAGATCGGAAAATCGTAGAGACCTTTGTTTTTTTGCATTCGTCTTTATATTTGCTCCTCTTTTTTATAGAAGGGTTTCCAAAAAACCGTATTTTTCCCTATTAAGAGGCCGTCCCCCAGCATCAGCCACAATCGCTCTTATTAACTAACCTTTAGCTTAAGGTAAGTATTAGAGTAAGCAAAGTATCAACACTAGGTCTACTTAAACTAGAAAGTTTTTGTACGTCTAATCCACCCGACAGGCACCGACGTCACGTCTGCCTCAACTCGCCAGCAAGCCAGATTTCGGACTGCTGAAGGCAGCTGATTATACCAAAACGCTCCTCGTGCCGCGGATAAAAATCCTCACACCTTAAGTAAAGCGCCATCATCTACTTAAATTCAAAACCTGAGTTCGAGAGGACACGTGGCAGTTTGAGGAGATAACCGAGAAAAAATGGCTTTTGATAATTTGACTGCACGGCTATCATAAGTGTTTTCCAATGGGTGCTCGGTTCACTGTGAATTAGAGAAATTTGAATTACCACCTCTTCACAGCAAAAGCAAAACGCCCATTCTAGGGAGTGCTATACCTATTTTGGGTATGAAACTAAAACGGGGGTAGTAGGAATTTTGTCATTTTTCAAGATGGAACCATGTTCAGCCACATCAATGGAAAGCTCTCGCTGAGACCTTCTGAATGATGTGGCTGAACATAGCTCTAGCTTGGAAAATAACCAAAATACGCACTACTCTCTTATTTTTCTCAATAGACATATGTTCAGCCACACCAATAGAAAGCTCTCACCGAGACCTTGTGAATGATTTTGCTGAACAGGTCTATCCTAAAATGTGACCAAAACGTACTACCTCCGTTCTAGTTTCACACCCAAAACAGGTATAGCACTCCCTAACACAAATGTTTCCTTCTTACTGCGTTATGTTCCAGTCGCTGAGCAAATGTTTTCACAGACAGCAAAAACCGTTTTTTTTTCTTGTATTTTCCCACCGTGAGATTTTTTAGGGAAAAAACGGGGTTGCGTAAAACATATGTAAACACGTGCGGCAACCTTGAGCAAAACGGAAGCTCGCCCAGAAATTCCGATTTCAATTCTTCCACGTATCTTTTAATGAAGGGGAAAAATGATATCGCTCACCCTGTGCCTCGGGCCAATGTTGCTCCGCTTTGATAGGGAAAAAAGAGGTACATCCCAAAGAGATAAAAAGTGTAACCTTCGGCGTATAGTTGGCAGGAATGGTAGTCCATTTAAGCCGTTCATCCGTCAACCTGTCCAACAACAATGCTGCTAATCTCCAAAATCGGATCGCTAAAACGAGCAAATCTTTGCGTAGTCGTTGTGCTGATCGCCTAATCCAATACCTATAGGATTTGTTGAACTGAAAGGGTTGAATCAGTCGCAGATCAATTCGAGTGCAAATTTTGGGAGGTTAGCGGGTTTGTCGGCGAGTTGACGGACGGCTTAAATGAAAATCCCCACAAGTTTTAAGCGGATTAAGGTGACAAATGTTTGTCAAGATCAGGTTAGGATAGATAAACCAAGTCTTAAACATTTAAGGCTTAGTTAAACCAGGGTTGGTTACGTCAATTATGGTTAGGTTCAAACCAAGGGTGTAGTTAACTTTAGATAAGATTAGTTTTGGTTAAGGTAAAAAGAAAGCTAAGTAGGTAGGCCTTGAAGGGGAGTGAGCGCATTGATAAAGTCGGCTATGCAAGCGTCCAGTATTGCCTAGTTTCGGGATTTAGTAAATTTTAATTGTGGTTGACCTGAGAACTACTTGGGAGAGCATCATAGCATGTTGAGTATGTATCAACATAGCTTATGATAACTCAACAGCTTAAAAATCGGGTTAAAAACTAGGTTATCTTTGCCGATTATGTATCCAGTCTGAAAGTCATAAAAGTCCTTTCTTCAAAGATACTCCTGAAAAATGTCATGATATTGTTAAATCCGAAGAAAAAAAACTCACTCAACCGAAATAATCGCTATAAAGTCAAAGGCATGTAATCCGAAAAAGGATTTAATTACGAGTTGATATCATTAACTATTTGAGGCTTACCCTCGATTTGATTCGGCGAAGTCTAGATATCTGGCAATTGGTTCTTTACCCCTGCAGCGCTCTCAAGAGGCTGAGTTTACACATAGAACGGTCCATTACTCACTCAAACGCGAGAAGTGCACGGGGACAAATTAACTTAATTGTGAAAAAGATTGGACCTCTGAACTTCCAGCTTTATTTGCAGGCATCCTTTGTATTTCCCGCTTCTCTAAAGAGCGCACGTGGCAGGAATACAGCTCTGTTTTGAGATTATCATAGGCAAGTGAAGTCTTTTACCCATGTGTAGCAGAAGCCACTGCAAGTTCATCTCGTATTTCTTTAACCGATCCTTAAGTGGGTTTCAACCACGTTTTGTTGTGCGCGGGAATTCTTCTTTCTTACAACTGATATTTTTACTCAATGCAATACTGGGTGCCGAGGAAACTGATGTCTTCACGATGCTTCAAAAAGCCACAAATCAACTGTCATGGTGTTAGTATTCTTCCGTTCCTGACACGTTTAGCACTAAGCTATTACAAGGAAAGAAAACTTAAAGGTATCGAAAGCGAGATGTATGTCGTAAATTTCTAGGCTTTCCCGTTGAAAATAATCGATCAGTTAGGCTATTGACGAAGGAACGGCCAAATATATCGTTGCTAATGTGTTTGGGTGTCCGGTTTTCCGTGAGAAGTTTCGGCGAGGCCATTCAGATAGTGTTTGCCCAAAATACTTGTTCAACATTTTTCCAAGTCAGCGTATAATACAACCAGATCAATTCCAGACCAGAAAAAAAGAAGAAGATGAAAAAAACTCGACTCTGCCCCCCCTACCCAAAAAAAAAATGCTCCATGCATACTTGTTTTAACAGGTCTATGTCGTCATAGCTGGGTCATGTTATAATAGCCTAAGTTACGGACTTAGCCTTAACGCTTTGTCGATGATTTTAGAGATAGTTGAAAACACCAAGAGGAATCAATGACGTAATAAACTAGTGATCAAATACAGAACCGTAATTTGGTGACGATCAATTTGAAAAGCAATAATCCCGGACACTAGCAATTGAGTTGTATTAGTCACTTATCCATTCCTATGTGACAGATCGGTTGCATCAGTTGACTGAATTTGTTGGAACAAGCGTAGATGTATCGGTATGCTTTTGTGTCACTCATTATGGCTGTCTTGTTGATGTCATAAAACGAATATTCGCCCCCTCCAGTGGCTAATTGTCCCACTTGTCATTCATGTTAACACAGGACTTTGCGGGGCACATTATTTCACCAGCGGGTGCGATATCAGACGGGAGTTATTTAAAAGTTTATTTCGAGTAATGAATTTAAAACCATACCCATAAAAACAGTCAAACCACTAACATTCTTTCTTCTTTTGTTATTTGTCACGTCATCTAAGTAAAATTGAAAAAAATGATGTACCATTTAATGATAAGATTATTCTTATTTATATCAAGTATCCACGTTCTTTGTTACTCAAAATCGGCTCTTTTGATTACGTTATTAAAATCCAAATTTCTTCAAACAGAATGATACTTTTAATTCAGGCGACGTGTATTGTATACAAATTAACGTTTCTGATATATATAGAGGTCGTAAAATATGGTACCTTTCGAGAAAAGTAATCAGAAAAACGATTCATTTTCAGCGTCCGGCCAATTTTCAGCGTGTTGCGATGAATTTTTATTTCCTGTGGTCGTTGTGGTTTTATTTATTGAAGTCATAAATTAATGCAAGTTTGTTTTATTAGACTGATTACGATGCGTTTTCTAAAAAAACAACAAAAAACTCATCAAAGTCACAAACCGACCAAACTCATCTACTCGCATATATTAAATAAATAGATTGTAAAACGGTGTTTATGAAAGCATCATTAGTGGTAGAAAAGATGATTAATTTTAGTCCCAACCTGTTCGGGATGTAGTAATTAAAAAGTTTCTCGACTATGTATCACCGTGATTTGATGCTAATCATTCAAATTCAGATAGTGTGTGCATCTTCAGCGCTTAAAGGACAAGAATTTGCGCAATATTTGATTTCAGAAGTGAAAGTTTTGCGAGGAAAACTGACTGAAACATACAAACTGAAATATCTCATCGAAGCGTTGTGAATCTCGAGTGTGTGTTGCCTTTGGTGCGGTTCCCTTACCAAGACCATCGGTTCTCAAATACGTTTTTATATTTTAATTTGTATTTTATTGGTTCAAGTCGTCCTGCTGAGATTTTGTATACTCTGATTAAAAATACAGTCTAGACGGTCCCTTTCATATTCACTTCGTTTCCGCACTCGCAAACACTCCCATAAAAGCTTTCCGGGACCACGAAAAATTTTCTTAAGATACGAGAAATGATAATAATTCAACAAAAAAAGCTTCAATCATTTTCCCCCATCAAATATGAGGGAAGGCATATGAACCATGTTTGAAATAAGAAACGTGTTCTTAGCTACGAGAAAATTATCATAATATGGGATGGAATCGTTTTTTTTTATCGGAAATTTAATTTAATTCGAACGAGTTCTATTAATACTCCAGGGAAATCTAAATTCATGACAATACCCGACTGCTTTTGAGGAAGTTCATTACCAAGGCGAGAATTTTTTATTCAATGTGATAGTGTTAGCAACTGGTGAATAATCTCGGTTCTTAAAAACTATCAAAATGATCTACCTTGAAAATTTCTAAAACTGAATTGTATTTGCAGACTCAGTTCTTTCTGTCTGCAAAGTTAAGGCGTAGTTTTTGTGAAATTCTAAGTTACAGTTGGTGAGATATTTTTCGTGTAGTAACTATTAGCGATTGGTTGAGACCGGTCCATTCGGCTAATGTTAAAATGAAACGCATGTTCTCTGCTGTCATCGAAAGGAAATTATGAGAAATCTATCATGTAATATGAAGCCAATCGCATGAACCACCTGGCGCATATCTTTTTAAAGGTTATTGGTAATAGTTCGGTTCTTTCCTCAATGATGAGAGATTCTCGCACGTAAATAATTGTGTAATTGGGGTGGGATTGATTGATCTTGGAGCATCCTTTATTACGAAGCGTTATGTTCTTGACGGCTATACGCGAATCACAGCAACTTGAACTACTGCCACTGTCACATAGCTTAGGACTGTCAAAACTTCTCAGCTAACAGGGGTCGTTTTAAGCAATGAGACAGGAGCTTTTCTAGCGCTTGCTTCCATTTTCCGATCAGATGCACGCATGTTTCAACTGAAAACCAAAGGTCGGTAGACCTACTCATCTTGGATGAAATACTAGCGTAAGAGGAGAACTAAACGTTTGCCCAATCTACTCAAAACATTTCTTTCTACTTCAGCTTTCAGCTCATTACGAAGGTTACCGCTGACTACAATTTCACCTACCTCCCGTAAATATCAAACACGCGCCGGTCTTTTTGTTTTCTTGAAATAAGAGTGTTGTTTGTGACTTCCCTGCGTGGGCGAAGTGCTTATCTCTAACTACTTCTGGTCTTATCAGGTACAGAATCCAGACAAATCTTATTTCATTACTTGTAATTTCAATACTATCCTCTAAATAAGGCATGAGGTGTTTGCAAATAACATTCATTCGTATCTTTTTTTTACGAAATCATATCAAGCTTTAAACTGATTTTGACCTTCGTTCTGTGGTACGAAAGCCGTCATTCATTAAAGCTATCTTTCATGTGATTACAGCTAGACGAATCGTTGCAGAGTAGGTGCTTGTATTAGTAAGAAAGGATTCACAATCACAGAAGAGGTTAGGATATCTGAATTGATCGGGTATTCGTGGCTTCCTGTGGCCTTGTTCTGATAACTGAGGCCTTTAAGTTTCCGCCTGCGAGGATGCGTCTTAGGGTCCAGCTCTCTTGATTAGGATGCTGATAATGTTTAGATGATCGTTTGTAGACTATGTAATGTTCCGTTCGCGGAAGTTCCGATTATTAAGATATCTATTAAATTGAGTTTGTTAGTCCAAGGACTCGCGAACACAAAGCTGCTGTATTTCGACGACGTGGTTATTCTTGAAACTTCCGTTTCAAGAACGTTGAAACTTCATGCCTCTTATTACCTGCAAATTATTGCATTTTGATAGATCCAACAGCTAAGAAAATTTTCAAAGAAAATCAAAAGCGAAGCCATGGATTGAGAATCTATAGCAAGTCAATGAATGGATATCAATTGAAATTAGAGGATATCCAAATGGATATCAATAAAAGCATGGATAATTTAAGACTGATATCCATAAAAAAACATGTATATCCATTCAAGGATATTTATTGTTTACGGATATCCATAGCAGAATGTCCTTGCATAAATATCCCGGCTTGGATATCAATGTGGATATCCATACTTATATGGATAATTGATGACTGACATAAAAAAATCATGGATATCTATGTTGATATCCGTGGATTTTTGGGAATCCATGTATGGATATGCTATGGATTCTCGGACCAGGGAGAATGTTTCTGCAAAATTTTAAAGTGAAGGCTCTTTTTTTCCGCAGAGGACGAAATTTCGTACCCGCATCTAAAACTTTCAGAGTTTTGCAAGAGGGCAATTGATCCCAAAAGGCAGTAGTGCAGAGCACCGAGTGATATCAACTTCATTGTGTTTCCAAGCTGAAAGTAATAAAATAGAGGTTACCTTGATTGTAATGAGTGCTTTTACATTCAAGAGTAATGTCAAGCTAGACCTAAGGTTGGGTGCTCGCGAGACTAAGTTTACGATGCCTTAATCTGCTACTTAAGTTTGTGGAGGCACTACCCCTATAATGTGGATTTCCACAATAGGAGAAACTCCGTCGTATATTGCTGTTTAGAGTCGGGTTTGTTTAGACGGATGACGAGTTTGGCACTAAAGAAAGATCCCCAATGCAGCCTTTCTGTGAAACTTACGAAAGAAAAAAATACTGCTTCGTGTTGTTAATGGTCTGAATCTCTGAATGTCTCTATAAGCAACATTCAGGAACTCGTGTTTGACAATTGCCGAAGACTTTGATTTGGCTTTCGTAAGGAGTTGCATTGTTCTTTGCAGATGACAATGCCCCAACTTTGCTACGGATGTCTATGTGCGAGTAATCTCCAAGTGGAGGAATTAGTGAATTACTCTGTACACATTGTTGCGTATTTTAGTGAGTATAATACCAGATTCGGCAGTCATTACGTCGACTCACAGAAGATGTGTGAGTAGTTTGTATAACCGTAGGCTTTGAACTACCTTACGCAAAAAGTTTAAATTTTGGGAAAGAGAAAAAAAAGAAAAAAAAACATAGTTTTGGTTTATATCTTTGTATAGTATCGTTTTTAATCGAAGAATATTTTGCTGTAAGTGAAATCTCAGTCCGAATCATTACTTTTTAAGAAAAAGATATTTGATTTTTCCCGCGGAAAGCGATTTATCTTTTGTGATGAATTAAGTAGTAGACGTTTTGCTATTCAAACAACTGCAAATTCATTTAAATTTAATGGGATTGACTTACAAAATAAATTATCGGATGAGATTCATGACAGCAAGCAGTTTTAAGACGTGACTGAATGAATCAAAAGGAATCATGGTATTAGGAGTTTATGTCAGCAGATCAATGTATTGATCAAAACTTTTACGATTTGAAGTCAGCCACAACCACACCAAAATCACTGCACATAAATTTTACTTACAAGTTTACGTGAAGGGAATAGTAGCATTAATACTCAGGTACCGGTTTTGATGATGCGAATGAGTATTGCGCCTAAGTTGTCTTACGCCAGCAAACTTAATTAAGGCCAATGTAAGGTCACGCTAGATAATGCATTTCACATGTCAACTAAATATGGATAAAATGAGAGATTGCGTCTTATAGATCTTCTCTATATCAACGTACAGAAACGATAAATCAGCCGACCCGACACATGCACACTAAGATACTGTCTTGCAAAAACGGTCTAGTCGCAAGAGGTCAGACAGTAAACAGTAAAGATGGCAAAAAATCGAACAGATAATAGTGGGATAGTAAACAAGATCCCTTCTCGGGAAGTCGAGACGTTGAAGTTCTGTTTTTGTGCGTTGATTAATTTAACTTTAAGCAGGCCTAAATGTCTAAGAATACTGAGACTGAATTCACATTAGTGTTCTTCGTGGATGATATCTTCACTTCGAAAGATTCGATCAAAATGACTACCAGATGTCCAACAAGAAAGGATCAGCAATCCTCCACTGTAAAAAGTAAATCTTAGCTTAAGATGCAACATAACTTAAATGATTGCTCTGAAAAAATGGCAGTCCAAATATTAACTGACTTTAAGTTATATTGTTCTTACAATTAGTTTAAGCAGTTTCCAGTTATCGAAAACGATGTCTGAAACTCAGTGAATAATCGGACTGAAGCTATTTTTCGATCAGTGATTTGACTTTTGCTGCATCTGAATTTAAGATTCTCTTTTTACAGCGTTTGCTTCACTCCCATAATGAAGGGCAGATTTCCTGTGACTTATTAACATTTAGTTATGACGGTCGGAAAACACATCTGCATAGCTTAGATTAACCTAGTATAGGACTTAGTCGATGATAACTGTCACTGAGTCAAATTTAGAGCGTTAAGTCCATATAGCTTAGGTTAGGTTTAGTTTACTTCCCAGTGCCTTCCTCTGGGCTATGCGATAAAAATGTGAAACACAAGCGATCAACTACTCAACATTTTATATAAACAGCATTGGTTCCCGAGACTGCAAATCAGGCCTTTTAGGACTCAGCTCATTAAACTCGCATGGCAAAATTGATCACCCAACTAAGGTCAATCCTTCCCTTATAAAAAGACAGCAACTCGTTTGTAAGTCTGATAAAATTGGCGCGAAGGACGCAAATAAATTTATCCATTTGCACCTTCAAGGTCAAATTTTATTCTAAATCTAACTTTATGTTTAAAAAAATCACCTTGATACTAAACAAGAAGAAAACTTGTCTGAAGAGCCGATAAAAATAGGTAATAATTTCCATGGAGCTGCCCTTCCGAACTTCCTGTTCCGCCTGCGAAAGAGACGACACCGGATGCGGCTGTCTCGCTTCCCCTCGACTCTCCTTCTCTGTGCTCTCTGCACCCGACCCGGTTACGTGCCGCTCTCCCACCCACCGAAACTTACCAGAGGAACTGCAAAGAAGTCGGGCAAACAAAGGGAGACCTCTAAAAGTCTGAACGATTCTCCTTGTTCATAAATAGAGAAAATCGAACACTCGGCTTATGGCTTGAACGGCCTACCTATACAGAGTAGACATGTTTTATATGTATAGCATTTGAGGTCTAGAACACTCTAAGTGGTACGTGGAATTAGCCCACTACCGCCCAGCGATGCCGTCCGGAAACAGAAAGAAATATTGCAGTGGAACTTTTCAGTTCAGTAATGTTACATATTAAAAAAATATCACCCCTCTGTAGACATAAAATGTAATAATTTTGGGATTTTCCAAAGCTTAAAACTGCGAAATTTAGTGGAAAACCCTACCAATTTCTCTTAAGCTGAATTTAATTCCAAATACTTTGGGCTGTTATACGGTTATATAATAGCGGCTGTTGTAGGTTAATTTATCATCCAAAACTAAGACAAATTTGATTGCAACTTTTTTCACCCCAAATTCGAAATTTCAACCACAATTTAAACCCTTTTGCTGGGCAGTGACTGTCACGGAATGGGACAAATATATTGAAGTCGCCCCTAACGAGGTGAGCTTTGCGTCTACTTGGCTCTGATCTTCATTCAGTAATCTAGGGCTTACAAAATCATTACTAAAATTCGCACGCCACAAAATTCACCCCATGGTTTTCGGTGAGGATATTTTGTAGTTTGTTTTAGACTTGCCTAAAACATAAATATCTTATAGTTAGTTTTAAATCTATTCGCGAAATATAAGTATATTCTAAATCGTAGATTCGCAGTGGGTACGCGATAAGCAAAAAAAAGATTGAAAAAACAACAGTTAAATTAATTAGTAATTCAACTCATTTATTTCAACTCGTTATCCGTCATCCTTTGTACTTAATTAAAGTCCTCAAATAAGAAGAGTTGCCAACTACAATAGTATTAGGAAGATAAAATCCAAAGAGAGACTTGATTTCGAAGATCTCGTCAAAGAACAAGCCAAATATCATTTGACATAATTTCAGGCAAAAGTTTTGCACCGCAAATTCCAACTCGGACGCGCTACTTTGGCTCGACAGCGGCCATTAGCGGCGACACCAAGGTAAGCCAACCTACGGAGGCATTTGGCTTTGAGACGGATGGGTATGTTGGCCCCACGGCACACTCAAGTCAGAACGCACTCGAATTTCGTTACCTTATGAATTAACCATTCTCAGTTACGGTATGCCGACCCACCTTATGACCACTACTCTGTTAGTGGCTTCGACGGGACGTATAGCGGTGAAACCTCAAAGGCCCTGACTGAAACATGTCATCTCCCCAATCATTTGATATATATGCTCACTATATTTCAGACGCATTTTTAACCAACTACCACCCAGCGATGCTGTTCGAAAACAGAAAAAAATATTTTAGAGGATATTTTCAGTTCAGTATTGTCGTACTTTAAAAAATATCACCCCTCTGGCAACCCGAAATCAAATAATTTAGGCATTTTTCAAAGCTTAAAATTTCGCACTTTAGTGGAAAGGCTCTGACCGAAACATGTGATAATGTTCACTATATTTTGGACGCTTTTTTGACCCACCACCACCCAGCGGTGCCGTTCGGAAACAGAAAATATTTTAGAGGATGTTTTCAGTTCAGTATTGTCATAGTTTAAAAAATATCACCCCTGTGGCAACCTGATATCAAATAATTTAGGCATTTTTCAAAGCTTGAAACTGCGTCTTTTAGTGGGAAAAACCTTCCAATTTCTTTTAACCCAAACATTCCAATTCATTTTCAATTATTTTAATTTAAATTTAAAAATATTTTAACATAAATTTCATTTTCAATTCGATTTGGGCTCTAATGGGTTAAAGTGTATTTCGTGTAATTCGAGATGGAGATCTCAGAATACGAAGGGACGAAGATAATGCTAAACGGATTAGGTAGGAGAAAATCTGTAGACAGTATGAGAGTTTTTGAGTTGATGAAGTCGCGCGGAGCAGGTGTTCGGGTCCGAAGGGTTAATCGCTTTGAGAAAATTGATGGAAAATGTGCTTCCCGAAATCCGGACATCTTCTCAAGACGCGCCCGACACGAAAACCGTGCCTTAACCACATCAAACACTTTCCGTTTTCTACAACCTGTTTATTTTCTTTGATGATGGTAACTCATCCCTGTGTATCTCTTAAAAGAAGTTAATCGATTAGTATCAACCAAAAGGCGGAAAAGAGAATATTGCCAGAGTTATTCGACTTTTATTGTTGTTAGTTCACTCGAATTGATGGGTACTTGATTTAAAGAAACTATCACCCGTGAAAAAAAGTCCTATATGCTACATATATGCTAACTGTATGTAACATATATGTCATCCCAACATATATGTCAT
>Ga0058701_10004186_pt1 | contig 11653 bp, 3 predicted proteins | sample AgamicOrMae_FD_97039 | JGI IMG/M metagenome (GOLD analysis project Ga0058701, IMG submission 97039) | Agave microbial communities from Guanajuato, Mexico - Or.Ma.e | ecosystem: Host-associated > Plants > Phyllosphere > Phylloplane/Leaf | place: Guanajuato, Mexico | collected 2012-06-04 | reverse complement strand
ATCGCGGACGAACTAGAGCGGTACTCCGGCGGTACTCCGACGGAACTAGGAGGGAACTGATCGGGGACTGATGCGGTACTCCGACGGAACTCCGGTACTCCGACGGAACTGGGAGGGAATTGATTGGGGACTGATGCGGTACTCCGACGGAACTGGGAGGGAACTGATTGGGGACTGATGCGGTACTCCGACGGAACTCAGGTAATCCGACGGAACTCCGGCGGTACTCCGACGGAACTGGGAGGGAACTGATCGGGTACTGATGCGGTACTCCGACGGAACTCCGGTACTCCGACGGAACTCCGGCGATCCAACGGAACTGGGAGGGAACTGATTGGGGACTGATGCGGTACTCCGATCCGGTCCTGCGGTACTGATCCGGATTACGAGTACCGTACTTGTACCCGTCTAGTTCCCTATACGCAAGAAAACGAACTGAAACGGACTAGAATGGACTGCGGTACCAAATGGGACTGGAGTACCGTACCCAAACAGTACCGTTGCGGTTCCCGTTTAGTACCTTGCCAGGACTACTTCGGTACTGATACGGTACTGGAATTTTTACTAGGGTAGGTTAGGTTAGGTTTAATCGCGTGAGCCTTCCTTCGCTACCGCTGAATTCGACTGTTAGTTGCCAAGTCTTGATACTATTTCTCTGGGCGACAGCTCCTGCTACGGAGAAGAAGGCAACACCTAGATTGGTGGCTATGAGAATAATGGCTTGAAATATCCGAGAAAAGCGATGGGATTAATGAAGTTCAGGTTCATGAGGTCAAAACAAAACTTTCGCTTCAGCCGTATAAGAAAAGGTAGGCGACCCGCACAACAAGGATACTGAGCGGGTAGCATCAGAGAAAGAACAAATCACCTGGCTGAAAGAAAAATAAATCTTGTCCTTAAAACGGGAACGATGTCGGAGACATGATACCTGCATTAAGCGGAAGTCAGTGTATTTACGAACCGAGAGAACAAGTGTCGAGAAAAGGTTTTTTAATCGATTCTGAATCGCTTCCAGATGACGGGGGAACAGAAAGGAAATACTGGGCTCTTTGTTGAAAAGAGGAGTCGAGACTCACAATCAGTCGTTAAAGGTTGGCAATGCTAAAAACCGCAGAAAGCCAATTTGATAACATTTTCGCTCAACGGTTCCAACCTAGCGTCAATTATTCGCTGCTGAAGAATTTTCGCGATTGCTCTTTAGACACTTCTCAATTTCGGATATCAAAGAATTGAAGACAACCTTCAATTAGTAGGACGGATATTCCTATGAAAAACTGAATTTAAAATTTCAGAGACGAAAAATTGAAAAAGAAAAAAAAAGGATTTTTAGTTGATTTAAAATGTCGCAGTTATGCCTAAATAAGTTGGATTTTCATGAAATTTTCTGGAAATAATTAAATTTTCAATTGGAAAATATCTAGTTAGGCCTAGAAGCGTTTGAATTTTCATGAAATAACCTGAAAATATTTTTTTTTAAATTGAAAATATCAAATGTTATGCCTGAAAACGTTTAGATTTTCAAATAATTTTCTGAATTCGATTTTTACACATTTTATTTAATAAGGGAATTTTGTTTATTCAGCTCACACGAAAGAAAGTCCAAAGGAAGTTTACACTGATAGATCTACTAATTGTGCGTCCAGTAGTCTTGGGTATAGTGTGTTGTTATTTTAGTGTTCAACATGCTCCCATAAATATTTATACGGTATAGAGATGGGACCTTTGCGAGAGCTACTATTCATAGACTACTGATTGGTCAATCTTTACAATAAACCACACAAAAATAGGACTACCGAAAATAAAGACTATCTCCCACAGAAATGATTTTTAATGACAAGAAAATGTTTTCTTGCTATATACTGACAAAATATTTTTTTTTCTTACCACAATATTTTTTTATTGCAACAAGAATTTTTTTCTTGCCTCAAGGAAAAAAATGGGCCAAGAATAAAGGTTCTTGCGGCAAGAAAAAAAAATATTTTGTCTATATATCAAGAGAACATTTTCTGGGCATCAGAAAACATTTCTGTGAGTGTATCAATTTATAACAACGTCTCATAAGTAACGTTCAGAAAGGCTTTAACCAACTTAAATCATACTTTTCCTGTTACATTAACGAAATAAATAGTCCCGCGCCCTTCAAGCTACGTGGAATAAACAATGCTGTGATTCCAATTGCACTCTCGAGAACACACGCTTGAGATTCACCAGACCTCCGAGAGTTGTTCAGTACAATACAATTACAAAAGTTTCCAAACGATTTATCAATGTAATTGCCTATTTGCGGGATTCGTAAACTTTTACTTTCGATTGTACCTCGTTGTGGAAATCATCTCACTGTTCGCTGTAAGCTCAAGTAGAATGCAATAAACAACTTTTCTTGTGTCCGTTTCTGGTGTATTTGCAGTTTAACGGACAGGTTGTTTGTGCAATCGTAAACAAAGACTGACCAGCCCAAAGTACCAATTAGTGAGTTTTTCCTCGTATATTTCCGCGAAAATATGACATTTTTGTATTTTTGTCTCTCGTTAGCAAGGACCTACAAAAATCGTTTCGATATCGCACATGGGAAATTTTAATGAAATGAGGTAAATAACGATGCGCGCGTGTGTTTGACGAAAGTCAATGGAAATGTCAATAGGACAAATCCATTAAACCCAGCGTTTCTCATTGAATGTAACGAAGATAGAGAATATGCGCTGATATGAAAAGAAGTCTTCATAAAGAGGGTTGAAAGACTTTCGGCGCGTGAAGGTTAGGTTTGGCAATCTTAGGCTAGGCAAGCACAAGTTACATTATCATAATGAATACAAACATCAAAAATGCCAGTGCGAAAATGATTAGACAAACGCTCCACTGTTTCAATTTAGTACGAAAACTCTGTTATAAATGGATTATATATACCGCCTGTAACAAAAAGAATAGGATCGTTTCCATATTGTAGATCAAGGGTTAGATTCGGTCAGGTTAGGTCATATCAGGTTTGGTTATCACGTTGGGTTAGGTAAGTTAGGGTTAAGCTTCGATAGGTCAAGTTCGGTTAGGTCGAGTTACGTTAGGTTACGCTACGTTACGTCAAGTTAGGTTACGACACGTTAGGTCAAGTTAGGTTGGGTTACGCAACGTTAGGTCTAGTTAGGTTTACGCTACGTTAGGCCTACTTACGTTGGATTACGCTACATTAGGTCAAATGATGTTAGATTACGCTACGTTAGGTCAAGTTACGTTAATTTACGCCACAGTAGGTCAATTTAGGTCAGGTTACTTGACGTTAGATCCAGTAAGGTTACGTTACGTTAGGTCAAGTTAGGTTAGGTCAGGTTAGGTCAAATAACGCTAAGTTGGTTTATAGTAGGTCAGATCACGTCACATTAGGTCAGGTTTTGCATTCTACAGGAGATACCTTCCCAGAGAACCCCAAGGCGAGGTAATTTACCGATTTACGTAATAGGTTTTCGAATGCTGAATCATGCCTTTTGTCCACTCTGATCTAAATTGATATTACCTTCTTTCTCGGAAACGGATTCCATCGCAGGGAAACGTCCGCAAACCACGCTTTGTTTCTGGAAGCAGTAGAGCCCCTGAAGCAGTCCCCCTGAAGTAAAATCCCTGCAGAAGGGCCCCTGCAGAAGTGGCCTTGCAGTGGAATACCTGCAGTATGGGGCCTTGCAGTAGGGGTCCTACAGTATGGGAGCCCTGTAGTAAGAGGCCAGACAACGCGACTTATGCGAGGCCAGTAGCGTAGGCTGTTCATGAAAATGATATCACAAAAGGGAGGGAGGGTCTTGAAGAGAAGGTATTCATGTCCGATCTATAGTGCTTTAATTGTGTCAACGAGAGAGAGGGTTAGCGTTGTACCTTAGGAGAGGCGGCGCGACAGACCAGATACACATGAAAACCGATGCAGGTGAAATCCATTAGGGAAGACTGTCTCAAATGGGACATGCCTGAAAAGGGACAAAACGCCTTGGAGACAAGCCCTACAAGACACAACCTTGAAGCCCTTTTTCATACCCGACCCTGCGAAGGGCCTTCAAGTTCAGCGTGAGTCCGGTTTTCCTGTCGCTCCGAAGATAAGGCACAGTATAAAAACCTGTTAGAGTTTTATAACGGGGGAAGTATGTATTTGAGTTCTTTTTCATGATAGACCTATGTTCAGCGAAATCAATAAAATGCTCTCGCCAAGACCATTGCAACGATACGGCCGAACGTACATGTCTCAAAAACAACCAAAATACCTAATATTCCCATTTTAGTTTCACACCAACTACAGGTTAAAACCCACTACCGCCCAAAGATGCTATTCAAAAACAGAAAAATTTATTTTAGAGGTTCTTTTCAGTTCAGTACAGTCACAATTTTTAAAAAAAAAATATCACCCCCCTGAAAACCTGAACTTTAGTAATTTAGGCATTTTTTAAAGCTTAGGATTGGGTATTTTAATGGGAAAAATTCTCCAAATTTTTCGTAAGGTAAACTTCACTCCAAATACTTTGGGCTGTTTGGGTTTAAGGACCCCCCACCCCATAACAAGAAGTTGCTTTTTAAGCCCGCCTCCTTCGGAGAAGGGCTTTACTAAATGTGTGGTTGGATAGGAACGCATATTCCATAAAATCAGTGTAGAATCGTATTCCTGATGACTAATCACGGTAAATAGAGCAATTCAACAAAATTTTGAATTACTTAAATATGATTTAATAAAGAAAGTCGCCGCAGACGACGCCTAGCTTGATAAAAAATATGACAATACTTCGAGCACGAGCCAGCTCGCATTTACGTTATTCCTTTTATCGGCCATTTAAGTGCACTTTTAATAGAATCATAACATAAATGAGGCCTGCAATGCAAGTCTTAAGTTCGTAATTGAAAATTACGAGAGAAAATTTTTTAAAGTGCAGTGCAAGTATGACGACCGCTTTTTTGAGAGGTTAAGAAACCTGTTGTGTTCAACCACTCACGGTTATTTTAGGAGCAATAACCTCCAACAATGCCTCTCTGAATTGCGGTTCGATCGCCTCTAACAGCTCACATGTTTCTGCTCGCGTCATTTTAACACGCAATTATGACGAGCTGACCACCGCACTACCTTTTTTCTGACGCTACTTTCTATTAACGACGTCACGAGTTGCGAACACATTCCCTAATCTCTTTGCTTTGCTAACTTAACTCAATAAACACTCAGTAATAAAGACTTCATTAAAATTTTCCTTTGTCCGTTCTATTAAGCCCGAATCATGGCACTTACCTTTAAATAAGAAAGTCTATGACAAGAAAACATATTTTTTAGTCAGTGTAAAAATACTTTGGATATAAATTTTTCATCTTTAAAACGATTTCTGACGAAGAAATATACGCGTTATGATAATATATGTGGCTGGTGCAGCTATAAATGCCGCTAATGCAGCAAAATATTAAGTGATCTCATACAACAATACCGAATAGCTTAATGATACCTTTTTCTGAGTTATCTTGAAAACTAATAACCGTGATTCTCCCTACGTTGTTTCCCTTCCGAGCCAATTACGCCTGTGTTCACTATTACGTGAGCTATCAGTCCCCTGATTTCTAACTTTCTCTTGTTGATGTACCAAGTCGTCGGATGCAGAGAATGTCTTTTTCGAAGCGTAGCCATAACCATTTCAACGTCCCAATTCCCTTTGAATAATTTCCATATCTAAATACATTACTGTTACCAACACAGGAACGAACGATCCACAGGCAAATGAAGACTCTTTCCATTATACGTCTGATGACCCGACCTCATCTCGTTCGGAATATTTACTCTGAAATATTTTTCCTGAGAATAAATCTAACCGCAGAACCCGAGGCATCTGGGTGTAAAATTAACCTTTTGAGCATTTAAATTGATTTTTTCTACATAAAAAGGACATACACTTAAAAAAATTGACTTTTGAAAAAGACTTGATATACTACATCAAAATAATGATTCTGAAGAGATTTTTTTTAGCTTTCATTTATTTTTGCAGATTTTAGATGTTCTTAAATTTGCGATTAGCTCATGAATACATGAGCTCTTCAGAGCTCTTTTAAAAAAAAAAAACAAAAAAAAACTGAAGTACAAAAAAAAGTTTTAAATTTTAAAAATACACCACAGCTCGCACCGACCTATTCCAAACTTTCAAAACCTAATTAAGTTGCTTTACGACAAAGAAAGAATTGCAAATTTATTTATTCCAAGTTATTTAGCACCAAAAAAGTATTTTATTTTTATACCAATCATTTCAAAAAGGAATTCATATAGCGCTGATTCCTTGTTTTTCTCTTTCCGCCACAGAAGCCGTCAAGAGGTTCAAACATTTAGTTTGTTTTCCGCAAGACAAGACTTTGATTACAGTGAGAACAGCGACTGAATTTGTTGCACCTCTAATGCGAATTTAATGCCTGCGAAAGATGTCATTTTACAAACAGCGGCCCCTAATGCGATAACGAACAACAAGCAAACGACTTGAGATGTTTTGGTAGGGAAAACTTAAATCTAGCGGAACGCGTTCATCCAATTTCGTTTAAATGAATCACTAAACTAAATTTATTTTTTAAAAGTTATTGGAAAATTTTGGCAATTCATTCTCCAACATTGTAACTGACACGGTAAAAAATCTTTCTTTTTTTTAAATAAAAGATATCCTAAGCTTCAACCCTTCAATATCTCAGAGACTTCCTAAAGTTGAAGTCCTCCCCTAAAAAGGACGATGCCGAAACCTAATTTTAGGTAAAATGGACAAATAAAGATCAATCAGAATCGAATTTTTAGCAACACATTGTTTACAGGCGAAAGGTATGAATTAGCTGTGGATGAATAAAATCAGTTTTTTTATATTCAAGAAATTAAGTTTGCGTATATTTGCTGATACGTTAGAAACCTTTTCTTGACCTATAACGGCAGCTTAAGTGTAACACAGTCCCCAAACAGGAAGTTCCGGCTTATTTTCGGAGCTTTTCAAAACAAGCTCTATGTGCTACTGCGACGAAACATCACTTTTCTGTTTAACAAGGAGGCCTTTGCATCTTTTTTTTGGCAGACAGCCTCAAATTTCGGCTGCGATCGAATCGTCTGGCCATGAAATAGCGATAAAGGTCACGAAATTCGCAAATAAGCATCCCCGAGAAATTACGCCTCGCGAGAGAGAGCTTGTTGAGTAATTTGTTTGTTATCATAAACATGCACATTTTCCGGAGCGCATTTCAGACGAGGTTTCGTTAGTTTAGGCAGCATTTTTGAAGGTCCTGACTTTGAGAACTTCTTACATCTTATGAAAAGTGCCGACATTGTGAGCATTGTGGCGAAGGTAAGGTATGACAAATGATAACAGAGTTCGTTGCAGTTTAAGGTGTAAGAACGAAGGTTAAATTGTGTACAGGTAAAGCTTTCAATACGGATAGAGGAAGTTTGATCGAGGTCGGTTCGCTCAGGGATACGTTAGGTTAGGTTGGGTTAGGGTAGGTCCAACTACGATACGTTAGGCTAGCTTAGACAGCTACTTCAGATCCAGGAAAAAAAAACAAAAAAAAAACAGATAAGGTTTTCCAGATATGTCGGACATTAGTTAGAATATTTTAAGTTTTTCGTCCCTAAAGGATCTGACCCCCATCCCCAAATCTTTTTCCTTGATGTAAGTTGAATTTCTTAAATAATACCTGGTCAAAAAGTTTCTATCGGCACCTATATTCTAATTCGTTAAATCGGATACTAATTGGTTCCAGAAGAATCTTACAAAGACAAAATCGTGATGTTATCAGATTCTGAAAAAATCTGTCTTAAAAGGAAGTTTTCCGGTCAGGAAAAGCGGCTTTTCCAAGCGAAATGAACGCGGGTAGCCGAGGAATGTTCGCCTGCAGCTGTTAATGGGAGCGGACTAGAGACAGTGGTTCCGAGGAGATGCGTGAGAAGTAATGGGCGCGTTGGAGCGAACTGGCGACTGGTTGGACAGGTCCAATTCTATTTCTCCGAGAGCCAATAGTTGTGCTATTTAGTGCGGCGAATCTCTGTCCTCTTCTGAGGCTATCCGATTTGCGACCAATCAAATTCGCCCGGAAAATCGGCCGCTCTCTTCTCGTTACGCCTACACCGCCTTCTATGTTCGCTGAAATAACACAGGAAACCACTTAGCTTGCGGGATGGACACAGGAAACGCCAAGCGGAACTAGATACGCAGAAAATTATGCTGTTGGATCAATAATCATAGCCAAATTTTCATGACCTGGTGGACAGTATTTTGTTTTAAATCCCTCTTAGGAGGAAAGAGATTTTGCCCATCCTTAGTTTACCTACCCGAATATCACCTAATCAAATCTGTCCTAACCTACCCTAACCTAGTTTGACCTACCGCAACCTCTTCTGCCCCAACATAACCTAACCTGCTCAATCGTAGTCTGCCCTAACCTAACCTCGTCTTTTGCCAAACCTAACATATGATTTCGAAACCTCCATGCAGGAGGGACATAACTGAAAAACCCAATGCTGGAAGGTCATATCTTCCCGCCTAAAAATTTTAGCGCTATCAGTACTCTGATTTCTACGCTTACCGATAAGTTTTCCTTCATTTTTTCTACTATTACAAACTAAACATATCAAAGTAGGCTTCAAACATGAAATATAAACCGAAATTAGCCCGCAGGCGTAGAAATCGAACTTCTAAAAAGCACTCAAATTTTCGGCATAAAAGTTATGACCTTACAGTACCAGGTTTCTCAGTTATGACCTTACAGCACTAGGGTTTCTCAGCTATGACGTTCTAGCACAAAGTTTTTCAGCTATGGCCTTCCTGCATGGAGGTATCGATTTAATCAAGCTGAATCTATTGCATTAACCTAGCCAAAGCTAATCTAGCCGAACGCAACGTAACCTAATCAAGCTTTACGGACCATCGATTCATTATAGGTAAGCGATACTCCTGGTTGAAGTACAACTGAGACTACAAGATCGTACATGTTTGCCATGGTATCCTCTTTTTAGGGATAGGACGTGTTTTCCGGCTACTTACACGGGCGTGGAAATAAGACAGGGATACAATTTCGTCGGAGAGAGCGAGTTGTGGTCCCGCCCCCGTTTCTCATTTAACGCAGATATACCAAAGCGGAAAATACTTGATAAGCTCGGAATATTAATTTCCTGTAGTCACATTCAATTAGCGAACTCATAGAGAGATTTTTTTTCAGTGTCACAAAAATAATCATATAGGCAACCGCGCCGACACAGATGTAGGGCGTGTTGCCTGTGCCGCGCAAGGCAGGCTGAACACGACACGGTGACACAAGCACTTCTCTTAAGGGCGATAAACACGATTTTAGCGCAACCATTAACTTGCACTCCATAAAAAAAGGGAAGAGAGGGATTAAAGAGTAGATGAGAGAACATACACTGCTGTTCTGATTAATTGAAAAACTGTCTCGATGAAGAACCAAAAGTAATTACGAGTAAAACTAATAACACATGCCTTTTGCTTTGATCCGATTGGCTTGGCGACGAAAAGCTGATCACAAGATGTGAAATATTCCTCTTCTCTTTATAGCGTCGATACGAAAATCTGCGCCTTGAGAAAAATAATGGATACGTAAAGCATTTCACAATTTAAAACTAATTAACCCATAACAGCCCGAAGTACTTGGAGTGAAATTTAGGTTAAGAGAAATTTAAAGGGTTTTCCCCACTAAAATACTCAATTTTAAGCTTTGGAAAATGCCTTGATGGTTGAATTTCAGGATTCCAGAGGGGTGATATTTTTTTTAATGTGACAATACTAAACTGAAAAAAAATGCTCAAAAATAAATGTTCCTGTTTCCGATCGGCATCGCTGGGCGGTAGTGGGTTAACGACGAATTTCCCGGAGTGTGCGAACTTTTCTTCATTGGAAAATATCCCCCTTAAGAAATCATTTTCGCGGTTGGACCGAAACCACATTCTCTTCTCTCGAATCCCATGTCCCCGTCGTTTCCAGGAATTGAAAAAATCGGGAGCGGCAAGTGTCGCTCATCTCCGGGCGATTTGAATTCCACGCGCCATCTAGCGGATGCAGAGGAAAACAGCCACTTAAAGCCATATCTTTTGCGCGTCTGTCGCGTTATTTATTTATCTTTGTTTGTCTTTTTATGCCGTCAGAAGCGCTTTCCTTCTTTGGGGTTGGAAGGGGTAGTGCTTGTGGGTTTGTTGCCAATGGACTCTAAGCGAGCGTGTTGTATACATTCCCGGCTATTTCGAATCGATTGGGAATCTTTTCCTTTTGGAGGGCGGTGTGATCCGATTTTAAAAGTAGCGTTGCGCGGAATGCATATGATTTCCGTTACATCTTACGTTATACGTTAAAAAGACCTTTTTTAATGTGTGGACTAGTGTTGATTTGTTTCCCCAGTTACTGCCGAGAAGTAAGTTGAATCTGGCTTGGCGTTAGGTTAGTTGAGCTTCCAACGGCTTGGCGACGAAAGATAACACAAAAGATGGAAAATTCAGCCTTTTAAATGTTCAGTACAGAGTGAAAGATATTGCCCGGGTTATAATTGAACATCAGATGAAGCAAGCATACGCAAACATGCGGCAATATGTACCCTGGGGCATACCTGCCTGACCTCTGGTCACTGCGTATTAGACTACCAAATTTCCAAACTTATATGAATACTAATTAACACGGAACTTGAATATTCAAGAGATATACTATGACAGCGCAGGAAATAAAGTGATATGGATTAACAGCGAAAATTCGACACCTGGAGAGATCGGATTTAATTTTACAGAACCTTCATAATACACCAACTTAACATTTTACCGACGTTTCCGCTACAAATCAGCTATTCTTTTTTTTTTAAGAAAAAAAACATTATGAGCATTTTTTTTCACAAGGGACGATTAAAAAAGACAAAATTAAAACAAAAGGACTATTTACACGCTGCCCCATTAAAAACGTTTTAGGTTGGTTTCCGTGCGTTTCAGCCACCTCCCATTTAAAATGCATTGGGTTGGTTTCCGTGAGTTTAAGTCTCCCTTGTATTAACAGGCGTGCGAATAGAACTGACCAAATAAAAATTAGGGAATATGTTTTTTTTTCTCTTTTTTTACGGTCTTTAAAGGGAGTAAGCACACGTGTATGCGGGACAATTTCATTACATTACGAATAATTGCGACGTCTTGGGCTCTGTTTGATTAGAAGGCAGTGTACGTTTCTTTCTAAATGATGCGGCTGTTTACTTGCAACAAGAAACGGCGGCCAAATTTATTTAAGCCTGTGTGTGCTTTGCTACCTCGTTGTATGTACTTATGTGGGGCGCATTAATAGTTCAGTGCAGGTTGTTAGCTGCCTAAATAAGTTTCTACTTAAGCCGATTGGTTTCAGTCCCCTTCAAAAAATAAGTTGTTTGTTTAAACTTCCACACACACAAAAGTAAGGCCTACTTATGAAATCACTGTTATCACTTAATCGCGGATTTGAACCAGGAAGCATTAACGAAAAAAAAATATACAAAAACTACCCGTGGTTAAGTCCCCCCTTAACTTCCCAGATCTTACGGGATGGGGTGTTTGAGGGGCTACCTCCTGACGCGCAATTCGTCAGATTTGAGGTCAGGTAGATGTTTCCCCACCGGCTCCGTGGCTGATGGCGAGGTGTTACCCATCCGGCCAGATTCAAAGGATCTCCGCGATTTT
>Ga0058701_10004185_pt1 | contig 11653 bp, 8 predicted proteins | sample AgamicOrMae_FD_97039 | JGI IMG/M metagenome (GOLD analysis project Ga0058701, IMG submission 97039) | Agave microbial communities from Guanajuato, Mexico - Or.Ma.e | ecosystem: Host-associated > Plants > Phyllosphere > Phylloplane/Leaf | place: Guanajuato, Mexico | collected 2012-06-04 | reverse complement strand
GAATAAACATAGTTCTATTTTTGTTTTTGATTCCTTTAAACGCGACTTGAACTGAGGCGTTCATTATTAAAACTACTCATATCCAATTCAGGTAAACCGATACCGATACCTAAAAGTTTTTTTGTTCTTTTTCAGTGTGCTAACAGGTAGGGGATCCAAAATAATATATTTAACATGCCAATCAGGCGCAGATCCAGGAAGGTGGCAATGGGTGTTTTGCCTCCCCCCCTCTAAAGATCTGTTGTGCCTTGAAAAAAAAAAAGAGCGCGAGAAAAGAAGAGGGAAGAGAGGAGAGGAAAAAGAAAGAGGGGATACAAGAGGAAGCTAGGAATCGTAGAGATCAGATGGGTTCAAGGTTCAAACCTTGTCTCTGTGACCTAACGACACCTTACATTACCTTGCATTGATTTGTCTATCCGGACCACGTAATTTCTTTTTCCGGAACTAACAAGTTACGCGCAATATCCAAATTTCTCGTCTTCTGAGCAAAATGTTATCTCGATGAGATCGACGCGAAATAAATATTTTATGAAGTCCCTAACTAACCTGAGAACTCAACTCATTAATTTTAACATCCAGGTTCTCATTAATCATTAATGAAGCCGCTCAATAATATAACCGAGAGTCCCTCACAAACCCACAGGATTTCATTCCGAAAAAAATGTTCAATGGATACTCTGTCGACATGCATGACGAAAACAGATTTTTCTTATATCAACCGATTATTGCCACGGAAGTCTACCGATATTTCAATTTTACAAAACCGAGAAATCAAATAAAGAAGTGACTATTCACACGTTGCCCTATTTAAAATGTATCAGGGGTGCGTTCAAGTCATCTCCCATTTAAAAGGCATACGGTTTCCGTACGTTGAAGTCTCCCTTGTATTGAAATAGGCGTGCGAATAGAACTGACCATCAGGTAAATATAGAAAATAAAGAGAAAGAAACCGGTTTTGACAAAAAAGAAGAAAGAATTACTTGAGCTAACTGGTTTAAAGCTTTACTTAAAATACAGGAATAGTTTAGTGACTTTCGTTGTTGAGTAAATTTTAGGATTAGGTCGAGAATAGTCTTCGTTAATTACCTCAATTAAGTTGGCGCGGTTCGAAAGTGTCGTGATGGGAAGCTTCGGAAATAGGTGAACTACTCTAAACACATTGGCGGTAATTGCGTTTGAAATTTGTTAATGAATGGGGTCAGAGCCACTGCTGTTTGCTCACAATTGTCAGTCGTAACAATGTCCGCAAGTTCGCCGTTTTTAGCCAAAAAGCACGAGCGCGAACTATAAACTGCATTGTTCTGAACACGCGGGCGCTGCTTGACAAACCAGTGTTGCCACGTTTCCGAAAACCGTCGATGTACCAAGGTTAACTTTCGTACCGATGAGTATACAAGTAATGAACCTGATGGGATTTTTCTGCTTGGGGGTTACCTACAAAATATATTCTGGGTTTATATTGAAGATAACTTCTTCTTTAAAATTCAAGAATTCGCTGCGATAAACGTTATTAAAAATTAAAGGGATATTTGACAACAACAATATTTTTAAGCACAAAGTTCGCTTTGTTAGTATCTTCTGCACTGACTCCTCTATTTGAGTATACAGAAAAAAATTAATTAATTTTAAATATTTTAAAGTATTTTATACATGTCATAAAACATTATTTTACTTAAAAGAAAAGAAAAAAAAGAAAGGTATGATGGGGGACAACACACGTTTAGTCGGAACCACCTTTAAGCCCAAAAGATAGCGTTAATCTTGTTAATGATGTGAGCCTAAGACTTCGACTTTTATCTTTTTATTGATAATGATATATCCTTGCAACATAAATCCTCAGTAAATCATTTATCAGAATGAATATCAGCAGCAGCGAAATGAGTGCCCAGAGGGCTGCTCGAGCCCAGGTCACCATAAAACGCCGTTCCCGCCTCATTTTTTGATAGGAAAATGCATATTTCACAGCTCCCACCCAAATTTCGGTCTGAAAATAGTTCCGAATGCAAGGAAATTCACAGTAGTGCGACGTTTCGAAGCTAAAAGACTAGAGCCAGCTAACGACTTTCCCAAAACGTTAGGGCGTCCGGAAATACCTCACTACATGTGTTGAAAAACGTATAAAATTGCAACTTTGTACTCAACGTGTTTTTTTTTGTTCTTTTTCGTAGGTTTTCAGTACACACGCGAGGTGATATGGTTATAGGTTAACCCACTACCGCCCAGCGTTGCCGTTCGGAAACCGAAAATATTATTTTAGAGGACCTTTTCAGTTCACTATTGTCACGCTTTAAAAAATATCACCCTTCTGAAAACCTGAAATTTAATAATTTAGGCATTTTTCCAAGCCTAAAATTTCGTATTTTAATGGAAAAAGTCCTTCCGATTTCTGTTAAGCTAAATTTCACTCCAAATACTTTGGGCTGTTATGGGTTAGGCTAGCTTCCGTTAGGGGCCTTGCGCCTCGAATAACGTGGTTCGGCGACGAGAGGTGGAACACAGGTGGAACATTACTCCCTTTCAAATTCATGGTCTGAAAGGGTAGGAAAACGCAACTTTCAAAATTTACAGATACGATTGCCTAAAGCAGGGAAACAAAAATCACGAGACGTGTGCCAACACTGATGAAATTGTGTTTAGCATCGCTACGGCCCCACAGCTTCCCTGCTAATTTTTTTTTCCGACACTTTTATTCTGATATTCCGACACTTTTCCGATTCTTTTATTTCTTAATTAACATTACTTCTAGCTACAAGTAGCGATGTTCATTTTCTGGGATAAAATTTGGGTTTGAGAAAATAACTGTAAGAACTGAAAATACTTGGAAAATAAAATGTTCAACTGGGGCGCCGGGCTTTTATTGTATAGGGCAAACATGATAATTTCAGCGCAGAGTGATTAATTTTTCATAGGTTGGCTCTCGGCGGGCCCTTTATGCCCCAAAATATGCGTCGATCGTTCTTGGACTATTAAATCCCTCTGCGATTAGATTTCAAAGAATAAGTTTAGCCTATTAAACTTGTCTGAATACATCATCCGTAACAGGCGCCTTTCACGATAGTGTCACCAAGTCCTTATTTCAAGGCGCGGCATCGCTGTTAAAACAGTGTTTTCAAAGACAACATGCGTTTGAACTTCGCAAATGAGACAAGCAGAACGAAACGTTCTTTTTAATACCCTGATGGAGATGCGAATAAATATCTCTTGAAAGAGCAAACAAGAAAGAACCCTCTCGACAATGCATACGGTACTAATTATAATTAATAGTACAAGAATCAATTTACCTTGTGTAAACGTCACACCAGTCTCCTCTCCCAGTTTTTATGGGGTAAAATCTAGTCCTCATTACGAACGCTGAAAAGGGATACTCAGTATTTGAACGGTGGAATTGTCTAAGTGCGTTTAACCCCATTCGCGGAAAAACCCAGCGGAGCGGGCGACGATATGCAAATAACCGAACCTAACTTGACCTTGGTAAACTGAGTCGTACGCTTGCCAAAAATGATATGCCGTTGAAAAGTAAGCGGCATTAGGCTTGGCGACAATCAAGAGCGGTATAGTGGACTAACAAGCAGTAACGGGCACGATTCGCATTTTCGACCTACTTTATTTTGAAATTAAGTAAAATTATTTATAATTTAATCAATAGGCATGAGGAAAGCGGGCAGCTGCCAAAAACCACAAGCGCCAACACCGCAAGCGCCAATCCGTAACCGCCAAACGAGAAAAGTAGCAAACGCCAAAGGTCTTAACCGCAATACTAACCTTACCTGACCTAACTTGACCTAACCTAACCTATACGAACTTTGGCGTTTGCAACTTTTCTCGTTTGGCGGTTACGGACTGGCGCTTGCGGCCTTGTCGCTTGTGGTTTTTGGCGCTATCGAATGACCCCCAGGAAAGCTACAGCCAAGCTCTTTCGTTCGATTCGGATTCTTAAAAACTAAACAACATACGACGTATGACTGGTGAATAAAACCGCACAAGCATTTCGTAGTTCCACTTGTCCATTAGCTACCACACGAAAAACCTTTCAAAATTGTCACGCGAACAATTTCAGCTAACGTGATCGGCCGTCCCGTACTTAGGAACTCCGACTACTGCGCTTGGCTGCCCATACATTTAAGTTGCTGGAAAAATGCCAAACTTTTGTCCACGGAAGTAAAACTGGAGAGGGAAATTTAATTTCTTAATCCTGTAGAGCTTGAATTGCAGTGCAGTAATCCGCGTTGTAATGGGATAAGAAAAGCTCGAAAAAATAATGATAAAAAAACACCGTTTTAAATCCCTTTAATTATGCTTTTCGCGGAGCGCGACATTTGTGTATGGTGGACAATGTTGTGTAGGTAAAGATGAGCTGCAATTTAATTCTAATTATTTTCGCAAAATAACCCAGGTATGATTTACTTGTTACAAAGTTTTCGCTCAAAAACACTAAGTTTACGGCTTTCTACACAGTAAATAGAGAATCTGAAATTCAGATGCCACAAAAGTCAAATAAGCACTGACTTGATAAAAAATTCCGTCGAATTATGCTCTGAATTTTAGACATAATTTTCAATTTCTGTAGACTTCTTATTTCAATAACGATATACCTGAAATTCATGAATATTCACAGTGAAAAATAATTCCTGTTTTGGGTAGTTCTATACCTGTCTTAGGTATGAAGGTAAAACGGGACAAGAGCGTAATTGTTATTTTTAAGATTAACTTTAAACAGCCATATGAATTCAAAGCTCTCGTCGAAAGCTCTCAATTAATGTGGTTATTCATAGGTCTACCTATAAAAATAACCAAATAACGCCCTTTCCCTTTTTTATCAGGTATGAGACTAAGAGGACTGTGTTTTACTGTGTTTGGACTGATTTTCGTTCAGACCAATATTTTGACTTCTGTTGCATTTGAAGTTGAGACTCTTTTTACAGTGCATAATTCTTTCAAAGTAGAGGAAAAAATCTGCAAAAGAGATAAAAAAAAACGTTTCAAAAAATACTCGTCGAAGAACAAATGTTTATTAATATTTCGGAAATATGGCAAGCAATAAGCTTCTGGTTTATTCCTTACAGGATCCCGTTCGCGAATTATTCCACATCCTCCAAAACATTGATAATAAAGAAGAAGAAAAAAGCAGGAGGCAAAGAAACAATCGGATCAAACGATCGCCAACATCTCAGACTAATAATGAAAAGGCGAGAAAAAAAAAAAAACAGCAGTGGCGGGTCACGGCCAAAGCCGTCAAAGTTACGTTGTGGTTGAAACCAGAGGCGGGGCGGCGCAGCGCAACACGCCGCGAAGCGACTCGGCGCTTCGTAGGTCACGGAGGGGGGGGGGGCGAAGGGGGGGGGGCATGCAACAGGCAAGGAATCAATACACTAGCAGCTGGTGCCCCTGGAGGGGCCCGGTCGCTGGAGCAATGCAATGCAGCCCCTGTTCCCCCATCCGCGCCATGTCGCCCCACGCACCATGTCGCCCCGCCATGGCGTGGCGCCATGGCCAGGCGCCGGCGCCACTCCGTCGACGACCAGCCCACCCTGGCCGCTCGACGAGGACTCAATTACCACGACGGTCACCAGGATTACGGGGCTTAGGATTACTAGCCGACTACACGAAGGCTCGCGATAAGAGCCCGGCGATAATGGTGCGAGAAAGCCCACTCGTTGAAACGTGTAATCTACCTTCACCTTCAATTGAGCGGAGTGACAACGGAGCGACGCAACTGCTCCACTGAGCCGTTTATCGAGATTATTGCTTGCCCCGTGTCGCGCTCCGCTCGGGGGGTCGCCAAGCCTGATGGGCTATTCCTAGCAAGGGTTATCCGCACGCTCGACATCTATGAGGCCCCTGCCCGCAGATCAGAAACCGTGAACGGTTCATCCGAGCGTGATTTTACCTCAAGGAAAAATTTCCAGCCAACAAGTTGCAGGGCTCTAACAAATACGTCCAAGTTGCCGTGAATGATTTCCGACGGAAAATCGTTTTCCCTCGACATTTTTTTTCTCCACGACGTGAAGTATTTTCTGTCGATGAATTTCCATCCCACTGGCACTATTTTTTACGTCCCGTCAGCCTTTTCCCGTAAACGTTGTAACATTACACTCACGAAAAAACCCCAGCCGGCGAAAAAGAAAAAAAAAGGTTCTATCGATACAAATTACCTACGTCGATATAAACCGATATGCCCCGGTGAAGTGGTGTTGAAAAGGTTTTATATCTGAGATTAAGATTAAGATGGGAAACATCGCTACGTGAACCCAAAGTCCTTCTAAAACAATGGGTTTATTTTGTTTTTTAAACCTGCTGAATACTTGATTTATGTAAAGCTTAGGTCCTGATTTTGCTTAAAATAGACACACCTTATTCGGTAAAGAGAATCGAATTCCAGTTATTTGCCGAGCAAAAAAGCTCACTAGGTTGAATTTTCCGTCGAAATACCGTTAATTTTAAATTATAATTTTTTGGACAAATATTTTGTTCTGCTCATGAGACACAATACAAGGACCTCTAAATACCTTTGAGAGGTCCACAAATAAAGAAAGTCTCGTGGATAACGTAAGTTAACCAGGGCTAGTTAAAATAAGTTTAAGGATACGATACCAGCCTACTTGCTAAACAAGCCACGTTGACGTTCCTTCGGCAGATTTTCCGCGTTGCTTTTCGGCAATCGCACTTCCGATTCGTATCGTTTCCAACGGCACTTTTCTCCTGGCAAGCGAGAAGCGAGACAGATTGGCCTATTTTTCGTGGTGACACCAGCGTCGATTCGCTTCCGACACTTTTCCGAGCAAGCAATAGGAAGCGGCTCCCGGTCCCGCGGAGGAAAGCCACACCGCGCTGGAGCGGGCCGCGGGGCGAGGTGGAACGGGCCGCGGGACAGAGTGGGACGGGCCGCGGGCGGGGCAGAGTGGGACAGGACGCGGGGCGAAGTAGATTGGGCCGCGGGATAGAGTGGAACAGGACGCGGGGCGAAGTAGATTGGGCCGCGGGGCAGAGTGGGACAGGACGCGGGGCGGAGTAGATTGGGCCGCGGGGCAGAGTGGGACAGGACGCGGGGCGAGTAGATTGGGCCGCGGGGCGAAGTGGAACGGGCCGCGAGACAGAGTGGAACAGGACGAGGGGCGAAGTACATTAGGCCGCGGGGCGAGGCGGGACAGGCGGCGGGGCGAAGCGGGACGGGCCGCGGGCTGGGCGTGGCAAGACTTGACTCACCTCCGTAACACCTTGATCTCATTCTCCAGAGAGTCTTCTTTGCCCTTGAGAGCTTTTTTGTCGATTATCTTTACTGCAAACATCTGGCCAGGCTGCTCCTTGCTCTCGGCCAGCCGAACCTCGGAAAACGCGCCACTGGAACAAAACAGACACAACTTCCTTAAGTACAGGCTCGTCAATTTTTTAAAAAATATTTCTTTTCCTGATTTGTGCCTAAAATGTGCCAAAAAGGAGAAAAAAACCTGCTTGGCTCCAAATTTTATTTAATTAATTTTTTTTAATCCCCTATTTAATGTGGAATTTTCGAACCGAATACATTTTTGGTTCGAAAGAAAAGCTTTTTAAGTTTTAATAAGAAGAGGGCAGCACATTCTCCCGGCTTTTTTTTAATTTACAAAATTTTTGCACGGGATAATTTTTTGCAGAGTTATCGCATTTTTCATTGCGTAAAACAGCTGTTACATCGAGGTCGGGAACATAATAGCGAAGGGTTAAGAATAACCCATGGGGATGAAATAGGCTAATCCAGCAATGGTACAACAAGTATTTTGAATAACTTTGACAATTGGAGCGTTTAGATCAATTTTGTATTTCATTCAGAAAAGCCAGTCCGATTTTTACTGAATAACTAGATATATATTTGAAGGACACTGAAAGGATAATAACATTACTTCCATTAACCAACGCAAATCGCCGTGTTGTGGAATACAACTGAAATTCGATGCGTTGAGCACATTTCATGGTTCTAAACTAAAATACCAAGAGGAACAATCATGAACTTTAAGAAGTGTCTGTCTGTCTTCCTATAAGCGCGACCGCGGGAAAGCTCAAGTTCGTCGGAAGAAAGTATCTTAAAAGTGTTGATCAATTACTTAAGGAAAAATTGTTGATAGGTATTGTAATTATAAATTAAAGTATAAAAAACGCATCAAAAGCTGACTTATCGTTACTCAGTTTTGAGATAATCTGTAAAATAAACGTACAGAGAAGCAATAAGCGTTAAAATACTTAAAACAAGCCTATCATTAGCTTACACACGTGCTATGGCGGAAGTATAAAAAAAGCCCTTCGGACCTCGAATTCACAAAAACCGACGGACAATTTTGTATTCTCAAACCGTTCGCCGCCCGCCGCAAAAACCAACTCTTTTTCTTTCACTTTTTATCGTGATTTTAAGAGCGATTTCGACCCTGACTTAATTATATGCTGTCAGTACAGTCTGCGAGGACTAGCAGCTTAAAAACAAGCCAGTCGTACTTTGAGCATTACTCTAGTTTACAACAAGCGAAGAAACACTGTACATCACTGTGAAACTTTGCAAGTTGCATTTTCTTTGTCGGCGCTCGGCTTGGCCGAAAGGTAGAACTCAAGGTGGGAAATTCTACCGGTGAAATTTACAGGTGCGACCTTGAAAATATAGGGATTTGATAGCGGAAATTAGATGCAAATTTCTTCAGTCTTTTCCAAAGAAAACGCTTTTTATTCGTTGCGGAAATCTTTCCGGTTGAATAGGACGCGTGAGTACACCGCAAGCAGCTGGCGGAAGTGCGCTCAGGTGAGATGCGCGGGGGGGGGGGGGGGGGGGCAGAGAGGGAGAAGGGGCCTTTCTCAGCGGTGCGGCGCCGCAGGCATTTTGTGACAAAATTTTTGTCTCTCTTCCTCTTATATGCTTTGTACTTCCTCTTATATGCTTTGTAAACAAAGGACAGTCGACGTCTTACTTTTTGGGACATAAATTCAACTTAAGAAGAATCTCAAAAAAACTTTAAATTTGAATGAGTGAGTCTCTGATTTTCAGTGAAAATTCCCTCAATATCAGTCAAAATGAAAAAAAAATCAGCGGTTACTGACAAAAACCCAGTGAATTTTCACCGAATCTCACTGATTCAAATGTAGAGAGAACAGTCTTACAATAAAGATAAAAGTCCACACTTTGCTTCAGCAGACTCAAAAAAGAGCATTGAGTTCTCCGTACTGTCACTAAAATATTTTCGGAGAGCAGACTAAAGTAAAACCCCTTTAAGTCGGAACCTACTAAGTGAAAAACTCGCTAAGCCGGCGATTTCTTCGGGGACGCCGGATCGATTTTTTAATAACCCTGTCCGCGGGCCCAAAAACTCCACTCTCTAAAAGACTTCGAGTGAAATTCACGCGCTTAAGCCAAAAACTCACCCACTCGAAGCTCCGGCAAGGCCAGTTATTCGTTTAAATGAGCGAATTTCACTCGAAGGTTACTTATGGGGGGGCTTCGTGCCTGTTGTGAGTCAAGACGTTGGGCGTCTTACACAATAACAATCCATTTTGATTTTACAGTGCTTGTTTCATTGAAAAATATGAAGTGTAACGAGTCACAATTTCACTCGGGCCGAGTGATTTTCGGTCGAAGTGTTCGGAGGGAATCCCGAAGGAATTTTGTGTTGCCTACTCGACAAAGTGAGCTTTCATGTGACGCAAAGATTGATCGGCATTACTTGTTGTCGGCGACTGTTAAGGCGAATATGCATAAGTTGTTTCTTTTTTAGATACTGATAATCTCCTTAGCCATTTACGACGACTTATAAGCTGGTCACAAAGCCGTATCACCTGTGTACCGAACACGAATTCAACGAAAACATGGCGCCGCTCCCAAAGTGAACCGAATAAATCAATCAACTATAAAATAATTTTTATTCATTGAACAATTTTCACAATACTCGATTAGCTCAAAATATTTTTACTTTGTTGCATAGTCACTTATTCATAAACGAAATTAGGTATAAAAAATAACTATTCATGATGAGAAATAGCAAGGGTTCAAAACTATACAAAGAAAAAAAAAACTCAGATAAAAATACTGCCTCTAGGTTATGGCATTTATGAACAAGTCAATGTCCCACAATGAATCACAAACGTAGGCTAAAAAAATATCTTTTGCCTGCCGCTTTTGTAAATCTTTGCTCCGATGTTAGGACTAAAAATGAGGTGTTGCTTAGTGTGCAACTTAAACAAAAAAGGAAAGGGGGAAAAAAAACACCAGCGATAGCAAGCACTCTCCTAAAAATGATGTCGATTTTTGGCGCATCAGGCGAGAATATTCAATATGGCCAAGTTATTCAGAGGCAAATGATGCAGCCAAATTCTGTATGTATAAACACCGGGGGGGGAGGCATTACTGCAAAAACCATTAGACGCACAAAAGCTTTTTCTTAAAAATACAAACATATTTTTTTCTCCACAATTTTCAAGACAATAGTAGAGTGTCTTGTGCTTTCCTATGTGAAAAGTTGACATGTTTTCTAGCAAATTTTCGAGTGATTTATGTCCTAACGCCTCGGAGATAAAGGATCGAAACAAAAAGGCTTAAAATTACCGATAAATGAGATAACTCCCGATATCTTCTATCGTAATACCATAGGATAAAAGGCTTAAAAAGTGTAACCCTTATTTCCCCCAGTTAAGACAGGAAAATACTTCAACCGAGAAGTCGCTAGGACAAGTTGTTCATTGCAGGCTACAATAAACCCTAAAAATGACGATGCCTGAACCTAATTTAGGTAAAATGGACAAATAAAGATCAATCAATCGATTCATTCATTTTGTGACATACAAGACGGATCCGTTCGAAAAACACTAGCCCCTGCCAATAAACGTTCATGGAAACTTTTTTTGAGTAAGAATGTTCAGCTGTAAACATTGCCAAATTCGCAAATCTGAAACGGCAGGAAGACTCGTTCGAAAAGATGAAAACCATTTTCGACACACTCGCAGCTTGAGAGTGATTGACATATTCCGTAAAGTATACTCCGCTTTACTTTCACCACAATCCGTTACACTCGTGGGGCAAGCGCCGTTTCGTAACGATAACGTAATACTTTTCAAGATCGTCTACGCATTGTGTTTTCGTTCGGCGTCAGCGTTCGACACCCCTCTTGTACAGTCGAGTATCGCTATTACAAATCTCGACGTATTTCTCAACAACGTAATTTTTCTCCAGTCCCTCCGACGTCCCAACCAACAAACGTATTAAGATTCTCGATGCAATTCTCGATAGTGCGTAATTTTTCCTCGATCTCTTCGATTACGCATCGAGACTCGACTTTGATACATTCTTGCTTCAAAAAAAGTGTCTTGCAATAAGATACAGTAGAGTCTCAGTTGTACGTCTCTCAGTGGTAAGTCCCACTCGTTTGTGCGTCCAATTGGTAGGGTCTCATCCAGAATACTTTACATGACGTATGGAAGAATATTTTCACTTGTACGTCCCTCTCAGTTATACGTCCAAATTTTTGAGTCCCGACGTGGACTTATAACCGAGATTTCACTGTACAATATATTTTCAAAGGTTTTCGTTTCCGCCTCTAGAGTTGTATATCTTTCGTCGTCATATGCGGAACAAATCACAAAACTTAACCTAGATTAAGCTATAACCTAACGGTCACAAGGCCTAGCTTGCTTCTCGACTGTGTAAGAT
>Ga0058701_10004184_pt1 | contig 11653 bp, 6 predicted proteins | sample AgamicOrMae_FD_97039 | JGI IMG/M metagenome (GOLD analysis project Ga0058701, IMG submission 97039) | Agave microbial communities from Guanajuato, Mexico - Or.Ma.e | ecosystem: Host-associated > Plants > Phyllosphere > Phylloplane/Leaf | place: Guanajuato, Mexico | collected 2012-06-04 | reverse complement strand
GACATTGAGTTCAGCCGTAGCGGCTGCATTCGTGGATGAGCGTGCACTTCCCCTCCTTTGAAGCTCCGCCCCTGGAGGGGAAGTAATTTGTATCCCATGTTTCTACAGCCTTCAGTGCATTCAGCCCCGAAGGCTATCAACGAGGAAAGCACGCTAGGGCCTTCCAGAAGCAACTCCGCCTATCGAGGTGTAGATATTGCAAGTTTCAAAAAGTGCTGTCGTAAAGATCATTTTTACTCTCAATTTCTGAGTTACTTGATGTTAAGTGTAAAATCATGAGCCTTACGAGGCATCAAAATAACTCTTCCTCGGCGGGGAATCGAATCCGTCTCCCGCGTGAGAGGCGGGGGTATCAACCATACTATGCTACTGACAATGAGACCAAAATTACTTAGTTGCTCACACAGGTCTAGACATTGACTAATTACAGAAATTTTTCGATTTTGCACCTTTTTGCTATTTTTCTGGAAGTATTAAAGTATACGAATTTTCCAGGTTGCCTTCAGTTATCTGCTTTTGAAAACAATGTCGTTTTTAAAATAACGCAACACAAAGATAAAATAACTGGAATGGAAATATTTACCAACATTCAACCTCCTTAATCAACAGCGCACAAAATAAAAGAAACATTGAAGTAAAAGATCTACCGGCAGATCAGATAACATCTTCAAAACGCGCGCCTCGTAAAAAAAAAGAAAAAATAAGAATGTGGGAGATAAAAACATGGCGGGTAATTCAAATACGATAGCTGCGCAAGCATTTGTACAAACGGGGGTTATTAATAACGTTCGATTTTCCGGCGCTACAGACATATCGACGATGATGTACGACTATGTCCGATGTTCTGCGGAAACGGAAACTGTTAAATCTCCTCTTCCCACAGGGTGAGGGGGGCACGTACATGGGGTGAGGGGCCTCCGTATTCACCCCGTTCAGGGAGTTGTGGCCCACCTCACTGGAATCGCAAATTCGGCATATGGCTGATCCGAGCACTCGCGGAAACTAAATTCATCTTTCCGGCCTTCAGAAGTCTGCTTAAGTTGCTGCGTGCATAATAGAGAGCGCTTGATAGGTATATTTTGCTGCATAACATTGTAAAATGCATCATCTCGAAACCTGATATATGATCTCTACACGTTATAGTAACTATTTTACGCCGTCTGTAGTAATTTTAGCCTGTAGCTCTGTGAGTTGTCTTTCAACGCAAGAACTTCCTTGGATGAGCACTTCCGCAGCGAATTTCGTCGCCTGAAGTCCTCGATCGTTCTAAGCGGATTCTAGTGAATTAGCAAACACGCCCGCGCCCACAGTCAGCCTCATTCTGAAATGCACGCCGTCGTGTTTACGTGATTAAAGCTGCTGGGAACCGCACTTAAAATCGATTCCCGAAAGTAATCGGCTCAGAGCGAAAATTATCAAAAGCCACGCTGTATACCCCCAGTAATCAACCCCCAAAAAATATGTGTCACAGACATTTAATCCCACCTAGCTGATTGCGAAACCCACTCGAGTATCAATATAAAGCTTCTTGAAAATCTAATTTTTAAAAATGGAGTGATATTTTTTTTTCTACGAAGCTCAGATACTAAGCTCGTAAGAGAATTCGGTCCTAACATTGCTAGTTTTGAAGAATTAGAAACTAATCTTAAAAAAGTCATTTTGAGAAATTATCCCTAAACTTTTTTGGAGAAAAGGTCAATTTAGCTCAAAGAACCGTTTAAAACTGTCAAACAAAGTAGTAATATACAAAGAAAGGCGTTTTAAACGTTCAACGCTGGCAAAAAAATCCAACAATTTTTATGAATAAAAAGGTGTTTTTAAATCAATATTTCCCTGTGATTTCCCCTCCCCCCAATTTTTCGATTTTGTAGAGCGTAGAAACAGTCTTATCGAATTTGTTCCCAGTGCAGTGCATGCACGTGAACTGATTTTTTTAACGAAATTTGGTTATCATCACTTTTGTTAAAATTTCTTCAGCTGGATATATATTGCTAACTTCCTTCTTCACCTATCGAAGTTTTCATCTTTCGAGCCACATTTGTCAATAAGCAAATAGTCATAAAAAGTATTGGAAGTAAATCATGAAAACGACTCGGTTGACCTCTTTTCGGTTTCATTTTTTTGCAAGCTGCTCTTCGAATAGCACAGGAAGTTGGAGGTTGTTAAAGATTGTACGGTGCGGGAATATGGCCAGGAATATTTGATTTTGTTAGTAACCAACGCGTCGTCATAACTTTAACTATTTCCTGCTAAGGTCTTTTTAGAAAGGACACGTTTCCCTGTACCTGACATCTTCAGCCTTCCTCAAAATAATCATAAAACCATCACAAAATAAGAGGGATTTTTTAAAAATTGAATGTTTTTTTTTTTTTGTATTGGATTAAAAGTATCCCTTCGCAAACTGTTAGTACAGTATTTGAAGACGAATAGCAATTTTCTATTTTAAGAAAATCCCAAAAGGATGCCTGATGTTGGATCGCCCTAGTTTGAGATTATTTTTTTTCCGTATAAATTTTAAAAGTATTGAGCTTATGCAAGGATGTGTACTTAAATGTATTCTCCGCTTTTTGTCGTAAAAATCTTCCGGAATCGAAAACAGTGTGCTGGAAAACTGGGAAAACGAGTTTTTGAACTTTTTTTTTTCCCTTTTTTAGTTTTGGAAAAAAAACCTTTCTGTTCAAAGTTTTTCATATAGAATGTTAAATGAATGTATAGAATGCTGTTTCCTTATAGAATGTTACACTTTGGAAGATGAAAGACACTTTAGAAGATTCAAAATGTCAGCTTTATTATAACTTTCTAAATTTGATTTTTTTAAATTAGTTCACTGCAAAAAAGAATTCTTGGGATTTCATAGCAAAGTGCTATGCGAGCATTTTCATTTATGGAACCCGCAATTCCATGTACGGGTGCTTCTGGAAATCAAAATCCGCTTGGATTTAAGTACCTTCCTGTATACTTTCTTTTTAGGATTTCAAAAAAAAAATGACGCCGGTTCCGGGCATTTATATGAGTTTTAAAATTATTAATAACCGTGATTTCGCAGCACCGTTGTGCTTGGATTTCCATCTGTTTTTTAACAGTGTGTGTTACCTCGAGATGGTTCAGGGTTAACTCATTAAATATGTTACTTTGAGAACTTATCTTTAAAAGATTGATTGCCCCAAAACGATATTTTGTTTCGTAAAGAAATAAGATCATTAGTTTTAGCAAGGTCTGCGTTTGTTTTAAAAGCCGATTGCATATTTCTCTGCACAATATCCTCGCAAACCTTTTGTCGGCAGCCTAGAGAAGGCTGTCTGTTCCTTCATAACCTCTCCAATTTGATGTCGCAACCCGCTCCTTTAATTCGCTCTATATTCCTCGAGTAAAACGAACGGAAACCGATGCGCTGGGCCAGCTGCCAAGTATCCCCAGTAATGCCAACCTTTTATTCCAATTGAATCATCAGTCACGTCCTAAAATAAGTGCCTTTAAGTTGCCCATATTGACAAACGCGTGGTGCCGCTCGTTGCTCAGTGGAGGAATCTTCCGCGATTTATTTCGCCGACTCGATGAAACTTTCACAAACTTTTTTATTTATGTTTTATGTTTTTATTCGACAGGTTTCGAAACAACAAGTTTTGCGCGCGAACAGAAGTCTTTTGCTATTGACGCGGACTAGTCTCGTTCACGCACAACTACCAACTTTGGAAGTTAAAAACTCATTCGATCTGAAGATTAGAGGTTGCTTGGGGAAGATAGAGAAAAAGTGATTGTCCTTGTGTTCATCAATGATACTCTCATCTAAAAGGGTCACCTTTGTAAGTTTGAGAGCGTTACTTCTGGAGAGCTATTTCGACATTGCAGATACCGTAATGAGGAACTCTCTATCATGCATCCAACTACTATGTTTTCTCGTGATAAACTCTATGACTCGCTGTATCAAAAAATACCGATGTATCAAAAAATAAGAGTAGAATAGTTTTAAATCGCTTGGTAACTTTTTTCGACGACCTCTGGATTGATTTTTCTAGTAAATTGGCTAAAACTTTGCAAATTTTACTTATTGTACTTCTATGGCACAGTCGGATGGTATTTGTCGATGTGTTTTTTTTTCTTTTTTTTTAGGAATTTAGATTGTTTTTATCAACAAAAAACGAACCAATCGAAAGCTTAAGACCTATCTTTTTCTAGCGTTAATCCAAAAAATTATTGGGTTTTGACTGATATAAATCTTTAAGGCCACTTTATTATGAAAGAAAATAAGTCAAATCAGCAGCAATTAAATTATTTCAAAATCCAAATAAAAATATTCTACCTGATTTTTGAAATATGTTGTTTTTGCATTACAAAGGATTGTGTTTGTAGATTTCGTGATTTTTTAAACATCGTCACTTATGATCTTGACTTGTCGGGAATAACTCTTAATGAGATAGGCCTGTATAAGTATCTAATTATCAAGAATTATGAGCGTGTGCCACATGCATTGCGACCGATGCTAAATGATATGTAAACACGAATTGACTAATCGGCAACCTTGCTTTAATTAGTTAATCGTGCTGTGACTTGTCCCCGTATATTTGCATAAAGTAAGTCAGGGTAAGCGCTCTCAATACCAGCACGGTCATGCGGTACCAGGTATTCCTCCTTGAAACAGGATGTTGGATGCAGTTAGTAACAGAGTCAAAACGAATTGCATGCTTCGGTGCAATATTCTAATAAGAGCGCTGACAGTCTCGCGAGGTCTTTGATTAAGATATCTGGAAGTGAGAGTTAACGGCATACCATACACTTCACTAGCATAAACTCAGTAGGTAGATTTATAGCTCATTTAATGCATTGGGTTTATGTTTGAGTTATCTTGGTTATACTGCTTGCTTGTCAATGATATCCTCTCGAACCTATTAAAAGCACCAAGTTGCCAATGTATTGCCTTATTAGTGCCAAATAGAGGTTTTTAATTTTTAGGAAAAAAATGGAATTTTTTTTTGAACATTATTGCCTTGAATTTTAGTGAGCAATGCATTTCAAAACGTTAGGATCGCTTCTTTCATTTGGGAAAAATATGATACCGTTTCAATTATTATTATTCAAAAATTATTATTATTAATATTCAAAAAATAATAATAATTTAAAATTATTATTTTTTTGTAATATTATGTTTTAACCTGGTTATTTGCTTAAAAAGTTTCAATTTTAGCTTTGAAAAAAAGATAGAAAGTTAAAAATAGTTGCAAGAAGTTGCTGTTTATTAAGCAAACGTATTTCCATTATATGTACGTATAATTATGCACACATAATTATGTACATATAATTATAAAACGTTTACGTCCAATAAATATCGCTAAAAAGACGGCTTTTACTTTCCTTTGGCAATTACGCTATATTGTAGAACATTTATTTTTTAAATTCTATGAAAAGTCAGTGTATGTAACAAATATTAGTGCAATTTCGGTTTTTGAGTTTCATACCGATGTATTAGAATTCAAATCCCTAAAATTATAGTCGTGTTGAAACGAAAAACATCATTATAGTTTTAATTGCTCGAGTTTTTTTTAGCGAAGTGCGGTCTTGTCGAATGCCACTGCGAGTAGAATTACAGTATCTCATCAATCCCCCGAGAAAAGAAATATCGGTATTTAATACTCTTCATTAAGTCTCTCTTGAAATGGAGTGGAAAAAGATTACACAAATCTTGCGATTTAATATCCTCCGAGATGGAGAGGCTTAATAAATTAATCATGGAAATATTGTTTTGAGGGAAGCTTGCTGGGGTTTCTAGCTCGTGTGTTAACAGCGTGTAAGACATTAAAAAATTAATTATGGGTTTACGGGGGGAGGGGGGGTTAGCTCCGGGTGCAGCTCTGATAACAATCATTCCTAAAAGGGGCGGAGAATCTGGATTACGCTCTCAGCAACACTTCATTTAGGCGCCCCTGCTCTGTTTTGTGGAAGAATATTGGATTTTGGCCGAGATATTTTCATCTACGTTACTGTGACTTATTGTTTGAATACTACTCTCTTAATTTTATTTTAAACACAAGATGAAGGAAACACCTTAAAGTGTTGTTTTTTACCTATCGTGTTTCATCTTTCACCGACAAGTCGAGTGGTTTGAGGTAAGTTTTATTTAACTTATCGTCAAGAGCAGCCACATCAGGCTTAGCGACAGCCAAACTGCTCAATAGCGAAGCGAGGCACGGAGCATTAATCGAATTACATCTAACCCTTCCGAGGGTCACTCGTCTATGAGACCAGGTCAACCGACCTTCTCTCGCGGCGTAAGCGATTGTGAAGGTTGAACAAGGGTAGAACAAAGGATAGAAAATGCAATATTACTCAAAATATGTAATTTACTGCTGGACCGAAATTACCGGTGGTAGGACAGTTTTTCTTAAAAGAGTAGTTTTCTTTTTAGCAGGAAAAATTCCTCTACTTTAAGGTACTTTATCAAAGGTTCTAATATCATTTTCATTGTGGTTCCTCCCTTGTATTTATAATTAAATGAAAACTTGGTTTTAGCCACAAGAGGTCGGATTTAATTAAATTCTGGAGGCGCCTCCGCATATATGTTGAGTTTTGATCCTGGACTTTCAAACTGCTCAAACCCTAGTTTCAATGGAGTTTAGCATCGTTCACAACGAATAGCGAGAAGATAGGCGAAAGCACAGCCTGATCACAACATACCTAACCTCACGTAACCCTAGCCTACATAGTCTGACCTGACCAAACAAAACTGATAAATAGTATATCGTCATAATCATGCGATAGCGTCAAAATCAGATGGCCAACCTACAGAGCCTCATAAGGAGAGAGGCGACAACCTTTTCCCGCGATGTGTGCTGATTCGTAGTGTGCATGAAACCAGCAACGCTGATTGGTGGGGTGCAAGGTTGACGTTGCTGTTGACGCCTCTCTCCCTGTGAGGCTTTCTAGACCAAATGGCGCGGCGTGGCGCCAGCTTAGTCGTGTGCTTATCCGCTAGATGGCGCCTCCTGCCTGTCCCGTAAGTTCTCCTGGAGTATCTGCAACCGTCACTCTGTCAGCAAACGTCTTGAAATTGTGGGTCCTTGGAATTTTCGATTTTGTCCGACCTAGTTTTCTTTGCTTTTCGTGAAAATAAATTTGTGAAATTGTGTTTTAAAAAAATTGTAAAATTTTGTTTCAGTACGTTGGATCGTTTCCAGTGGCGGGCCCTGATCAAGCAACGCGAGCGGAAAATGTGCGCTGTATGCTACGTCAAGTACGGGTAAGTGCAAGTTCAACTTAAAAAGGGAAAGAAAAAGAAAGTGCTTATGAACTGGAACATGTCTTATTACAAGACATTTCGATTTCCGCAGCTGGCGAAAGTTGCAACTGTATTGAATTTATTACCTTTTTAGTTCATAAGAATATTTTACCCAAATTTACAAAATGAAGCGCAAAAACTATCCTTCTGGAGACCTTTATTTGCTTTAAGAATTCGGAAAAGTCGAAGAGTCCTTTCTAGAATTGATTTTTCCTTTCATGTCTTGATAAGTAACTGTTACACTCAATCAACAGTATCGGTACCCGAGTAACCTCCATCTGAAAGTTCGCCACCTCGTCTGTTGTGACGGATTGCTGAGGTAGCTGAATTTTTAGCTGGACCGCATGAATTAGTTGCCACAGCATATCAATACTGTTGTCGTCATAATTTTCCTTTCAGCGTTCATCACTGAACTCTTTCTTATCTACTTTTTTAAAGAGAGATTTAGCTTTTTTTAGCGTGAATTCCGGTCTAAGAGAGTGCAATGATTTTCGATTCGACACATGTGAATTTAAATCTAGAAAACGGGCGTGCCCGGCCGATTTCTTTTTGTGGCCGCCTCTCAAGATGTCTATGGCCGTTTGAAGAACGGGTTTACATGCGTGTGAAATCGTCGGCAGAATACATACATACTAACGGACTCGAGCGAAACTATAAAGCCCTTCTCCAAAAGGAGACGGGCTTAGAAAAGAGGAAGTATTACTGTTATTACGAAGATAAATTTCACTCATATCAAGGTAAATATTTTTACGGGGGTAAATTTTGTCAACAACAATAAATTGCTGATTTTTCAGAGTAATGTTTGCCCTGAGGAAAGGGTAATTTAGATCATATTAGAGTTAAAAGGGATTTTGCTATGACCGGAGTAGAAAACAGCGTTAGCGATTCAAGCCTTTTGGTTGTTTCTGTCGTATGGGAAGTCGGACAGGCCCAAAGCAGTATGTGACGCACTTGACAATCGTTAATTGCTGTCGGGAGCAGCTGAGCGAAACATTGTTCTCCGTTAAAGTAACTTTTACAGTTTTGCAAAGTTGCGACGTTCCGTATAACGAGGTCCTCGCCTCGTTGTCAGCGGGGAGTTTGCTTCGCAAATGAGCATCGTGGAAAATGGAGGTAGGGAAATGCAGGCAAACCGAACGGTGTACGTCGCTCAACTGAACAAGAAAACTCGATAGTGTATCTGCGTCGACAACATTTATCTCTTTTCTGTAAACGGTAATTGGCCAGTATTCTTTATTTTCAATGCGTCCGGTTTTTTTTGGTAATTAGGATAGATAACAGAGTATCCGTCTCAGGGACTTGAAAAAACCTTAAATTTACAGATGTGTAATGAGGAACTGCAAGTGTTTATTAAAATCGAGTTTTTGAATATATTTTGGAGCCATTACATTGTAGAGATCATATAGCTTACTAATTTGTTTTATTACCTACAGCCGCACGTTCGTTTGGTGTTTAGGATGTCAAAATGAATAAGTGGATATGTGTGTTCTTGGACAAGAACTAAGTACTTTGATGGGCCGTGATCAGGAATAGTATCCCATCATGAACTTTTTGTCCGCTAGAAAAGCCGATGCCTCAAATATCATTGAAAATTCCTCTTGTTTATCCACTGTTTTTTTTTTTTAATTTCAACTGTGGAATAAATAAATATATTTCATCATAAGTTTGTTAAATTTTATATTTTTCTTTAAAAAAAAACAAAAAAGTGTTTTTAATATTTGCTCTTGATTTTTCCCGTTCATCCCAACCGAAGAACCAAGGCAGTCTCGTGCACAGTATCACAATAAAATTACTGCTGTTAGTCTTCGAATTCCCAACGAAATTCGAATCGCTTTTTTCAAATTAGCGGTCGTGCCGTTCCCGCTTAACACAGTAGGTTCAAATGTACTGTTGCTCAAAAAATAATTCAGTTCGAAAAACTGTCGGCAGTCATTTTTTTGGATTCTCTTTGGTTTTGTCATTCTGCGCCCTCCTAAAATGACCAAAAACAGGACGTATTTAGCCGTCAGGTCTCTTAGCCTTGGGAGATTCAATGAAAATTATTTGTCTTTCGATGTAAACATGATCGTCTCATGCACAGCGTACTTGTCCATCAGTCTTAATTTGAGACATGTGGGCCCTGTGTTTTTCTGCTCAGTTCTGGGCATTTTTGCATGGGCCCTATGAGCTGTGCGTAGAGGGGCGTTAAACACCCAGGGCTCCTCTCCCGCCCCACCCTCGGACCAACACTTCTGAATTCGAGTAGAAAACAGTTCTTGTGTAAGCAACTTTCTTGCCTGGTGGCATTGGGCACCCAGGTGCCCAATACCACCAATTTCGTGACAACTGACAGCAAAGTACCTCCAGTTTTCATTACGCTCCGAACTCGAGCTATCCGTAAGAACCAAATCCAAATCTTCTGAACGTACTCCAGTCCTCTTTGATCATATCAGCACCCTTTTCCGCTATGGCGAGTATAGGCGCAAAAGTATTACCGCTCGTGACGTAGGGCATTATCGATCCATCAATCACCCGGAGATTCTTGATACCTCGGACCCGTAACCTGGGGTCCACAACTGCAGTTTTGTCACCGTCCGGTCCCATTTTACACGTTCCAACGATGTGGTAGTTCGTCGACGTGAACTCTCGAAGACCGCACCGGAAATACTCCCGCGTTCCGAACTTGTGCTGTTTGCACGGTTCCAACGGCGCCGTCTTCACCTTGAAGCCCTTACTCCTCAAGGCATCCGTCATAGACAAATTCACTGCGAGCATGAAGCCATCAACAATCGGCTCAACATCCTCCTCGGTCGATAAGTAGTTTGGGTAGATCTTGACCAAGTCCAGTGGGTTCTTGCTCCTGAGCTCGAGGTACCCCCTGCTGTGAGGCCGGAGGAAGGTTGGAGTCACGCTGATTCCGGTGAAGTAAGGATACGATGTCTTCTGGCAGTTCAGGGATCGCACCTCATTCGCACAGGTCTCTGCATCTTCTACTCCAGAGATGCAAGTCTTCTCATCGAGGTTAGGACTGAAAGTGAGCTGAAGATCGGGATGATCTTCCTCTAGACCTTTCGCGATTCCAGTCTCTGACCGGACGAAGGAGAACACCTGCAAAGATCCCATCGCGGCGAACGGACCGCTCCGTTCCCGTTCATACTCAATCTGACCTTTCTGCCAGCCTAAGAACCCGTCAGGAGCATTGGAAGTCTCCGTCAGATAGAACGTGAAGATGTTTGCCGTGACATGGTCCTGGAGATTCTGGCCCACTGGAAGATCAGCCACTACAGGGATGCCCATCTTCTGGAGATGGTCCTTGGGACCGATCCCGGATAACATGAGGATCTGGGCAGAGTTGATGGTGCCTCCACTCAGGATGACTTCTCGTCTTGCTCTCACAGTCCTGGTTCTTCCGTCACGACCAATGTAATTCACGCCTGTTGCTCGCCCCCCTTCGAGGATGACCTTGGACACGTGGGCATGGGTGATGACTTTGAGGTTGCAGCCTCGCTTAGTCCTGCGGAGTGGTTCAATGTATGCGCGGTTGGTGCTCCACCGCTCGCCTTTCTGAGCCATGAACTGGAGGAGAGTTACCCCGAGGAGATCTTCGGTGTTGACATCAACATCTTTGTAACCGAGTTCAATGAAACCCTTGTGGATATGGTCCACATTCTCAGAGCGAGTGGTGAACCGCTGGATGGCCTGAGGACCTCCAGTTCCATGGAACTGAGAGTTCTTGGCTATCTCTGGGTCGAGGTTATCCTCGGATTTCTTGAAGTACGGAAGCATGTCGGAGTAACCCCAGCCAACGTTTCCAAGGTCGCGCCAACGGTCGAAGTCCCTAGGGTTGCCTCGGACGTACATCATGGAGTTTATGGAAGACGAGCCACCTGAAACACGGTGAATGCGGATATTGAAAAGACATACGTGGGAGAGTAAATGTTTGGATGTTGAGTCATAGATTCAACATCAACCCATAGTGCTTTTCATTTTCTAGTTATCACAGCGGTTGTTTTGGTAGCGCGCGGTAATCCCTCGGTTTGTGATCCGCGAGCCACTACATGAGAACGTTATTACGACGAAAAGCGGAGGGTTTATATGATGTGCTTTTATGGCTGCTATCTTGAGAGATCTAAATGAAACCTTATTAGTGGCTTGTTGCGGGGGAACAAGTATCCGAGCGACTTCCCTTACACTGACTTTCATTGTATCTTATGCATTTGAAACATCAATATTTCTTCCTCTTGTTGACTGATTTTGAACTAATCCTGAAAATCCTTATCTAGTTTAAGCCCATTGCGCTGGAATATCTTTAATTTATTTTGAGCGAACTAATTAAAAAATAGTTATCTTTTCAAGGAGGTTCAAAAACAAGCTCACGGTTTACACAGTCAGGTGGAAGAACTT
>Ga0058701_10004183_pt1 | contig 11654 bp, 10 predicted proteins | sample AgamicOrMae_FD_97039 | JGI IMG/M metagenome (GOLD analysis project Ga0058701, IMG submission 97039) | Agave microbial communities from Guanajuato, Mexico - Or.Ma.e | ecosystem: Host-associated > Plants > Phyllosphere > Phylloplane/Leaf | place: Guanajuato, Mexico | collected 2012-06-04 | reverse complement strand
TTTTAGAATTGTAGCTTTTCGGCAATCAAATCTAATCTGTGAATGATTATTTATGATTTGTTTATATCTGTCTTATGGCGGTTTTGTTTCTTTCGTTTTTCGGGAATCTTCGTGAATTTTTGGAAGTGTATGCAATGGGCGCCGTAATAAAGCATAAATACCTGTACTTTGAAAGCTACCGGAAAAGGTTAAAAAAAAACCGGGGTAGAAGTTCAAACAAAAATCATTTTAAAAAACGCAGTCATACACTGTGTATGTGGGAAGAAGGCCTAAAGCTAACTTTGTTCATGGAAAAAAAGGAAAAAAATGTGAATTCGTGATTCGCACGCATGTCGTCTCATCTTAACACCCACATCGAGTCCTGTCGCCTGGCATATTGATTTTCATTTCGTATATGAGCGTTTATAAATGCAATCCTATTTGTCCTTTTATTTTTCAAAGATGTTTGATGAGGTTTTCCCGGTGTGAATTTGTATGGTTTTCATTCACCTTTCGACTGTCGAAAGTTGATGAAAGTGCGAGCCTTTTAAACACTTAATTGGCTTCGGAGGTCATAGTGATAAAACGTGCTTGTATCGACGTTGTGGATATTGTACTTGAAGGTCACAGCACGTCGCGGTCTACGGAGGGAATCACTGAATAACCCTGCTTCCCTTCAGATTCGCCGCGTCCCTGCTGGACACGCTGAAAATCGATCAGGTGGCGAAGAACCTTGTCACCGCATTCCTTTTACCACACAAATACAGATTTTTTTTTTAAATTGTGCAATGAAAGAAAAACAACCATTAAAAAAAGAAAAAAAAGAAAAACGTGAGCAATTATGAAAACCAACTAATGTTTTGGCTACTTCTTTTTGGCATTAGGATTAAATAGGGATAACACACACTTTGGCTATTCGGTAAAGGCCCCCATAGCCATATCAACAGCCATAACGATGTGCAGACCTCGCCGTCCGCGGGGAGCCTTTCCACTTGGTAGGGTTATTGGTAGGCTAATTTTGAAAAGTATCAAAAATACGACTTTATGCCCGTTTAGACCTCATTTTTAAAACAAGGCACGTGTTTCTTACGTCATTTTAGAATTCTTTTAGCAATATCTCGATGAGAAGAGAACTTTTCATTCAGACAAATTATGAGAAAACTTTAAAGCAGATTTTGAATTGCCTATATTTTTTAAAAATAATATCATGTGACAAAAATTTCATGGCTATGTTTTAATTCACACTCCCAGGAACATTTTCTTTTTTTTTTTTATGAACACTGATCGGTCACTGGCTCGGGAACGGCTGTGTTGTCGAATAATTTCAGCAGCGATTTCCAGGCGAATACGTCCGACGCCGACGAAGTTGTTACTTGACGCGGAATTTCACGGAGTTGTTATTTTTGCCACAATGTCTTTGTCCTCCACTAAACACTGCGAAACGTGACTATAAGGGAAATAACCTAAAGTGCCTTTGCTCTACTGAAAACGCAATCCATCAGTTCTGACGCATCAATCTGGAGATAACGTGATGAAAAGAGAGGTCGGTGAATGCAGGAATGACGGAATGATATTCTGATGAGGCTTAACACTTGAATCAAAATATTTATAAAATGTTGCTGTAAAATTGAAATTTCTAAATGTGCTCCTCTTCGACTGCGGTGCTCGTACTGTACACAATCCATTAAATAAAAAAGGAAAAAAAGTAGCCACTGGGACGGCACGGCAGGTTAAGTCAGGTCAAGTTGGGTTGAGTGCTGTAGACCTCGCACCGTTGCCGATCCGCTGCTGATCCGCAGCTGGCTTGGTGACGAAATTGGGAACACGAGAAGTTGACAATTGAACCACTCAAATTTAAAGCGTACCCGCAACATGCAATCAAAACGTCAGCATTTGCAAACAAGGAACGTTAGTTCTGTGGTATTCTCGTGTTACCTCCTCCAAAGGTTCATTTTCAATTCCCAATCCAGGCATATTAAAAAGCATAGCAATCATTAAAGAACAGTATATATTTGAGGGATCTGCAGGTAAACAGGAGTTGCTGCCGTTGTTGGATTTTCTCGGTGGTTTAGAATGATCTCTACAGCGTCTTGCATTCTTTGGTTTGACTCGTGCAGGAGTGCCAACTCATTACATTAAGTATATCTAGCTTGAGATTGATGAGTGTAGTCGTCAATCTTTACTGGTGTACCAAGACTGCATGTGGATGTTGGTTGCATTTTTGATTTCTTAAAGGTTACTAGGGATCATTTATCAGGAACACTTAAGAGTCATTGTCCCGGTACATAACGAAATTGTCTGCGAAGGTTACCGAGGAATGTAGCCTGATTGGTAATCCTAATCATTACTGGTTGTTAGTATTCCAGATGTTTTTAGGAAGGTAGCTAACGTAAACAGATTACGCCTAGCGGCCACTAGCAAACTCTTTGTAGCGAATGGTAAATAGGCTTACAATCAGCCATGCTCTAAATAAACACCCATTTTGGGTAGTCTAACACCTGTGCCGTTGAAACAGGTGCACGTCGTATTTCGCCTAGTTTTTAAGATTAAGCTATCCAGTCTCATCGAACTAATGGGCCACTCGAGAGGTTTCTAGTGATACGATTATTGGTTGGTCTACACTCGTCGTAAGTCCTAATGCAATTTCATTGGACTGATAGTCACCGAAGCGTCCCACCCCCCCAAAAAAAAAGTCTAATTGTACTGGAATCCAGTGAAAATTTACAGGAAAACTAGTGAGAGTATTCTGAAAAACCTGCCGAACTCTACCATTGGTTTACCTTAAAGAGCTCACTGAATTCCAATATTTTACTGACTTTTTCGGTGGCCAACTCAGGCGGACTAGTTAGTTATGAAAGGTATTTCTTGTGCCAAGAAAGTAGTCTTGGTTGACTGTGGTGTTGGTAGCTCTGACGAGAAGCATGTTTGATTAATTTTTTCGTGTTTCTGCTTTAGGGTCTTGGGTTCACGTTGGAGGAGCGGCAGGCGCTAGGAATCCATGGCTTGATGCCACCCAAGTTCCGATCCATGGAAATCCAAGTACAACTATGTTGGAAATCAGTTATCCGCTACAAGGAGGACATCAACAAATACCTCTACCTTGCCGAACTTCAGGTAAATGCAAATCAAAAATGTTAACTTTGTAAGATTGTCCGTTCGAAATCTTCGTTGACTGATTCGAAGACTTATAAAAGTGACGGAATTTAAACCAATTGGCAGATACGTCGGAAATATTTAAAAAAAGATTTGAACCATAGCGAAAACAGCTGTTAATCAGGTTAGAAGGTCGTTCGTTTCGGGAACCGATTTCGTTTGTTGCTTCAGAAGCGTTTTTAAGTGTTACTATCTCGAGTAAAACGGTGGTCTGGTCTAGGCATAGGAGTGCTAATTACTTCCTAGCTGTTCTTTGGTCGCACGATCATTTGGGTTAAGCATATCAAAATCCCTTTTATTTGCCGCCTTTAGAGGATAACCTCCTGAACATTTCTATCCTGGTGAAGTCTTTCAAAATCAATACTTTTTTCACACCAAAACTGAATCCCATTGACTTATTACTGTATGTCTTTATTCTGTATTAATTTAAAAGGTGTAAAAAAAAGATCACAGTGTCTCCAGATCCTAAAAATATTGAGCATCAATTTTACGAGAAAAATAGAAAACCCTTATTGTCAAGAAGTTCTTTAGACTTTTTCAGTCGATGAAAAATAGCCTGGGACGAAAGTGCTGCCTGTGTGGGTTGTATTAGCTGTCGAATGTGTAGGAAATCTAATGTATTATTTTTCTTGATTTCACAGGATCGTAACGAGCGTTTATTTTTCCGCCTCCTCTCTGAAAACGTCGAGGCGCTAATGCCCATCGTTTATACGCCTACCGTAGGTCTGGCTTGTCAGAAGTTTGGTCTTATATACAGACGACCACGAGGTCTATTTATTACAATTCATGACAAAGGACATATTTATGATATTTTGAAAAACTGGTAAGTATTTCAAGGCTCTCACCATTTTTTTAATGAAACGAGCGATTTTTTTTTGTAATGAAACAAATGGACTGATTGCAACATTTCAAATCTAGATTAATTACCACCAGCTAAGGCGATTCCCTCGAAAATAACCGTGGTTAACTGTAGAATCATTAGAGATAAACGAACTTGCCTTGTATGATCTAGATCACTGTTGGGCTGAGCAATCCAAAGTGTGAGGTTCACAGGTTGAAAAAGTAGACCGCGTTTATATTTGACTTTGTCGCGAATTCTGGCAACTTAACTTTGTGCAGTGGAGTTAAAAAGTCGCTCCAATGGCCCATTGTATCGATAAGAAGGTAACCCCTCTTCTCTCGACTGGACAAATTTTGGAAAGCAGTGATCTTAAAATGGTTCTTAATCAGGATGATCTTGTTAACGAAAAGATCCTTTTTTTTCTGAAATGACCGCACACGTTTTCGAACACACGTGGTTGAGGTTGCACCATCTGTTCTGTAATCTACACTCACCATTAAAATTTTAAATCGACCAGCTGCCGATTACCACGTCAGTTCTCTACTGAGACTATCATTCTTTTTACATTGAATTTGGAGAGAAATATTTCCACCTGCAGACGTCACTTGTGAAACATCGTCGATCAACTGGGATTCGGAGCACGTTTTTGCTTGTTACTTTATTAACAAACACTAACGAACTCCGCAGTATGTTACTAAAACAGAAAAGAACCTCTCTTTGAAGTGGCTGGTTTTCCCGCCGAAAGAGGAGGAGCGTGCAATGTTGTGTGAGCTTGGTTGAGGTGCTTGGCTTTCCGCTAAGAGAAGGGTGTTGGTCTGCATTGCGTTTCTAGGCCTGAACCCGACGTGCGGGCGATCGTGGTGACGGACGGCGAGCGGATTTTGGGCCTTGGCGATTTGGGTGCATGCGGTATGGGCATCCCGGTGGGCAAGCTGGCTCTCTATACCGCCTTGGCAGGCATCAAGCCCCACCAGTGTTTGCCCATCACTTTGGATGTGGGAACCAATAACAAGGTGAGAAGCATGCAGGTTGTTGCGCATTCGGAGAAATCAACCAGTAGACGTTGAGGACGAGGCAAACACTGCTTTTGGATTTTTTTTTTAATACTGCTGTAAGTTTATTTTTACTAGACACCGCCTTGCGTCAGGACACACCCACTTCGCTTCCGATACCGCACGTTGTTTTGATTTTGAAAGCCTACCTGACATTCCCCGAAACGAAAACAGACGCACGCGTTAGTCGGCAGTCCGTAGCACAAAATCCCAGTGGTCATATAGAGGACGCAAAAAAACCGCGAAAGAGACAGAGACAGGGAAATCGAGAGAAATAAGTAGCTACAGAGAGGACAATGAATGAGCCAACAAATAAAGAGGAAAGTAATAGGAGGGCGAAGAAAAAGGAAAAAAGGTTCTTGGAAGGCAGAAAAAACAACAACAACAAAAAACAAAGGGATGACTAACATACGGAAAGAAAGAGACAGCTGCGGAAGATGCTCAAATAGGACGAGAGGAGGACAAAAGTGGACAGAGAAAGAGAGAAACAACAACCACATTCTTAAAGTTCATTACTGCTATGCTTCACAAGCTTAATAGTTTGGTTCACAAGCAGACAACACTAAAGTTTAGATATAATAGTTTCGCCGTTTTTGGTGTCCATGCCTTCCAGATTCCGAAACAAGCAAAATGTCACAGAAACAAACACCACAGCCGTTAAGCGTAAGCTGCGCCTCAGAAGGCAATGTTTCAGAAGTAAACATCTTTTTCTATTTCATTTAGCAACCACCTCCTGTCAGTTCATTATTAGAACCGCAATTGTGGGGCGACGTGGCGGGGGGGGATGAATAAACTATAAGGCGTCAATAACTTATGACAGAGAGATGAGGAATCGAAAAAACACGAAAACAGCGAAAAGAGGAGAACGGCTAAGCATGTAATTTCCAGTGAATGATTGAGGTGAAATTAATCGTTAATGCTACACCAGCGTAAAAGCGTTTTCATCCATGTTACGTTGACAAAACGCAGCGGGGAGCGCTTTAGAATCTCAACTCAGCTCCACAGCTCATATTTCCAGGGGGTAAGCAACCCGGCATGCGCGGCGGTATAGCCGGTTGCGCGACATTTCTTGTAACGGGTTATCGCAATCGCCCGGTACGTGGTCTAGAAATTAAAAATCTGAGCTCATTTGACGTTGCAGCACGTTTTGGTGAACAGATGTAGACCAAATCCAAGTTTGGAGGTACCGTAGATTTCACTATATCCCTCGTATCAGGAAATGTCTCGGCGCCCATAACCTGAATTGCATAAAACGAGAGGTACAGAAAAAACTACGTTACCTACAAACTTGGATTTGGTTGCGAATGCGCAACAGCCTTATACAAGCGTTACACCTTTTTGTCTCGCGCCAAATAACTCTTGTACGTATCTTTTTTGGTATCTCTGAGTCCCGTGTGTCGCACTTGCACCTGTGGAATTGTCTTAGGATCGATGGGAGTTCCTTGTCTACAGTGGAGATAGTCACAGCGCTTCTTCGTATTTTTTTGTTTTTTTGATACTTACGCAATTTGATTTTTTTATGGTACCTACGCGATCGCGATTTGATGTCGATTCTTCTGTTTGTGTGTTTCTCGATACCGGGGTCCTCTATCTGCGGCAGGAAGTCATGAGAGGACAACGCTAGTGTTTCGTGATTTTGTCAAATTTAACCGCGATGTATTCGAAAATTATGGGAGATAAACTTGCATGTTGATATGTTTTGAAATGCTTTCCAGCGGAGCAATCCAGATTGGGTGCCACTAGATTATCTCGACAGGTTAAAAAATCTAACCGCGCTCTAAAGTAACGGAGTTTCGAAATCTGGCTACACTGAACAATAAACGCCCACCCTCTTGACTTCCTGACTTTAAGCAGGGTGAAGACGTGACAATCCCCTCTCTTATTCACTGTACGACAGATGGTGGCGTTATTTTTACCTTTATGTTTCTCCTTCCGTTACCAAGCCGAGCGGAGCGAGTCAAGGCACTCAACCTAAATTAACTGCAAAATTAAGTGAAGACTGCAACAGTCAAAAATTCCAAATCATGAAAGAATCTATAAAATATTTAATGAAATTTTAAAAAATCTATAGGAATACCAGCGCCAAATATATCTTGAGATTTCAAATCAATTGATACCCAGTTGATGACTTTTCTTTTTATATCTTTAAGGGCAGATCTATTAGCACGCCCATGTTAGTACAAGGGAGACTTGAACGCACGGAAACCAAACTAATACATTTTAAATGGGGCAGCGTGTGAATAGTCACTTCGTATCTTTAAAATGTCTTTGTAGCGAAGCAGAATCGCTGTTTTAGCGGATATCCATCTTGTCATTTTGCCGTTTTAAATGGGGTACTTGACCATTTTTTTCTAAGATAGCCATTTGAAAGAGCTCAAAAAATAATGAAAAAAAAGTCCAAAGGAGCACCCTTCTACGATCAGCCGATCGCCCGGAAATCGAATTGAAAGTTCCCTGTGACGTCACTTCTCACCCTTGTCACAGGGTGAGAAGTGACGTCACAGGCAACTTTCAATTCGATTTCCGGACGATCGGCTGATCGTAGAAGGGTGCTCCTTTGGACTTTTTTTTCATTATTTTTTGAGCTCTTTCAAATGGCTATCTTAGAAAAAAATGGTCAAGTACCCCATTGCTAGGCACCCTGATGTTATTGTTTTTTAACATGTCATTATTAATACGTTGTTTTATTTTTGGGAACGTTGTAAAAAGAAGTTATTTTTTCTTGTTATTGACTTCTTTTTGTATGTTCAGTCTCTTCTGGATGACCCTCTATACATAGGACTACGGCAAAAACGGGTCACCGGCAAAGATTACGATGATTTCATCGACGAATTCATGCAAAGCGTCGTCAAGAGATACAGTCAAAACACGCTAATTCAGGTTAGTTTACCCTTCATATATGATATACGTCTCTGGATCTTTGCTAACATTATCTGTGTTATTTTTCAGTTTGAAGATTTCGGTAACCACAATGCATTCCGATTTTTGGATAAGTACTGCAACAGTTACTGCACCTTTAACGACGATATCCAAGGAACGGCAAGTGTAGCTGTAGCGGGTCTTTTGGCCTCCTCCAGAATCACGGGCAAAAGACTCCGAGAAAATACTTTTGTCTTTTTGGGTGCCGGTGAGGTAAGATGACGAGTATCTTACTCCCCCTTCGGGTTGTTCAAACTCGCATTTCTGGCAACTCCAACTTTCTCTCAGAATTTTATACGAGATTGGTCCCCAGAAAAGATGACAGTGCAGGAGACCTTTTCTTTAAAAAAATCATTTTAGGCAAGGACAGCTGATTAACGTAGGCTACTCTAAGCTAGTTTTTTTATAGATCGCTTCTAAACTCTAGAGTGTTTGCTGGAACGCTTTTTAACGTTCTAGTCCGCCGATTTGCTGTACGGAGAGTAGAAACCGAGTGTTCAGTTCGAAATGCGAAAACTTTTTTTTTTGATATTTTTTTCAATCGAGGTTTTTGAATGTTTCTTTGGCTGGAAAGGTTTTTAGAAACCACTTTTAAAACATGATTTTCCCTTTAAAAACCATGGGTGTTGCTATTGACCCGACATGCATCAATATACGGAGACTTGAACGCACGTAACCATTCTAATGCATTTTAAATGGAATGGGACATGAACGCACGGAACCTAACCTAATACATTTTAAATGGGGCTTTCGATTCAATAGACATTCTCAAAAATTATGACATGTCATGAATCGAGTTGGCTTATTATCTGGATAGGAAAATCCGTGACAGTGATATCTAACATTCTGCGGAAAACCCCAAGTTGTTATTTTATTTTCTTTCAGGCGGCCATTGGCATCGCTGATCTTACTGTCAAAGGAATGATGAAGGAGGGCTTATCAGAACAGGAAGCCCGGGACAGAATCTGGATGGTAGATATCGATGGTCTCTTAGCTAAGGATCGTCCCGAAGGGCATCTTGAAGGTTTGTTGGCTCATCTTTCTTATTTAGACACTTTCACCGACTTTTATTTACGAAGAGATTGATCAATGTTCCGTTGCAGGTCACAAAAAGTATTACGCCAAAGATCACTGTCCCTCTCATAGCTTACGGGATATCATCCATGAAGTTAAGCCCAGTGTTCTCATCGGTAAGTCGCAGGCTGAAAACTAGAGCCCTAAAGAGTAGAGAGGCGCAAATGAAACCCACCGCCGCCATGTTGAGCCCGGTTTTCCCGTAAGGAATACATTAGACCTATCATGGCGGCTCCCATGGCAGGGGTCACCATTCGCTCTTCTCTACTTTACAGAGCTCTACTGAAAACTAGCTCATAAACACGTTCATGCCCACGTTCATCAATTCCCGCTCGTTTTGATTTAGAAACTTACATCGGTGTAAACTTGAAGAATGGCATTTTCTACCCCCAATAGATGCTCAATTATGGTTTGATCTTTTGTAGAAGTATGAGGCTTTACGGCATTGATTAGGTTAGGTTACGTTTACAGGTTAGTAGGTTAGGTTGAGCCTCGCTTCGCTATCGATCCCATCCTCTGTTGCCAAGTCACCTCTCGGCGCCAGTTACTGACACCGATGAGTAAGCGGCATCAAGCTTGGAAACCTGGTAGATTAACGTAGGTTACGTGATTTGCCTTGCGCCTCGACTTGGCGACGATAAGTAAGACTTAAGAGGTGAAAAATTCAATTTTTCAAATTTTTTGTAAAGTGTCGTATTGATTATCCGAGTTCATTTTATTTCTCACTTGATGCGTTTGGGAAAGCACTCTTTTTGATGGCACTGATTTTCGACGAACAGGTGCAGCCGCTGCTGCAGGTGCTTTCACGCCGGAAATATTGCAAGCGATGGCAAAGTACAACGAAAGGCCCATCATCATGGCTCTCAGCAACCCCACCGTCAAGGCCGAATGTACGGCTGAGCAAGCTTTTATCAACACTGAGGTACAGTATGGAAAGCCGCGAAAATGTTAAGCTTTTTTGTGGACTGATTTCATCGAAATTTTCGGTGAATGTTGTAAAGACCCTCCAAGCGGAAACTCCTCTTCATGGTTACAGTCGGGCCCATATTTCTCCAGAATCGAGGAGTGATTTTTTGATATTATTTTTTATTTGACCTGTTTTGAACCCTTGTATCTTGAAAACGGTCAGAAATATCGAAAATCAGAGGGAACTTCGCTGACGTGAAATTTTCAGACCTGCAATTTTACTCTTGCACTATTTAACGATATCTCTTATGTTTAAAAACTCGCTTATGATTACAGTCGGGGCCATATTTCTGCAGAATATCTGTGTTAATAGGAAATCCATAATGCATCTTTTAAGAGTACAATGGCAAAATCTTTTTTCTGTTTTCCGAAATGTGTCACGTGTAGGAGAGAGTGTTCGCGTGTACAGTGGGCCACAAAAGTCATGACCCCTGCTTCCGTGTATTTCTAATGGAAGCAGGGGTCATCACTTTTGTGGCCCGCTGTACATATACGAACATGGAATCATTAGACCCTCTTTTTTGTGATTGGTTAGATGGCAGCGTATCTTTTCGATCAACTTATTCATTTTGTTCTTATTTCCATACCCATCACAGGGAAGGTGTATCTTCTCGAGCGGCTCCCCTTTCCCTCCCGTTGAATACAACGGCAAAACCTATTCCACTGGACAAGGCAACAACGCGTACATCTTCCCTGGAGTAGCTTTAGGTGTTATCGCTACTGGTATGCATCATATTCCTGATGCAGTATTCCTCATAGCGAGCGAGGTAGGTGGAGATTTTTATTTCCCAGTTATAGAACGACGGCATCGAATTCCGATGCCTTTGTTAAGTCGCCAGTCGCTTCTCAGATTCTTTTGACGCGCTGGGCATCTCGATAGAACTCTTTATTAATTTCTAAGGTCCTAACCTAACCTCCTCACCAAACTCACTACCTAACCTCACTTCATCAAACTAACTAAACGCAACGTAACCAAACCAAAGCCAACCTTAGGTTCTCAGCGTAACCATACTCGTCCTGACTAAACTGGAGCAAACATAATATCATGCCTCCAAACTATTAATACTAACCCTACCAAATCCGACCTCATCTTCTCAATCTAACCTAACCAAATTCACTGTAAAACCCGACCCTTCAACTTGACCGAACCTAATATAAGAAAAATCATCCCAAGCGAACTTCACCTTGCCTAGCCAAATGCAGCTTAACCAAAGCAAACTTAACCGCGTTTATTGTGTTTTTTAGGTTCTCGCTGACTTTGTAGAGCAAGAAGACTTGGACCGTGGTAGCCTTTACCCTCCTTTGGGATCCATCCGGGAAGTGTCCGTCAAGATCGCGACCAAAGTTGCGGAACACGCATACAAGATGGGTAAGCAACATTTTGTGGCCACTAATCCTTATCTATCGAAGTCCGAAACCTGCTCATATGGAGAAGATTTGTATGACGTTAATCCTCACAATGTGTTGAAAGATTGAACCTGGGTGGAACTTCACTGTAATTTTTTAAGGTAGCATTTTCAACCTTTTGGTTTAAATTTGGTGCTACTCTCCGTCGTCAAGCCGAGCGGAGAGATAGCGGAACGAGGCAAAAGGCATCCAACCTAGCCAAACCTATATCATAAGCAAGCCTCTTGCCGTAAACCAAGTTTTGGTATAGTGCCTTGTGCCTC
>Ga0058701_10004182_pt1 | contig 11654 bp, 6 predicted proteins | sample AgamicOrMae_FD_97039 | JGI IMG/M metagenome (GOLD analysis project Ga0058701, IMG submission 97039) | Agave microbial communities from Guanajuato, Mexico - Or.Ma.e | ecosystem: Host-associated > Plants > Phyllosphere > Phylloplane/Leaf | place: Guanajuato, Mexico | collected 2012-06-04 | reverse complement strand
CAAGCATTAAGCGTCCAGTTCAGATTTGCGTTTTCTAAACCGTCCAGTTCGCAAACTCGTTTTCTAAACCGTCCAGTTGCGGCGCCCGCCGAAGTAGCCCACTTCTGTCGCTACAAAAAAAATCGACCAATTTGCGTTTTGAAGGGTGGATATTAGAGGCAATACTTTTGTCTACAATATCCACTCTTCAAAACGCAAATTGGCCGAAAAATAAAAATGTTTGTAGCGACAGAAGTGGGCTACTTCGGCGGGCGCCGCAACTGGACAGTTTAGAAAACGAGTTTGCGAACTGGACGGTTTAGAAAACGCAAATCTGAACTGGACGCTTAATGATTGTAGCCCCCGAAAAAATGGATCATCGTTTTTAATATCTGTTTGTATTTCTTTTTGGCAAACTCTATCTTCGATTGCAGATACCTCGAAAAGTCAGCGTTAGGAATGACAAGTGCTTTTTGGTAAAGGGAACAATTCAAGTCTCCTCGTAACTTCAACAATCAATTGCACCAACCCTTGTTGACAGTGTAAGGCGAGGGCAACGCAAGGAACTGGAATGCACGAGTGGCAGCCCTGCTGTGCTGATCCAGGGCTGCCAACTTCGGAAGACAACAAGCTTGGCCGTCGCATCGATTTACTTCAAGTTTGCGCAACTGAAGGCGCTTTTTTTAGGGTTGTGGTACCCATCCGTGATGACAGGAAACTCAAGTTGCCTCTAGCGTAATGACTAATTGGGACGACAGCGTTTTAATGGCTGCTGTCATTTCTAGTTTGACCGAAGAAGCAGCTAAAAGTTTGCTTGATTCCAAGTTGCAGATAGTCCAGGAAACAAAGAAAATGAAAAACCGTTATGGATTACGAAAGGGGGAAACCCATCGTAGCTCAAATCTCTTACCTCTTGTTTTCTACCTCTTACCAAGAAAAAAAAAGCTTTGATTAAGCAACAAAATAAAAGACAACAATCAAATATTTGTTGCTGAACTAAACGTTTTGCTGCAGTAACGACTTTCTACTAAACGTTTTGTTGCTGTAACAAAATATTTTGGTTGTCCCATTTTTTTAAATTTTTTTTCTTTGTGTAACTAACCCTTTTTATCAGTGAATCCCGTCGCTAAATGACCAAGTATTAAGATTTTTTTAATCCAGTTAATAATCGATTTAGCCGTATTTTCAGCAAAAAATGTATTCGGATTTTAAGATTGGCAGGAAAAAGAGCAGTCTGATTCCAACCAATGCGGGAGCCTTCTATGCATGAGTTCTATGAAATTAGTTGTCTCAACCAAATTTGTTAGCTGAGGCAGTCACCGTAATCGCTTGATCCGATCCACCTTAATTTTTTTTTTCACACAACCGTGTCACTGGAGTAATTGGATTTTGACGGAACGGTGGCGGGGCGGTGTCGTGGTCGATGAGATCGCTAGATCCGCTGCCGATGACAGCTTCCAAGCAAAAGTACGCATTGTCAGCTCGGCGTGATCTGGAATTAATTTCAGGGGCGTCTGCTGCTCGCCTCGTCTAGCCCAGAGATACGTGTCTTGAGGGCGGGTCGGGTGGACCTACAGTGTTGCCACATTTCGCGATCCAGCCCAACTTAGACGCGGTTAACTTTTTAACTAGTTAGTGACTAGCCCCACCGTTGGAATTGTCAGCTCCAGAGCGGACCCAAAACATACCCAACTTGCGAGGTTATCTCGACTAGATCGCGAGTTAATCGGGGTTGAATTTGACAAGATTACGAAATCTGGCAACTTCGCCTGAGGATCTCGTTTGTTAGTTACTTGATGATCCCTCTCTTCGCCATCGCGGGCCTTCTCACCGAAGGCCTCTTCTGTACTGGACTTAAGTGCACGCGCCGAAACTTTGATGGTGCCTTTGTGCATGCTTTTTGCTGATGGGGTGAGCTTCGCACAGCTCAAAAAAAATATGATAACGACTTGATTTTTTTCGGATAGTTGATTAAGCCAAAAAAAAACTAAAAAAAACGAGTAAACACTTCAATGGACTGGCTTCAATGATTTTTAGTGGCAATTTCACGTAGAAAATTCCAAACCCGCATCAGGAATTTCCGCTCTTACGTGAACATTTTCTAATTAAGGCAGAAATCCACGGGTGGTAAAGGGTTGTGTTAGCTAAACTAACGAAGACAGAAGGCACTCTTTTCGAAGTCCTCATTAAAGAATATTTCCCGCGCGAACAGTGTCCTTAAAGTTAAAGACCCGGTCAGAAAATTCTCGAGGAGGCCGCCATTGTTGACGCCAACAATTGAACATCGTGGTCTCGAAAAGGCGGGAGGAAGCGGAGTGGGAGGGGGAAGGAGAACGTAGGGGAGGGGGATAGGACGGAGGGGGGGGGGGGTAACTGGGAGGGAGGGGTCGCTAAAAGCAATGCAGTTTACGCTGGCAAACTTTCTTTGTCCACCTGGAAACAGCACGGCTATAAGAGGCTCTCTAAGCTGATTTTCATTTTCGGATAGCATTTAAAGGAGCCATTTTTAAAGTCCTTTTACTTTTGAGTGCACTCTCCGACGACATAATCCCCCGTTGTGCTTCGCTGCGGTCACTTCCCACAAAAAAAAGAAAAGGTATCTCAATAAAGTTTGAAGGTCTCCTTTTTACATAAAAAGCGTTTCGAATAAAACTGGGCCATTAAATTAAATCACGACTTGTTCCTCGTGTAAGGCGAAGCAACTTGTGCGAAAGTTCAAACTACACCGAAACTTTGGTGTCGTTTTCCGGACAATCATGATAGTTTCCCGGGTGGGTTCACTAAAAATGGGAGTACTTCCGCATATTCTTTTCCTCATACAGTATAAGAATCTGTACTTTTCAAGTTAACTGTCATAAATATGATGTAATTTTTATCAGCTTTTATTTAGATCCAAATATTTGGATTGGATCCAAATATTTAGATCCAAATATTTGGATAATGCGTTAATTAACACATACTGTATAATTTCGGAAAGAAGAATAGGCAACAAGCTTTTGTTTTCTTCTAAAGACAACTTACGAAGATTTTTTAGTAAGTTGATCGTTTCAGTATTTTAAAACACACATTTTTGGCAACAATTTTTATTTTCCTTTTAAAACAACGTACAAAAATATTTTAGCGCAGAAGTTCATCGTTTTAGTTTACAAAACAAACACACACACACAAAAAATGACAGCTAAAACTACAGTTGTCGGATAATTTTTGTTTGTTTATTAGAAAAATTGTAACGGAGACAAGAAAATAGTAAAGGCGAAAAAAATGATTGTTATTATTTTAACACGGTTGTAGTCTGTATAGGATTTTCAGTGTCGCGGATATGTTAGTGTGACAAAGTCGTTTTTTCCGTGTATTGCTTACAGAAAATGGTTTGTCCTTCCAGGAAGGAGCCAATTTGATTAAAGCCGATGTGTTTTCAACAAAAGCGCTTTTTTCCAGAAATTTCTCGCCGATCAATAATTCTGGCAAATGCCTACATTTTTCGGTTGCCTTCCGCAACCAATTACTTAGCGTCACGGTTTGTGCAGTAACAGACTACAATCGATAGCGAGGACGCCAAACTTGCGGCTAATTGGCGTATCAGTCGCCGGAAATCGATGGAATCTTCCGGGGCGATATGGCGCCGGAAAGCGTCACTTCCGGTCTAGGTATCTTGAAGATCGGGCGGGCGGGCTGGAAGCTGCGTTGCACCGCAAAACGCTCGTCTCCGGCTTCGCCAAGCGATATATTGCGTTTAAGAGCAGTTTTGTGACAAAGTGATTTATCATGGCTGTGCTTTGATGGGATCAATTTTAAGCTTCGCAATGTCATTAATCACTTTTTATGGTTTCTCGAGGCTAATTTGTTTGGAGGTAAATATCGACGTTTTACAACGCAAGTCCAAAGTTTTCAAGGTTGGCGCCTCCCAACACTGACAAAAAGATGTCTTTAAAACCAGACAAAACTAACTCAAGGCCCTTTTTTTCAATCCCCCCCCCCCACAAAAAAGGCTTATTTCTACCTGTAGCTCTTATGCCCTCACGAAATAATTTTTTGTCAAATATTTGTTACACGTTTAAATTATATTTTAAAAAAGAAATATGCGCTTGCGAACATACATATACTGAAAATTTTTGTTTTTACAAATGTCGAAAAGTAACGAAAATTGACTATTTCTGCGATTGTCATATGGTCCCTGTGCTCCATTCCTGGTGGTGCCAATCCGTCCCCCGGAACCCAAAATCTTGGGTTTTCCGAGTATATTTATGTTCCATGGGTCCTATCTGTATCAAACGTTAACTTACGCTGGCTTAACTCAGGTGTGGTAAAGTGCAATGAGTCTCGCTACGCAAGTACTCCGCCCTACTGTTCCACTGTTGCTCCTGGAAAAAATTGCAAAATAAGGGGAAGAAAATTTGGCCTTTTCTAAATATACGAAAATAGAGTTTGCTGGTACAGGTATACATTAAAATAATAATAATAATAATAATAATACGAAAACAAATGGCCTAAAAAATGTATCTAAACGAGCGGATAGTGAAAATACTCCTTAAAGTATTGAGTTTGTTGGTATGTTTTATCTAGACGTGAGTCGGTACTTGCTCTGTCACTTGGGCCGTAGTTCACTTACCTTATCTTTCCACGGAGAAGATGCATTGTTATCTGAATTGCAATTAAACAAGAGGACCTCTCAACGCGCTGAACTTTATTCCGGGTTAAATACTTCCTTCCCTCACGTTGAAAGACGTCTCGCCTAGTGTTCGCTTATTATCGACCCTGGCCCTGCCTTGCCTTGCCTTGCCATGCCTTGCCATGCCTTGCCATGCCTTGCTATGCCTTGCCATGCCCTGCCACGCCACAACCGTCGTATTCTCACCTCTGATGCTGCCCCCTTTCCTTTCCCGTTGTCCAACTAATTTATGGCTACCTGCTTTTGTGAGGTTCAGTCGACTACCTAATAGATATACCCATGACTGCAATTGTGCTTCGAGAACTAGCTGTTCGAAATACGGACGTAAACTTGCTTTTCGCGCTTTTGCTCTTATGGGGTATCTGACACCTCCAGGAAGCTCGCCCGCCCACAATTGGATAAACGAAGAACCCAACTCTTTTAATTGTGCTTGATCTGTGCTCTTTTCTGCTTAGGTTGTCAGAAGTTGTGCTTCTTTTTATTTTTCACCATTGTTTTCGGATCGCCTTAAATTTATCTACTCTTAAAAAATATGTGACTCTCACAAAAAAAAGAATGATAACATGAAAAAATCGTTACTTTTTCTATGGCCCCAAAATCGTTTTTTTTAATTTTATCAGTTTTTGTTTTAAATTTGAATTACACCGAAAACTGGAATTTTTAACTCATTTGCAGAAAAAAAAATTGTGCATAATTTTAATTTCAATAAATTTTCTTGTGACGATTGTTTATTATGTGCGATCGCTGGTTTATAAGATAATTGCGATTTATGGGTCAGAACGGTGTCATACATTATCTCCAAAACCGTTCAATATGGAATTAGTGCCTCGAAAGTAATTTAGAATTTTATTTCTTATATAGTTTGTCTAAATGATTATACGGTGCTGTGCGCTATTAGGTCAATACAAAAAAAAGGTAACACTTATGCCCGAAACATGGCAGGCTTGAAACGAAAAAAAATCCTTTTTTTATGGAGCATAAAAACTTTTTTGTTTTCTCGCTCGATGACTGTTCGAGCTATCGAAATATTTCTATGAAGTCGATTTATAAGCCGTCAAACTCCCATTGGAATAAACTCTTTCCACTTGTTGATATCTCTAACCATTAAAGAAATACGAGCGATTTCGCAGACCTCGAAAACAGAAAGTCTTGATAAGGAAGCTGTTCTCCAAAACAACAGACCCAGCGTTGTTATGAAGATACTGTGAAAGTTTCAGCGTGATTGGGCGACACTTCACGCCAGTTCTTGTCCGCCGTAGAAAGTGAGACACCCAGACAGACGGACGGTCGGACATTTCGCTAAAAATCGGTTTTCTTGGCGTTGTGAAGGGTGCACCAACTGAATCCGGTCTTATCTTCAACGCGATCTTTAGTGCCATGATACAATGCCAAGGAAACTCGGAATCTCGACATGGTATCAAAGAAAAAGTAGACATGAAGCGAATCCTATTTGCGTTAACTGAATCATGCTAGTCAAATACCTTTCTGCATACCAAGCTTAACCCACTACCGCCCAGCGATGCCGTTCGGCATCAGACCAATTTATTTTAGAGGATCTTTTCAGTTCAGTATTGTCACAATTTAAAAAATATCACCCCCCTGGAAACCTGAAATTTAATAATTTAGGCATTTTCCAAAGCTTAAAATTGCGTATTTTGATGGAAAAAATCCTTCGAATTTCTCTTAAGCTAAATTTCACTCCAAATACTTTTGGCTGTTATGGGTTAACCTGCAGTGCAAATTCCGAAGTGCAATGTGCTCGTACTATCGGCCAGTTGCCGTAGCAATACCGCAAGTCGGGTAGCAATTACCGCAAAGATAGCTCACCTCTGCAACCAACGTGCACGTGGCCCTCGTTAAAATGTGCCCTCAGCCGCAGTCCAAGTCCCTACGGTACCCATTTAGGGTCACGAACCGCGAGTAAGGGGGTGGAGGAAAGTGGTGATACCCTAAATATGCATACATAAGAGAAAGTCGTTTTGTGGCTCTTCTTGTTTGCATACGAAAGGTATCCAAGTACAATCAGCTATGAAAGCATAATTGTGTTTAAAAGCACCTCAAGACGGTGAAAATGGGGTTATTTTGTCATTGCGCCCTAGTGATTCTTTTTCTGAAATTCAAGTTGGTAATACTAATGTAAATACGAAGGTCCTCGCGCTCGGTCAGGTCATTTCAATGGTATTGCCAACATAGATATTTCAAAAGTTTGAATCTCCTCTGTTCTTGCCATATTTCAGCACGACTTCCTCCTCTCGGCTGTTACCCACCTGGAACACACTAAAATCAATCATGGAGAAAAATGTTGGCCAAGAAGCACAGAAACTTTGATAGGAAAAGCTCTGCAGCGAATCTGTTGAGGTCAGTTCGCTAATCAATCTAATCTAAGTAACCGATCAAGAGTAGCTCCGGGCTAGATAAAATTTGAGCAAAATCCGACCGGAAAATAAGTTACGGTTAACGTTTGTAGTTTGGCCATGAAGGCGTCCTAGATACGCACCCTACTACCTCGATAATCGATTCAAGCCGATACGATTAGGAGTGAAATAGACCTTGTAGTCAGGTATTTTTCTGCTATATACGGTTTTTAGGTCGTATGCTGCTCATGGATGAAACTTTGATTATTTGCGGGGTTTTGTAGCATGAGCCAAATAATTTGCCAGGGTAAAAAACGAAAAAGGAAAGAAAAAGGACAGAAGGTGATTCTGAAATTCTCTTGACTTGTTTTAAATTAATAATATTTCTCGTAAAAAGCTGCGAGTATTTTTTCTTGATGCAGTGATAAAATGACATGAGTTTTCACGAGACAGCATGCATGTGACAGTCGGACGGAACCATTTCCAGTATGGTTACAACCACTGGTTGTTGGTGAGCGTGGTTGACCTGCAGGGTACAACGGGGCATCGCTGGAATGTGATAAAAGGGGAATACCATCACGCATATGTGGTCGAAAATAGTGTTAAGCCGTCACATTTTAGAGTTTCTTCTTGTTTCCCATATATCTCGGCACGCGTCACTGTGGAAAGGAGACTGTCAAAACAGAGGTACAAGAATCCCTCGGTCCATATTTTCCTTTCAGCATCCTGTTTATCCTGGAGAGACAAGCTGTCGAGACAGTTCGCTGCGCGGATTTGATCATTTAAATGTCACCCAGGACGTAAAAAACAATTTAAAAAAGTTCTTATAACAGACGAACCAGGGAGTCTTCTTAGATTGCGAATACCGTTAAAATTTGCGGTAAAAAATTGACAAGCAATTTCGTTGTTCTTGGATACGAAATTGTTTTTCGTCAAATATTTCTCAAAATACCATCACCCAATCATTCTGAAGCAAAAAGATTTGCTGTGTCTAAAATGTAACCTTACCTTACCTGTTTCACCAAATCTATCTCAATAAGGACTTCACCGAACCGATAAACACAACTTAACCTCAACTAACCTTTAGCCTTGTACCGTACAAGCCTAACCCAAGGTCACCTTAACGTAACCTGACTTGAACTCACTGATCTTCTCTTAACTTAAGCTGTTCATTTTGACCAAAAGTTACCTTCATTAACCTAACTTAAACCAAACCTCACAAACTTTAGCCTTATCTGCCCGAAAAGTTAAAATGAAATTTCAGACAAAAATCTGCTTAGTTTTGGTTGGAGTGTCTTTCTTCGCTTCAGACCTCTTTTTTAAGCCCGTCGTGAGTGTGAAAATATAATTTTACAAGGTTGGCACAAACATGCTGCCTTACGGACGCGTTGTTTAGAGGAACGCTGGCAGTACCAACATAACAGTGATGAGGGAGTTTCGTGAGAGGCGTAATCGAGTATCGGAATGCGTGATGTCTTATTGATCTGTTGTTCCTACGAGGTCTCTGACTGGTACGCTAACCTCTCCATCCGGGAACCTATCCGAGGACACTCATCTCAACGACGCGTGAATACTTATCGATCCACAAAACTACTTCAAATTAGTTCAACCATATCATTTAGTACCCTATTTTTTGTTCCCCGCAGAAATACTGCCGTAATTTGAACTATTAAGATTTAAGAATTTATGTAAATATTCTCAATGGATTCATCTTTGCAGAAACCAGCTAAAAGAATAACCCATTCAGGAAATAATAGCGATCCATTTGCCTTATATTGGGTAGTCTAACACAGCCTAACATTAACCCCCTACCGCCCAGCGATGCCTTTCGGAAACAAAAAAAGTATTTTAGAGGATCTTTTCAGTTCAGTATTGTCACAATTTAAAAAATATCACCTCTCTGAAAACCTGAAATGAAGTAATTTAAGCGTTTCCAAAAACTTAATATTACGTATTTTATTGAAAAAAATCCTTTTAATTTCTCTTAAGCTAAATTTCACTCCAAATACTTTGGGCTGTTATGGGTTAAATACTGTATTCTTCCTTTTCCCGTTTCCCATTTGTTGACGAATCGAACAGAGAGCTGGTGGGTCTCTGTAGATAGGCGCGCAGCCTGAATTCAAAATTGGCGGTCTCTCCTTTTTTTCTTTTTCAGTGTAGCTATTTCAGGAACGGTATTCGCGGAATGGAAAGTAGGAGGGGCGTAGGTAAATGTGTGAGTATGTGTTCACACTCGCAAATGGTGGAGGAGGTGCGTGAATACTTGATGGTCACGATGCGTGTGACAGAAGTAGGAAGCGGATGGAAGGCGGGCTGGTAGTATTGTTAGCGATAAACTCAATCTTTCGCGCCATGCATATCGTATGTATCTATTTGATTGAATGTAGACTACGGCGATAAAGAACTCGGCGGATTCTTTAATGGCCTCCTGAGACTTGACCGGTATGCGCAAATGCAACTCAATAATTTATAACGTATTTTGTCGTTTAGGTTCCTCCAAAAAAAAATCGGTTCTCTAACGATTATACGCGTATAGTCGTTATTGAAAGTCACTGAGAAATAGATTTGGGCACCCGGTATTTCGGTTAACGAGGTTCTTGTTTTCGTTTTCGAAGAAGTGGTCTAACGTCATTCCTGACCGATCGGTACAGTGGTGATAAAAATTAATATTTAAATTTCAGAAAAAAAGGAATTCCTTTTTTTCTACTCCAGGTGAAAGTAAATAAATAAAAAGTGACGATTTCTGATCTCATTTTTATGATTAAACTTAAGATGATAGTAAACTTAACTAAGCTAATCAAGCAAACTGACCTTTCTGATATGTACGTATCATGATGAATCTAAGCTTATCTACATTGGGCTTAGCTAAAGGTACGCTAACAGTTGACCAGATCTAGACTACCATAATATAGCCTTAAAAAAAGCTAAAATAATTTGAAATATAAATGCTTAAAAACTCCTAAAATACAATAGCACGAACGAGAGAACAAGTTCACGCACGTTCTGCTCAAGTACTCCCACAACGGTTGAAATTAAGAAGAAGATTTCTGAAAATCTCAATTTTTAAAATAAATAGAAATGAGAACTGATGACAAAGGAACCAAAACTCTTGAGAAGGTATTTATTGATTCCAAAATCACCGACCCCAAACAATCCTTCTCGCACCAACAGCACCAAGTGTAGGCTAAATGTTACTTGGAATAGTTTATTAGTTAGTTACCTGGCGGAACTAGGTTTGCAAAGTTAGGCCTACAGCGGAGTCCGTGAAATAATACGAAGTTCTGTCGAGAAAATAAACGGTTTATTTTTAGCCAAGAATCCCTCTTGAAGCCCGTCTCCCTCTAACAAGTAAGAAAGGGCTTTATAGTTTCGTGTGAGTTCGAATATATATAGTTAACCCTGTCGTAGCCCCAAAGATACTGCTCGTTTACTGACATAAAGTACTAATCGGCTTGAAACTGTCCTATAATGACAAATACGTAGTGGTTAATCATGGCAGTTATCGTCATAAGTTAATTAAGAATATTTAATTCAATTAATAGAGCCGCAGATGACAGCCCTTGCTTGATCTGTAGAAATACATTCTCGGGAAAGACACCCGTTGTTTTGTTACTGTTTTATTTTTTTCGCTGCTATCTTTCTTTTTGATGTAATCATATTATTTTAATGAAGCAGACGGTTTTCTTTCATTCTCAACTTGTGCGCTTTTCCTTTTTTGTGAAAAAAAAAAGATTTAAAGAGTCTACATATATTTAAACAATCCTACACATATGAGAGCCATTAGTTCTTCAGTAACTCCGCAGACATTTAAAGAAATTCTTGTAAAAAAAATAATCAGTGGTTGAGTTGGATCAATTTTTATTCATTAACTCTTTTTTGATTACTCCTTGAAATGAGAAAAGATACGTTCGTGTTGCGCAGCAGCCCCTCATCAAAGTTGCGGCAGGACCATCAATAATTAAAAGGAGCCAGCCTACCAATCACAAGTGTGTTTCGCACATAAGATCAATTCAAGGAAATTTATGGCCGCATCCCGCCGTATTTCATCTTGGAGGTGTTTGCCTCAAGACAAGGGGAGTCTGCCTGGCTCTTATTGTTAACGTGACTTACCTGTTTCGTAGTCTGCACAAGATATAATTTTAATAGTACTGATAACCTACAGGTCCTGGTGTATCAGGCTTTACCCGTGTGCTAGCAGCAAACCTCATTATTGTGTGTATCAAGAGGTGGTATTTTCAACCTTTTTTTCGGTAATTGTACTTTGTAAAAAGATAATCTTAAATTCAGATGCAGCAAGAGTCAAATGAATTCAAAAGAATCTCAGTGCAATGATTCACTGAATTTCAGACATAGTTTTTAATTTCTATAAACACCTTATTTTGAGAACGATATAACTGAAATTCAGTGAATATTCGGACTGAACTTTTTACAGATCAAGGATATGATCTGTTGCATCTGAATTTAAGATTCTGTTTTTACAGTAAAAGCCGAGCAAAACGGGGCAAAAATACTCAAACCATTGCCGTTGGGAAAAGCAAGTCGTTTAAATATCTCATTTAAATTGGACACAAATTTAAAACGAGCATTTAAGTTACGTGACTTGCATCACTGTAAAAAGAGAATGTTAAATTCAGATGCAACAAAAGTCAAAT
>Ga0058701_10004181_pt1 | contig 11657 bp, 6 predicted proteins | sample AgamicOrMae_FD_97039 | JGI IMG/M metagenome (GOLD analysis project Ga0058701, IMG submission 97039) | Agave microbial communities from Guanajuato, Mexico - Or.Ma.e | ecosystem: Host-associated > Plants > Phyllosphere > Phylloplane/Leaf | place: Guanajuato, Mexico | collected 2012-06-04 | reverse complement strand
GGCATGACGACACGGGGCTGGCCGTGGCCAGGGGGTGGGCCCCCGCCGCAGGGCCGCCGCGGTGGCTGCGCCGACCCGTGCCCGTGCCAGTGCCCAACAGACTGCTGGGGCCGCCATGGCCCCTTCGATGCCCCCGCGACTCGGTCAAGGCACCGCCCTCCTCCCCCCCGGATTCTCAAAGATATACTTTCTTGACACTGCGCGTCGTCCCGAAGCCGTCGTGGTGTGAGCGTAACGTCCCGAAGTTATCTCGGGGAACTCGTTGCTAAACAAATACAAAACAATACACCACCGTGTTAGTCACAACATCTAAGCTGAGTGGCATCCACTACATAGACAACCCACATAAAAACCAACTTTCTGTTCCTTTTTTTTTTCTTCTAACGAAATTAGAAAAATGAGACATAAACATAGAAATCACCAAACCCTTCGCTTCATGAAAAACACAAAAAAAACTAAAACAAAAAGGATATCTTTCAAATCCTAGAAAACCGAATATCCGCTAAACGGTTTTCTGCCGGTAATAGCCAAAACCGTTATCACCAATAGGAGCACCAGACGTAAACCAAATACAACCAAAACTACATCTTTGAGAAATTTGCCCAAAAATATTCTGATATTCTATACAAACAAAATGATCTTATTAAACCGAAATATTTCACCTTTCGGTTAGAAGCTTTCTTTGAAGGAAAAAAAGTACTATAATAAAAGAATACCAGAAATTTTTCAGTGCACGTCCTCATGATACCCAAAACAGAAAAACTATCAACATACCGAAACTCCCCGATGAATAGCCTTGTAAAAGATACTTGGTCTTTGTGAGTTTCAAGTTTGACTCGACAACTCGGCAAATAAAAACCACACCTATTGGCCGAACCAGGAGGCATTGGGCTCCGTTATCAGGGGAGGTCTTTCCCTTTTAAATCTTAGAAGGCGATTGAGAGGAATAATATTTCACAACTAGATAGTTGAGAGATTTAGTGAGGTGAGCTTACCTGTTGAGCATAGCTTGGTGGCGCGTAGCTATCCGGGAACGGGAAAAGTGTCTCTTGTGCTGGAGCAGCATGCTGACTGGGCATTTTTCGAAGTGTGCTTTTCGGCGAATTCAACGATTTGCTGTTTGCCGACGGCAGGTGAATCGGCTCCGAATACGTAACTTCGTCTTGAAGCAATTTAGGCTCCGCTGTTAGTCTCCTGGAACGAAACGAAAAAAAGGTTACAGACAAAGCTAGACTAGATAAAACATGCCTCATTCTTAGAAAAACGTATTTGGCTTTGGCTACTTTAATAGGGATATATCGGTTCCTCTACTATGCACTGGACACTGTACACTTGTTTGGCTTTCCCTATTTTAAGTTTAGTATAGCTAGAGCGAGTACTCTACTATGCACTTCAACTTGGGAAGGTTGGACTACATTAAATTAAGTCAGATTTCGTTTGATAGAATCTGGTTATGTTACGGAAACTTAGCCCGTAAACAACAGATTAAAGAACAGAAGTTTATCTCATGGTGAGGTTATGTTTAACGAAAATTCTTCCAAAAAACCTATACGGATATGTGTAGGCAAATACGTAAGGATTCGCGAATCATGTGTTAAGTTGTGTTGAATTCGAACTTTTATTTTTTCGTATTGGTAATACTGATGCATTTTATCCGGCGATCTCAATCAGGTCAGTTCAATGGTATTGCCAACGTAAAACTAACAGTGCCTATATTTGAAAACTACGTGACTTCCGATTTCCATAGTACAAAATGTTCGGATGAGTAAACCAAGGATAGTGTCTTTTTGATGACAAACTCACCTGCTGACGTTTTGTCTTTGTTCAAAATATTCGTATTCCGTATCGGGATAAGGCAGATTATCTTCGTCGTCTTTGTGACACTTCCTCCCACAGAAGTAGCCGGTGATGAAGCCAACGACTAGAGCAGCTACGGACCCAGCTACGACGGCGATCGCCAACGTTTCCACCGAATACTGGGGAAGAGGCGATTCCGCCGTACTCACTTGAGAAACTGGCAAAACAAAAACATATTCAACACACGAACTTCGCAATTGTCGTAGAATATACTCCGTAGAGCAGAGGTTTGTTAGCACGTTTCCCTTTCAAACTCTACACAAACACTAGTTTCTTGTCTCAAATCTCTTTATGAATATCTCAGATTCTTATTCGCGGAACTTTGGTCGCAAATAGTGCGGTCAGAAAAAAATAGTTGCGAAACACAAATTCAAGTTGAGGAGTTCGGGGTCAGGCTAAGTAAGGTAAGGCTTGGTTAGGATACCTCAAGTTAAGCTTGGTCAGGTTAAGTTAGGTTAAGCATGTTTAACCCATTACCACCCAGCGATGCCGTTCGGAAACAGAACAAAAATATTTTAGAGGATCATTTTAGTTCAGTATTGTAACAATTTAAAAAATATCACCCCTCTGAAAACCTGAAATTTATTAATATAGGCATTTTCAAAGCTTAAATTTTCGTATTTTAATGGAAAAAATCCTTCGAATTTCTCTTAAGCTAAATTTCACTCCAAATATTTTGGACTGTTGTGGGTTAAGTTAAGCGTGATAAGGTTGGGAAAGGATGTGTCCCGTTAGATTCGTCATGGATAGGTTACATGAGATCTGGTCAGGCTTACGACATATCAAGATGGCAACGTTAGGTTAGGTTTGTACGCTAGAATATGAAAATAAAATGTTGTCTAGGACGCAATCAATTCACAGGCCGGTTAAGTGTCCTCGACATAATGCGCCTCGAGTAAGCAAGCTGAAACATCTCTACCTGGCCTCGTGCAATCCAGATTTGGCTACCAACAATCTACAGGTATTCCCAACTTTTCTACAAAGTTTACCTGTATCCGACTCCGATGATATGTTGATCACACCACCGTTACTATCCTCTTCCTTACCGGCTTGCCGCGGGTCGGGCCCGTATTTGTGACTGCTCTGTGGGGCGCCCTGGGCGCCGGCGTCGCGGTCCCTCGGCGCGGCGTGGATTGCGCCCTTGTCGGGGCACGACGGGTGCGTCCCGGTTGTGATGCTCTGCAGGAACTGCTTCTCGTCTGACCACCGAGAGCCGCCGGGAGGCGAACACCGACCGTTGGCTTTGTCCCACGCACAGTAGGGATCTTGCAACGCGACGCATTGGCTGAAGCAGGCAAAAACAACTTGTTACTTCACACATGTCAACCGATATCGTCCATAAGCAAGTCAAAATAAAGCTGATACGTTTGGAGAGCTACCTCGCCGATTTCGTCCATAAGCAAGTAAAAATATAGTGGATATGTTTGGAGAGCTACCTCGCCAATATCGTCCATAAGCCAGGAAAAATAAAGTGGATACCGGTATGTTTCGAGAGCTACCTCGCCGATACCATAAAAATAAAAAGTAAAAATAAAGCGGGAACCGGTATGTTTCGAGAGCTACCTCGCCCATATCGTCCATAAGCACGTAAAAATATAGAGGGTTTTTAAAAAGCGAGCAAGAAAAGAGGGGATATGTTTGACAGTTATCGTCTACAAGCAAGTAAAAAGAAACAGGCGAAACGAGATACACTAAAATTCCCGAGCGAAAAGGGGAAAAAATCGTTAACTTTGCAAAAGTCCTTCTTCACTGAAGAACATTGAATTTTCTATCTTTCGCATTCCACCCTAGCTTAAACTTTCTAAATATACAACAACGATGGGCGACTTACAACAGAATAGGGTACATTAGGTAAAGACTCGGCTAGATAAATCAAGGTTAGGTTGGGTAGACTTTGACAGATTTGGGTGTTGCTATTGACCCGACATGCATCAATATCTGGAGACTTGAACGCACGTAACCAACCTAATGCATTTTAAATGGGAGGTGAATTGAACGCACGGAACCCAACCAAACACATTTTAAATAGGGCTGTCGGGTCAATAGACACTCCCAATAAATTAACCTCGGTTAGATTAGGTAACATGCCTTACTTTGCAGTCGCTCCGCTCAACTGTTGCCAATCCTGATGCTGCTTACTTCATGGAAGCACTTACCGAGAAGTAAGCTGCACCATGCTTGGCAAACATTAGGTTAACTTAAGTTAGGTAAAAATTGCCTTGTGCTTCATCCCGCTCGCCTGAACGGAAACAGAAGGACTCAACCTCTCAAAATAACAGTTCTCGGCACGTACCTGCAAGAGCGGATTTCGTCCGAATAGCAACGATGGAGACGCAGAGCTTGGACTTCGCTGTCGGACACCACAACGAGTCGGCCGTCCGGTATATCACCATCTCCCTTAACCACTCGGATGGACCGAACCTGTTCGTTGAACACTTGGATTTCCTCGATCACGACGGGATTGACTTGTCGTGAAGGATCGTTGGAAGCAGCATTGACCGCCTTTATAACTTTCCCGCTATCTGCGAGTCAAAAACAAGCCCGGTTAATTCACTCTTCCCGCACACTTACAGCTTTTACGAATCGAGAATGATTCTTACCTGTGCCGATGAACAGGACATCGTACGTTTTACCACCAGGAGTTTTGACTTGTGGATCGACAGCAATCTGAGTAAACCGGTAGCTGGAAAAACAAGAACAGGTTAGATTTTGGAGGGCCCCTTGCAAAGCGATGATAGGCAACACGCATTACACGAATGTGTAGATGGTTGCCTATCATCTCGATGACAGGGGCTCTGCTGTGGTGACATTGACAGGGAACAATGGATTGTTTCAATGCGGACATGTTTCGAATGAATTGCCGGGAAGATTATGCTCGATGGTGCGAATCGGTTTCATTGGATGGTATCCTTGAGACGATTTGAGTTTCAAAACTTACTTAAAACTCGTTCTGATGACGACTGGCTGCGCGAAAAATGATGGAACAGATTCGTCCATGAGCGAGTGAGCTTTTATGAAGTTGAGAGTAAGATCGGGAAGAGTTCTCGAATCGTTAACACACTGCCCGGGTCGCGGGTCTGGCACCTGAAACATAGAAAAAGTTAGGTTAAATACAAGTTAGGTTAGGATGAATAACGTCAGGTCAGGTTCAATTAAAACAGAGCTATGAGAAGTGAAGTAACCTTATTATTCCTGACGAAACAAGAATTCCGTCGAAATCGGCTCAAGTTAAAACTACAAATTCACAGGCAGATTTTTTTTTGCCTTTTCTTGCCTTTCGAGGATTCTAGTCAACAAGGAAAACAGGAAAGGTAATGGCATAAAAAATGAGGAAACTAGATAAGACTCACTTTGGCTGGGAGAACGGGCAACCAGTTGGCATTCAATTCTGCCTGCTCTTTGAAATTGCCGTCGAAAACTTTTGTAATGTCCTTCAGAGAGAAGGCGCAGACTGCAGAGCCGCTGATGGCATTCACTGGCGTCGTAAATACTCCGTAAAGTAGCTGAGACGTATTTCCACCGTAGGTACCTTCGATCAGCTCCGTAGTTGATTCTGCGAAAAAAATAAAAAATAGTAAATTGGGTATCAAAGAAATTTACACCCCATCTTGTCCTAGGACTAATAAGCACCTCATACAGTCGTCTTAACATCCTTCCCAGTTTAAAAGAAAAAAAAAACTTTAAAAAAGTGTATTCCAGTCGTATAGGGTGAGTCTGAGCCTGCTTATACAACACTACCTCAAATATAACTTGCTTCAAGTTTGTCTATGATCTTAAGTTCCTTTAAATCTTGTACCCATTTTTGGAAATCAGCGACCTACGTAAGCAATTATGATAGTAAGCAACATAAAAAAAAGACAGTAAAACCACCGAGTAATAAAGAAGCTCTGGATCAGTTTTGGGCTTTCCCGGGATTAAATCACTGATCTCAATAATTTGTTCTATAGTGTAATTTTAGCTAGTCTATTGAATATACCAGGCCCACTTAACTTATTTAAGTTGTTAGAAACTAGGTGAAAGTCTGCACTGCTGACTGAAACGAGGTAATCTCTCCAGTATGTGGGCGCCCCCCCCGAAAAAAAACAAACTTTGTAGGCGAACAAACGCCATGATGGGCGAACGCTAATTTGGTGTGTTTTTCGAAAACACAGCCTTTGCAGACTTTCCCTGCACACGTAATGAAAGGCCTAGGAAATTAAAGAAAAAAAGTAAAAGGGCCCCGTTTTAATGAAGGCCGCTGTCAGCGTGCATCAATAGCTACTTGATACGGTTTTAACAAGTGATGTCCTTGCTCCCTCGTCGCAGGTGTGAAGTGTCTTGTCTCAAATGACACTGCCGGCTCATTAAAACCCAATTGTTACTTCATCTTCTAACGGAGAGATTTTATCTTCTCTCGGGGGAAAAGTCTTCCTCGATAATGACACAAAGTTGAAGTAAGAAAGACCAAGTAGTGTAGAAGAGGCAAATATTCAACACCACGACTTGATAACTTTTGAGAAAGTCGGGCGCAAATTGTGTACTGATTGCATCCCTCTCCTTCATTTACTTCCATCGTTTCATTTTCGCGCCAAATTAAATGTTTTCGTAGTCATTATCTCGACGGGACACTAGTCGCTGGAAATTAGGGGTTAGGGTACGACGACCGCAAGGAAATTAGACTCATAGTGGACTGCGAAAGTCATGTCTTCATGTTTTCTCAGACATTGTGGGTTTTTATTTCACAAGATCCTTTCTTTCTGGGATATTTTTCCTCAGGCATGACTACACTTGAATGACATGAGCTATTTCTGAGGCACCTCATTATTTTCTGAGACACTTTTGTACTAATTGGGAAGATATTATGTTTTAATGATAGTAGTCTCAGTCACAGCAGCGCGTCAAGATAAGACTGCAGGACTTATAAAATCTTCTATGTGACGTTTACCTAAGAAATTACGAATTTCTAAGGCAGCACAGTACCCATGTTCGGGTGCGCATCACGTAGTAATCACTACGCTATGCACGTTACAAAAGAAGTGGGGATGAAGAAAAAATTCATTCTGGTGGTGGCGAGGACGAAGACCAATACGGAATAGGAATGTTTACTTTGATGTGGGGACGGAGAAAACGTTTCCAGGCAAGTGGTGGGGGAAGCTGTGTGCGAATATCAAGGGTATGGAGGGTAGGCTACGTTAACCGAGATTTTAGCTGTTTCAGAGGATCCACTTGAAGGGACTTTCATTCATTAAGACTCTCAACTTACGGATTTCATTGAAGTAAAAAGGAAAATCTCCCGGTACGGAACAGTTCAATCGCGCCTTGAGCAGCGAAGTCCATCTGTTTCTGAAGAGTCTATGGCCTCCTTGGTCTGATTTGCAGACACGGGCGACTCTGGAGTACACCGCCTGAAACACAAAAACGAAAGACTTAACGGAGGACGCCGAATGGTCAGAGTGAGGCACAGTTATCTTATTTATGTTTCCCAGGAGGAAAAGTGTTCCCGGTTTAACCGGAAGTATGTGTGCGTGAGTGTGTTTGTGTCTCTGAGAGACAAGTCGACCTACTCAAACGCTCTGAGCGAAACATTTGTGAATTGCGCACATTTGTCTACGGACTACTAAAATCCCGCTTTATGGAAAAATATCGTTTTTGTTTCGCCCGAAGGGAGACGCTGTTTTCCTCACAAGTGCACTTAAGATTATCCTGAAAATTTGAAAGGTTGAATTCTCCACCTCTTGAGTCCCACTTATTGTTGTCAAGCGGAATGGAGCTACAGCAGCTTTAAGTTATTAACGTCGCTGATTAACCTTACCTCTGGTAATTCTCATAATAGGACAAAAATGATTAAACCAGAGTGTAACACAAAGGTTGGAAATCTAACCTTTCAAACTGATGGTGTACAGTCGAGACAATAAAAAAAATCTTTAACACCAGAGCGCAAAACCGTGGTGGCAGCCATGCTTGGGGTAACATCGTTGAGGTGAAAGCAGAAACACTTTGCGAGTGGCACTTGATCAAAACATCCAGGAATTTATCATGAAATTCGACTTATACTGTTTAATGCATCAATGAGAATGGCATAATGCAAAAAGTGTTATGTTATTTCACTCCGGCTATGGCCACCAGCAGGGCTGCCAACATTGTTTTGCGCGGGATGAAAATCCACTGTCAGCCACTTCAGCTCTAGACTGTACAGGTACAAAAAACAAAACAAAAAAAAAACTTTCTTTTGACTAGAATCCGAAGAAAATTCATAACTATCGAAATCAATAGTCAAAGCGTGTTCATATCTTTGATTTTCGGTATAAATCTAAAAATAGCGCATGAATGCAATGACCTTGTTCCGATCTGGCTGGAAGATTGAATTCTGCTGAGCCAAAATAGAATTAATTAAAGATGATTTGATTGACGTATGGATATAAGTTTGCTCCAGTAAATTGTCAACTAATTACGCGGCTCCACTATTTCCCTGTACGCTTTACTGCACGTCAGAAACACTTGCCTGAACTTTCCACCTCGAGCGCCAACCCCGTTTATTTCATACTATGAAGCACGCCTAAGTATGAATAAACGTCACATACATATGTAATAGTTATTGTGTGCCCATATCATACTGTAGGTGGGCATATTTGCAAGCTGGGTTCATACGCTTGGGCACGCGTGGAATGCATTTCAATGTAAAATATCTTTGCGTAAGTTCATTTACATACGAGCTACTGATGTTGAACATACCGCTACAAGTTTGTGCAGTTCCGTTGCATTAGTTAAGGTTATGGACGATGTTTTGTTCGGTGAAAGAGGGTTAGGTTTGACGGGTCACATTGGGTAAACGTTACATTAGAGGCTGCGTTATGAAAATACTACGCTAGCTTACGTTAGATTAGTTCCGAATAGTTGTGAGAGTAGGGGGCCCTACTCTCATGCTGTAAGCTCAAGAATAAAACCTCACTCGGCATTGAATATAAACGCCATTTTTTGTTGCGTTCCATAAACGTGGATTACGCTTTCTGAGGTTACATTGTATGTGAAAGTAGTTCGTCATGAAAGATCTCGTTACTTCACAGCACGTCCGCTCAATATTGTGCACACACTTGTATTGGTGACTATTTAAAATTTACGTCTGCACTCAACTTCCGGGTTTAATAAAATCTATTTATGACACAGCAAATTCACTCAAACAAACCGGGTAACCACAGTAGCGAGCTACATGCGCGCCTGAATATCGAGTGGTTCAAAGGAATGTCGATGAATTTCGATGTGTTAAGCAAAGTTTAATTACGAGGACATAAAGGAGGATCTGGGGTTGATTTAAGGATAAGCAAAATATCAAGCCTACGAATTACGATGGCTTTCCAAACGGAGATGATCAGACTTCAACGAAAGGGTTGCGTACACTTTCAAGCTTGTCTCTAGTCCTTAATATAAGTACAGGCTAAAGGCTCAAATCCGGTTTGCTTTGTTAAAATTGACAGATCTAACAAACTGAATTTTACCCATAACACCAAATTTATTATTGCAAAAGAGACCTTCTCCAACATGAATAATGGTCTTGTAAGTCTCTCGTCGGCTTAAGTTATTCTCAGCGTGAGCGCCAAAATAATGTTAAATTTTCATTTTTTCAACCCTCAAAAGTTCCTTCAAAAAAGGCGAAATTGACTTTACTAGTATAAACAGGATAAAATTTTCTATGCATGGCCCACATATGAGGTACAATACTCTCTTTTGGACAAATTACCGTGATCGTAACCTTGAGTTGGTTTTTAAGAAGGAAGTGAACCGATTTTGAGCCAGCGGCTCAAATTCGAGTCAAAATCGAGGGTTTTATTAAGAGAAACTGGGACGTGATAACTGAGATCCGATATTGGGTAATGGTGTCTTACTGATGCACAAACATGTTCTACATCATTACTTTAAAATTCATAGACAATTTGTTCCGAAAATGGAGGTCTTAAAAATAGTAACCCGGATTTGAACCTTTAGTCCGTTGCTCAGAAGCAGCCACTGACTTCCATGCCGCAGTTGCCATTTCAATGAAACGTTAAAAGCCTCAGCTACATGAGCAAACAGCACGCTACACCAAATTGCAGATTCATCCTCAACAAGTCACGACTTGTCTGCAAAAAAAGGAGCAATCGACGGGACTGGTGTCGCAGCCCGTCACACGAGAGAGAGAGCCGAGCCACAACATGACAACGGCCCACCAGCACGCCAAACATAAAACTACGGATCGCCCACGACAAAAGTCGAAGGGCACGTCAAAAATAGCCAGAGGCGTGGGAAAGTCGCTATTCTGAGATACGAAAAATTCTCCTCCTAGCACAGAAAAAAAGTGATTCCAGTTTTCGGTAGTCCCATACCTGTTTTGGGTATAAGGCAGAAACAGGAGAAGAGCGTGATTAGGTTATTCGTAAAGATAAACCAATCAATGGCCACTGAATTTAGGAGCTCTCGACGTGACCTTTTCATTTATATGGTTGTTGAAAAGTTTATCTTTAAAAATAATCTAGCTATGCTTTTGTCGCGTTTTACCCGCATACCCTAAACAGGTATAGGAATACCAAAAACTGGATTTTTTTTTCACTGTGAGGAATTAGTCCAACGAAAAGTACTGAGCCGGACAGAACATAACCTAACATAAAGCTACACAGTGAAAAAAAATCCTGTTTCAAGTAAGTCTCATACCTGGTTTGGGAATGAAAGCTAAAACAGGGAAAGAGCGTGATTTGGTTGGATTGATTAAACTATCAACAGCCATATTGATAGCTCTTGATAGATATTGAAAAGACTTCTTCACTGATATAGTTGTCCATAGGTTTAATAACCTAATTACGCCCTACTACCGTTTCACCTTCATACCCAAAATAGGTAGAGAATTACCTAAAACAGTATTTTTTGTGTAACTTGATACCTTGTCATAACAAAAACTAAAATGTTTTACCAAACCTAACAGCCCTAATTGTTCCTTAAATTTGGCTATTCCCTGTCCAAAAAACAGCCTTAAATTAAAATTTTAGCGTGAAAAAGTGGGCTAAAACGACATTTGACGATAGAACAATTTCAATAAACACAAAAATAATCGAAACTAGGAGTATATTTAGAAGAAAGTCTTTTAAAGATTATGCCAATGTTTTATTTTATTATTTTTTTTATTTTTTTAAAAATTATGCTTATACGTACTGTAAGCTTAACACAACGTAATTAAACCATACGTTAAATAAACCTGGAGCTCAACTTCAGTGATCTACGCTAAGAAAGGGCTCCACATCTGGAGGAAACAACGCCGCTCGCAAGATCCGTTCGGCGGGACATAAGAAATATTCCGCTGCAGGACGGGCGCTTACAATAAAAAGCATTGACAAAAAGGAGCTCCTTTGCTAGGTTGGATTGCCGTTGGGCTGACTTTTGTTGTAAATAGGGCCCTTAAGGGCTATAGGGGCAGGTGGGAAAGGACAGGACGGGGGCTCGCCCACGTACTCAGGCCGTTTTGTCGCTCCACGCTCGCTCCGGTCATTTCAACACTTGTGACCGGGGCGTGCTCCTTAACTCCCACGAGGACATTACTCCGTATTCTAGTGTTTCTTGGTCTGGAATTAGAATTGCGCAGGCGGTGGAAGGTGACGTCCCGAACGGAAATAAATAATTTTCAACGGTAGACGCAGGTACACTTAAGAGGTTTCTCAGGGCTAACAACTATTGGAACGCAAAAGGGCAGCTCATACACCCTCGGATGAAAGATAGTGTTTTTTACATCTTGAGTTCAGTGTTTCGTCGAGAAGCCTAATGACGCTTACTTGTCGGCGGTAGATACTGCTGCCCACAAG
>Ga0058701_10004180_pt1 | contig 11657 bp, 11 predicted proteins | sample AgamicOrMae_FD_97039 | JGI IMG/M metagenome (GOLD analysis project Ga0058701, IMG submission 97039) | Agave microbial communities from Guanajuato, Mexico - Or.Ma.e | ecosystem: Host-associated > Plants > Phyllosphere > Phylloplane/Leaf | place: Guanajuato, Mexico | collected 2012-06-04 | reverse complement strand
GCATTACAATGCAAGCAGGGGACTGGTACCAACTCAGCTCTCAAGACAACCAAACGTGATGATATTAGGGGAATAAAATCTCGACATTCAAACGCGGAAAACAAATATGGTCAGGCGGATGAAAATGTAATTGGTCAGGCCCAATCATTTAACTTGAAAGCGCCACAAAACGAGCGATTGATCAATAATTGTGATTCGAACATGACACGTTTGATTTCAGTAAGCTAAAGTTTTGATGAGAGTAGCAAGCTGACCAGGACGTCGTGGTTATGGACAAAAGCGCTTGACGGAATTGATATCTCGGGAGGTGAAGGGGCCCCGAGGTACTGAAGTGGGCGATTCCTTGCCCAGCAGTCCCTCAGCCGCTCGCGCTGTACCTGACAAAAAAAGAAAATTCATTCAAGCAATCAAAACTTTCCGCATCATGAACCGAAAGTATCCAGGCAAGGCGCTACCCGTCATATACAAATATTCAAATACTCCGATTCGTTCAACAAACGGGGTACTTCATAACCGAAAAAAGCTTTTCAACAGGACTTTTGAAATAAAATATTTTTAAATAAAGGCGAACCGAAAAGGGATTGGAATGCTAATCTTAGACGGCACGTCATTAGAGAGCGAAAAAAAATCTAAACATTTTTGTTTAACGACCCTATCTTTGGTTGAAAAATCCTTTACGACGTTCACTGTAAAATGAATAAGCAAATATACATACTGTATGTAATGCGTTATCGGTAACACGACCACATGTGTTCATTCCCTTACAAGTATCTCAGCACACCTATAGTATAGTTAGGCAACAAGCACTACCCCCAGCGTTTAGGGTGTTGCCTATCAGGAGAGCAAGCAAGATTAAAAACTCGAAAACTCAGAGACATTCGCTGAGGTTAAAAATAACACGGAGTTGGATTGGTTTCAGCATTGAGAGAAGGTGCAGTCGGGTTAGTTCAAGCTAGGTTAGGTCTACGCGTCTCCACGTACTCGGAATAATCGTAACACACCTTCACTAAGGTTAGGAAAACTTACCTTTGAGTGGGTATTGCGCCCTCAACGTCGATCATCATGGAGAGTTCAACCTTGTAATGCCAGGAAAATCTTCCGACAGAATGAAGTTAGGCGACGCCATTAACTCCAAAACATCAATTTGAAGCGGTTGCAGCCGCCGCATCAAACATACGGTCTTACGAGCTGTAACCATCAACAAGGATCTTAGGAGGAATAACCATATCGGGCTTTAAAATAGAAGCATTTCCACAAAAAAAAATCTTGGGCTTATGTGAAAAGTTGGTCGGTTGCATCAACTGAAAAAAGTACAGCTCTTCTTTAGTTCAATAACAGTGTTCAGGGGAGTGCCCTGCAAAAAAAAAAAAAATAAAAAAAATACTTATGCAACCCAGGTGAAAAGAAGTGCGGGTAGTGCGCACTCTAAGTAAATTCTTAAACATCCATGAAATAATTATGGGGAAAGTTTTTTCTCGGTAAGTATAGTATCGATAAATCTAGGGTCTCTTAAGCGACGGAGATTTTTCAACATTTAGAAGAGAATACCCGTTCCAAAAGTTCCTTTAGAGAGAACGAGGATTCTAATGTTGTAAAATATGAGATGGGGTGGCGGTATGTTTCCAGGTTTCCTTTAAAATAAAATTGCTTCCGTTACAGACCTCTGTTCCTATGGCTTGTTTAATATAAAATAACACGAGAGAAATGTACCTTTGAATTCTCAATTTTAGAACCATGTGTTAGCATGAATCGCTGCTTATTTTATTCATTTATTTTTTGTTATGCCACAAAATTTCTACTGTTACATGTTTACTTTACTTTAAAAAAAATCTAATATTTTATCAAATCTCTTCACTGGTAAGATAGATTTTGCTGTTTAGAGAAGAGGCTGTAAAACTTTAACTCTCTAAAAAGCTTTAAAAAAAGCTTCGGCTTTCAGAGCCATTACTCGTCCAATCATCGGTAAAGGGAGTTTGAAAAACCTGAAGGACGGCTTAATTTCAAATCTATCGTCAATTGAATCGAAACTCACCAACTTGCTGTATCGCTGCCGTTCCACACGACTTGAACCGCGTTGGTCACGGTGTCATACTATTGCTTTCAGCTGACAAAGAACCGATGAGCGGGTTCGATGCTTGCTTTCCGGCCCTCTCTGGCAGAAGAGGTCCACGCCCAATTCGAGCTCCATCGAGAGGTCGAGTGATGGGTTCCAGACATCCCCGACATCCGCTCGCCACGAGAATCGCTGAAACACAACTTTGTACTTTGATCTACCTACATTACTCATGCTGGCATTCACTTCTTCAACGTACGCATGTCGTAAGGAGATAAAAAGCGTGTTCAAAAAAGATTAAAGATTCATTACACTAAAGTCGTAAGCGTTAAACGCTCCCGATAAACTTATCAATTGAAAGTGAATCGTACTTTGAAAGATTGGGGGGAAGGCTGAGCTCACCCTCCCGACAAAAAACGGCAACCATGGAGCTCAATCTCCACAGACAGGCATCCTCTTGTAGGAAGAGTATTATTGCACCACGAAGGTACGGCGCCATATCATCGCGGGAAATAAACTTTTCCATCTACTCACGAAGATGAACTAGCAAGGCCAATAACAATGAAGTCAAGGTCATCAAATCTCTCTACGAGACACCCAATGAATATTCCCAAAATTCAACAAGTTGGAATTACGAAGGAATGACCGAGCTAATCCATCAGTGAACTGCAAGGCAAATTTCGCTCCAATCCATGACAAGCAAACGGTTGAACACATGTAAGACAGTTCAGTCTATGCGTAAAAAATCTTTGAAATCCAAATAACAAGATTCTATTAACAATTAAATGTATTAAAATTAAGACGTCGATGTGGAACCTCGTTTCGCCATCTAGCGAGTGGCCCAGAAAAACGGCGTGGCTCCGCCACCTAGCGAAATGCGCCCGAACTCGCAGAACTAAACGCACGGGAGCCCATGGTAGGCCAACACATGACACCTGTGCAAGGTGTGTTGCCTACGTCACCTCAAGCCGATGCTCGATTCGTACTAAACCTTGAGCCCCCTCACGAACTTCCCTCTTAAAGGTGAAAACACAGAGGAACCTTAATTGTACGAACCTCAGAACTGAGGTCCTCAGTTCTGAGTGCGTCGTTCTGATGGGTTCCCTGAACGTCGTACAATCGAGGTTTCACTGAAGCCCCTTCCGCAGACCCAGGCTGCGAATGCAAGATGCAGAAAATGAGGATCGTCTAAATAAAAGATCCGACAGTTTCCTTGGAAGAAAGAGCAAAATTCAAGAGGTAAAGTTAAAAACGTACCAACGAACGTACCAAGAAGAGCTTTTGCATCACGATTTGAGTAACCCGAAAAGAACAGTAAAATATTCTAAGGATAAATATCCACGCGCGGTTATTTCTTCTCCCGTTTCCGACCGAAAAATCACTCTGCCCTCGACGCTCTTCACAAGCTATCCTAAAGATCACTCAAAAGTTAAGATGCGCTTTTGATGGTGAATACTTGACTACCGTACGGCCAAAAGGATAAAAGTAGGTATTCTCTGCCGTTGTAATAAACAACCAGCTCAAGTTCGAGGTGAACCCTCACAATTTTCTCTCCACGAATGGACAGCTGACGGCACGCCACGGTCCGTTATGATCGCCTACAACTCGCGCACGACCGTCTACAGAGATATCACAGTGAAAGCTTAACCCGTAACTCCATCCAGAGATCTTGACTTTTTAAGATTGCCATCTAGATCAAACAGAACTTTTCGATATCTCTCGCCTGCAAAGCGGAGTAAATGGACTTTTCAAGGCAGCAGTGCGAATTCGTTTCGGCTCAAGCGTAGACTGTTCTGCATTTACAACGCACTGTATAGCCCAAGCATTCCGAAACCACAGAGCATACTTACTTCAAAGCGTTTCCCTCGATATCTCCTTACCTCTTGCCAATAAGCTGAATTCGGCGCATGTTCAAACCCTTTTCCGGAAACCTGCATCTGAAAACATAAATCAATATTTTAGTACAAAACTCTACAGCATCTAGCAAGCCACAAACAAAAGCAGATAATGGCGTAGGAAGCCTAACTTTGGGTATTATAACTAGCAACTCTCTAGGAGAAACATAAAATGGAATAGAGAAAAATAAGTATCTTAAGTATTTTTGTTAGGCGACTTTTATATTCGTTTTTTATCTTTTATCAGCCATGCATTTTCTAATTTAGTATGACACCTGAGGCCAGATGTGCTGTTTAGGTTTGAATAAAGATTGCGTTAACCATATGCGTTGCTCGGCATTTAAGTTCCTTATGGTCACTCTCGTAAAGAAGTTTCTACTCATGATGAGCGATTTTTTCCCATCAGCCATTTGCTGCTTGAGCCTACCACAAGGGCCAAATGTGCTTGCAATGTTTGACTTGCTCCTGCTTTTACCATGTTCGTATCACTCGGCATTTAACACCGTTTTCGTCTCGTAAATATTGCGTGAGAATTTTATTTTGAAACAGAAGAAAACGTCCTTTACCAAGCTCGACTTGTTCATACACCAATAATCCAAACAATGCCAGCATTTTTGAGATTAGAGTATTTTGGAGGCTGCCTCAAGGACTCAACACACCCGTAAAATACTCAAACTTCCACGTAAAGTTGTGAAGTTTCCACGTAAAATTCATCAATTCTGCCGACTTTTCTATCGTGCACAATCTCTCTGCGATTTAGTTTTAATGTACAAAAGTTACGAAGGATTAAAAACGGATTCTCCCCATAGCAGCAAAAATCACCAGTTTCCTTTTCAAATTGTATCGGTTGGATCGGTGATTCCTACTTGCCTTACATTAGAACAACATCCTTTTACTAGTATCCAAATTCACGTAGGTACTTCAGTTGAAATCATTCCACTTGCGTTCATGCCTGCCAAGATTTGTGTTCAATATTCAAACTTGTCTTCCACAATCCAAAACCAGTGAGACAATGCAAAGAAAATTAAGTTATTGATACGGTTTTATCGAGATATTTTCCATTCCTTGAATATTAAAGTGGGTGCAGCTGCCTTTTTACCTACGCTGAGGTCTTTCTCTGCCAAGGAAAGTGTTTCATTTCAACTTTTCGATACGTCCTCGTGCTTGGATTCCCCTGCACATAGCCTCGAAGTTGCGATTTCTTGACTATCAGAGTGGCGCTTCCATCTTTTCACGTTTGCAGTAATTCTCCAACAACTTTGCTAACTGCTGAGTCTATAACTCATTACTAGTTTCGCTCCGGATTACCACTGGATTATCCAGAAAGCAAGTTTCACTGCGCCATTCGCAACCCTCCCCTTTGATGCACAACAATACTAGCATGAAAAAAAGGTGCACGAAATTCGATAAGTGCACGGATTTAATTTTATACTTACGAAGATTTGCTGTAGTGTGTATCAAATGGTTGGCTTTTTAAGTTACATCTTCTCAGAAACGAAATATGTGGTAAATAAAACTGTACGACAGACATGCAACCATTTAAAATTCAACAACCTACCAAGCACTTTGTACTCAACCACAAGTAGAAATATTAAAAATGAATAAATGTTCATCAATAAACCACACACACACACAAACACACAGCGGATTGTGCTGAACTAATGCTTCAAAGTTTTAAGCGATTTCCTTTAACAATAACTCTTTTAGTTTTGAGATGTTTTAGTTTATCAGTTTTAGGATTTTAAAAAATCATTCAGAAGACAATAAAAAATATTTATAAAAATGTAACGATGAAATCGATAGTTTCGACAACTGTAAAAACATTGAAATCTTTAGTATTGATTACCAAATAAAATGCTGTTCAAAATGTTTGAAAATCAGTTTTAGCAAAAACTGAGTTTTGTAACAATAATTTCGTAACATTTTTTTTTTTAATTATTTTTTTAGATTCGAACCGCTTATTTGACATCCAAGACGCCACCAGATCGGTGATCAAACATCGCCGGTAAAATCTGAGAGAACAGTCCCACAGCTAAAGGATAAATCTCCCTCAAATTCACGTTATTGTTCAAATAACGACTCAACGAGACACTCCATTAGTAATATTTGTTGCAAAAGCTAACTATTAGTAAAGAAGAGCTTTAAAACTTGTAGGTGGAGATGATCACGTGAAACTTGAAACTCTACATCGAAAACAAGAGAGGACTCTGTTAACTGTCCCTTAAAACCGATAAGGGGAGTGCATCGAAGTGGTTTTTGCGTTAAATTTTCGCGATGAGCTCATTACTAAGAATATTTTAGTTAAAGTGCAGGAACGTGAACTTTATCAATAGCTTGCTTAAAAAACAAAAATAACAATTATTTCACACGAAGGAAAAAAAATAGCATAGCTACCAAAGACCTGCGAACAAAACTAATTAGTAAATCTTTATATCTGAAAAAAAAAGTGAAATAAAAACATTTATTTTAGATGCGACTTCCGGTATGAGAGTTGCGAGTGTGTTGGCAATGCTGATGTAGATGCTGGATGAAAATATACATTTGGGATCATTCAATAATTACGTAAGTTTTTTTTCGGGATTTTGGACACCCCTCCCCCAATTATAACGACTCGTAAGATTTTATCAAACCCTCTGAAATCTTACGTTAGATTTAGGGGTCCCAAAAACCGTCCCAAAAAAATATCAACGTAAATTTCGAACTTTTTCCCTGTAATTATATCCCTATACATGTTATTAGCAAATTAGTGTAATTGTTTCATCGAAAACCCCACTGCCGCTTAATATCTAAAGTTATCATTAACTTTTACGAATGTTTTAAAGAAAAATGTTTTTGGAAGGTGAGAGTCTTTTCAAAAATAAGTACTGCTGGGATTTCCAAAGTGAAAAATGGGCTAGCAATCAAGTAAAAAAAGATTTGATTTGAAAATATTTGTGCTCCTCGGCTTAAAGTACAGGTCCGGCCTGCCTACAGTAGCGGGCTCTGTCGGCACAGCTACACCCTCGCCTCGTCGCGGTTTGCGATAGCCACAACGCGGGATTTTGTGATGTTTCTGTTAACCGGTCTACGTAGCTTTTTATGACCTGTGAAATAGCTTAAATATTATGCATGATTCTTCAATCTCCCCCCCCTTTCCCCCATGTAAGGAACCGTAAGGTTTTCCCGGACGCTACCCCTCCCCCCTTCGCCCTTACGTAATTATTGAATGCTCCCTAGAGACAGATAACAGCAAGCTCAGAAACCTCTGAGAACTCCATGAACTCTATTGTTCCAGATGATAGGCAAATTCTATCTAATAAAAATAAAAAACATAAAACTTATACAAAAAAGACAAAAAAAGTCTATTTCGTCAACCACTTTCCATAGACTCATTCAAAAAACGCGGTCTATAGCTCGCCTGAGACACATGTTTTTTTTTTTCGAAAAAACTATTTACACGCTGCTCGATTTAATATGTATTATGTTGGTTTCCGTGCGTTCAAGTCACCTCCAATTTAAAATGAATTGGGTTGTTTTCCGTGCGTTCAAGTCTGCCATGTATTAACATACTCGTGCGAATAGAACTGACCTATTTCTTTCATTTCTCCGTCAAATCCTGCCGAGGGCACACAAATAGAATTTACCTTTAAAAACAAAACAACCTCTAAAATCATTTTGAAAAAGTGCGTCCTGTTTATATAACATTTTTCAAAAGTAAATTTCTTAAGTATAACCAAAAGAGATGACAATCGAAAAAAAAAAGTACGGCAGATCTTAATCAAGAGCTTAGTCCAAAAATTTTGACGTTCGAAAACTTAATGAGAGTTCTCTTCGTAGAAAATCAGAGACTACAAGGTCATCGTGACCAGAATTCCCATGCGAAACTTGCAACACATCTACGTAACATACAGCAACGGAAAAAAAGCTCGAATATCAAATTTGAGTGAAGGTCCCAACCCACACCTTACTCACTTTGATAGCACAAAGGCGTTGTTCACCAGTTTCCGGATTTCGGAGCATTGCGCTCATGCGATCCTCATATTTCAGCAAAATGCTCTTACTTAATGCTGCTCTGTAACTTGCTCGCCACTTCTCCATTTCCCACTTTGCACATTTTCTCCTTTTTTTTCTTTTCTTTTTTTCACATATCGCTTTTTTAACATAAAAATGTCACAGACAGACAACTTTTTATTTTCCGTCTTAAAACAGGTTAATAATCGTTGGGAAACAAAGCAACGTACATCAATCATTTAAGAAAGCTACAACCGTATTGTATGGCTATTAACACATTGCAGCACATTTCGGTGAAGATTCGCGGTATTTTCGGTGAAAATACGCGATCGATACCTTTCCGTGCGGGTATTGAAGTGGTGATACCTTCCTCGGCTGTCCATTTGCGGGATAAACCAGAAAACTTGAAACGGTAAACGTTTGAATTTTCAATCCAGCCTCCGGATAACCACGGAACATTAGACTTAAAACTCCACTTCCAACACAACTGACGGGGACAACCGCGGTTTTACTTTTAGACCCCAGAACATTTAAGCCGTCCCCTTGATGTAAGTTATAATTTTCTGATTTCACCTCTCTCGAGACATGAATCAATTGCAACTTCAACTTCTTAGACCTTCGTCGATTCAAACAGGAAAAAGGTGGTTTTCAACTAAACTGAATTAGCTACCTTGAGGTTTAAGGTTTACTCAACTCGGAGAATCTTTCCGGCACGAATTTAGGTTCCAGATTGCATATTCATGATTTAGTACGGATTTCTGAGTATCTGCTGCCTCAGCGCATCTCTTCTGCTTCATGGCTTCATTTACTAATTTTTGGCGACGCTACCCAAGGCAAGCCTTTCCTGCATTCTTTTAAATTACATAAGCAATATTCGGCATGGCATTGTTCGTTTTTTAACTACTCATTACCTTCCAGATATCACACATAATTCGTCCGCTTTTCTCGTATCGATTTTATGTTTATCACTTGTTAGGTTAACGTTACGCTGCAGATGCCCTTCTGCACGGGCATCTCTAAGACTCAACACCTTGGAGAGGCGGTAACGCAGTACTCTCGTAACACCTTTCATCCTTATTATCCAAAGGAAACTATCCTAACTAGACCTGAGTGACGCCCCAAAATCTACTAAGCTTTGGCCGTATTCTTCGTTGGCATGGAAACCTGCATGGGCGTTTCGTCGGGGTTGTTAATCGTAGAATTTGCCGCATCCGTGACAAAAACTGTTTAAACTCGTCTGCACTTCACGATTAAGTAAAGCTCCAAAATTTTGAAAACGTAATTATTTTACAGCAAAAGAGTAGAGGCTGCGGGTAATAAATTGTCAGAATTACATTATTGCTACTCTAAAGGTAATTCGTAAGACACGCCTTGAGATGCGATGAACATCTAGAAATGTAGAGTAGTTCATCGTATCGGAAGCCATTTTGTATCACCGACGAAACACCCTAAGTAAGCGGACAAAGCCGGAAGCTACTAGCGCGATTTCTGAGGAGCGTGGATTGAAATAAAATACATATAAGTTCGTTACTTCATAGGAGTGAGTATAATTTTATTTTGTCTCAAGATTAGTACCACATTTAAAACTCATTTGTCTACACAAGGGAATCCACAGCTTTGGCTAGCTACAGTTGCTTTACCAAGATAGCTATCCATCCAGCCTTGGGATTGATTTGGTTGGAATGTACATTCATGCTGTAGAATACAATTCCTTCCGAAATAAATGGAATACTTCCTTACATCGTAAATCAAAATTTCATTAATAAAACTTTTTGTTCCTTTTTTTTTTTACATAGAAAGGATACCCTACTACTCCTTTCGTCGGTCTCTCTTCAATTTCTACATTCTTTGCTCGAATAGCAGACGTCATTTTGTCAAACATAACCACACGACGGGTTCAATGATAAGAACACCTATTTTAACAGCACAGTAATTCAACACAAGAAAAATGATAATTTATAAGGACTTGTGAAAAAACTTTTTAGTAGCGTCGCTGGCCTTGACCTCCATAGTCACGTGACTGTCCATAGTTAGTTGTACTGCCGCCTGTAACATGCGTCATTCCAACAAAATCTCAGCTCACAACGCCTCTGTCTCTCTCTCCGTCTCTCTCGCTGTGCCCAAACTGTGAGCTCCTTCCCTCAACCTATCTTCTTTCCTCTCCCAACGCAACTCGAGCTTAGCTTGGTCTGTTACAGGCAGCAGCGATATGCCGGGCCTGCCATCGCCTCGACTTCATTGCCCAGTCTGCTCGGTCAAGACCTTTGGACTTTTTTCATTTTGAGCCATCCACCGCTTGAACGGCACGGGTCTCGAAAGATACCGCTCTGAGCTGGTGATAAGCATCAGCGTGCATCCCTTACACCTACTGTAGCAATCCCTACTTCGGCTGTTTCCGTCATGGCCTCGTCTTTGTTCCGGCGGAGGCCTCATGGACACACTCGCATCGCGCCACAACTCCCCGCACCACTTACTTCACACCGTAAGCCCCTCAAAGCCCCGTGTTAAAGCTACGTCTGTACTCACCATAGGCAGGCTTGGAGTACGTATTTACGGCACCGTAACTCGGGGTATCTACAAAGCAACAAAATAACACTCAACAAACCGACCACGAAAAAAACAACCGACTTCGAAAACGAAAGCAAAATAGTCGCGACGAAAAATAAAAAGAATGACGACACGATTTCAACAAAAAATAAATAAAATAAAATAAACCCTGAAAAGTTCGACTAAAATGCTGTCGTATTGGAAGTGGCAGTCAATCGAAACGCCGTCAAAACTAGAGATCTATCCTCTCCGGCTAATCTCCGAAAATATACTTTGTCAAAGCGGTGCTGTTTAAGTGAAACGCTCAAGCCGATTCCATCTTTATATTCGTGTTTGAGAAAACCTTCAAGTTTAGGGAAGCCAACTTCACCTATATTCGGAACTTGACGCATAGGCTGACAGGTTCTCGATTATTGGTAGATAGTAATTTCGAGCGATTGATTCTTTTTAGTAGTATGACCATCTGATGGCGCACTTGAGAGCTGGATGGGCAGGCATATCGCAAAAGTTTCTGGCGATGACAAAATATCGTGAATTCACCGCAAATCAGAAGTATTCCTTCGGCCTAAAACTTCTCTAAAATCTCTTGAGCTGATAGGGGAAGACGGGGAATAAGTTCAAAAACTCACGACAGAGTAAACTGTGATTTCCAATCAAGAAAATTTACGATAGTTCCAGGATTTCGGCAGAATTTTTAAGCCTTCTTTCTTTTTTACACTTCTCATCAACATGTGATAATAAGCTGTTAAGCATACGATTAGCGTGTAGCGCAAGTTTTTCAAAAATTTATTTTATTGTTAAAAGGTTTAATTCCACTTACCCTTTTTATTGACTAGTAAGTTATTGACTAGAAAGTAAAAATTGCAGGTCAAATATATGGATGTACGTGTGAACTTCGATAAAAACGACATAAGTTGCAGGTTTTTCAAGGATCACGGCACACTCAAAACGGATAAATACTCTACAGGAATATTTATCGTGAAAATGAAAGGTTTTCAGCGGACAATTTCACTTTTCATTTCCCACATTTTCACAAAGAATACGGTTTCCACCAAGTCGGGAAATTTCAATTTATAACTGACCCCTCGTCGCAGACAAAAGGCGGTCATCCAAAAAGTCATACCTTAAAAATACCCCAAGAAAGCGCTACGACAAGCCTCATGACCACCTCT
>Ga0058701_10004179_pt1 | contig 11658 bp, 9 predicted proteins | sample AgamicOrMae_FD_97039 | JGI IMG/M metagenome (GOLD analysis project Ga0058701, IMG submission 97039) | Agave microbial communities from Guanajuato, Mexico - Or.Ma.e | ecosystem: Host-associated > Plants > Phyllosphere > Phylloplane/Leaf | place: Guanajuato, Mexico | collected 2012-06-04 | reverse complement strand
TGACTCATTTTTTGAGTTAATCAATGTTTTACACTTAATTTTAATTTTTCAAACGTTTTTAGCGTCGGGTTTTCCTGACTTCGCAGTTGCTGTAGGTTAGGTTAGGTAAGGCTACATTGGGCTGTAAGCGAAGTTGGGTCAGATTTGAAATCGGGCAAAGTGAAAGTCCAGTCGTTCGGCCTCGGCCAGTTACGCGTCAATCATAATTCCGTAGAAGAAGCGCCCTGCAATAAAGTATACGACTATAAAAGGATAGGGGGTAAAAGGATCTGAAAACGCTCACCTGTTGGCTATGGAAAGGGGGGGGGGGAGATGATTATCATAACGATCGCTTTTAAAGCTGTCTCTGCTTTTACAATAAATACTGTTGGCGGGTTTTAGGACAGGACTTCATGAGATTAACCCACAACAGCCCAAATTATTTGAAGTGAAATTTAGCTTAAGAGAAATTTAAAGGATTTTCCCCATTAAATCACGCAATTTTAAGCTTTGGAAAATGCCTAAATTATTAAATTTTTGGCTTCCTGAGGGGTGATATTATTTTTTAAATTGTGAAATACTGAACTAAAAAGATCCTCTAAAATAAATTTTTCTGTTTCCGAACGACATCGCTGGGCGGTAATGGGTTAAGCACGATATGATGCGCACATAGGCCTGATGTTTCGTCTATGGTACTATCGTCCCAAAAGGTATTGTCCGGTTCTGGTCGCGGAGGAAGGCTCCGCCTTATGGAGGAATACATTGACCACCGTCTTGTTGCACTCTGAACCGGACAATACTTTTTGGGACGATAGTGCCTAATTCGTTCAAGCGTCCTTCTCTCTTGCCTTTTTCTGACTGAAAAAATGCAACAATAAATGTAGACTTTTTGGGCAACTCTATGGCAAATCGCTCTTCTGTTAACTCGATGTCAATCAATTGCGAGTAACGCAATCGAGAATTAGAGGACTAGCGAAAAGAATGTGCAGTCATGAGCTTAACTGACAGAACCTCCAGATTTTGATGAACTGATACAGCTGAAAATCATTCGGCATATGAAAATATATCTGCAAGTCGTGAAGCGATTTCCTTAGTAATTAAGACGACTATGAAAGCGGGATGATCCGTTTTTGAAAAATAGAAAGTATTCTCCCATCGAAGGACATGCGACCTCTGAACAAGGATATCAATCTAACAATAATTGGACATCATTCTGTGTGAGATAAATACGCAGTGCGCGCTAACAGTTAACAATTTACAACCGACCCACGTGAACATAACTTAAACCCCGCAATGAAGAGAAAAACCATAATGAGATCGTAAAAAAGAAACACTTAAATCATCATTGCGTGTGCAGAGATAATTAAGTGGCAGCTAATATTGTGTGCTTGCTTATTTCACCGGAATCTGACGATGGCCGGCCGGAAATGCGCGTCCATGATCTCCCTCTATAAATTCATCTCTTTGTGCTCACTGCACATGGTCAAAGGGCCTTATTGCGCACACTCCCACAATCAGTTAGGGAGGTTGCATGCTCCACCTTAGAAAATCACGTCTCGGAACGATTTATTGCTGTCATAATCGACGATTTGGTATGTTTCACAGGAGTATGGCTTTAGCAAATGGATTTCTACCGGATGTTCCGGTTTCTATGCCCGCCTTCTGTGGGATTTGTCTCTACTCCGGAGACAGCGGACGAAGGATTGGTTTGCTGCAGCACCTCCACGGCAGCGACAAGCGGGAGGGTGCACTCGCTGGCAAGCGGTTCCCCGACGCGGACATAAGCGGTGCAGGCGCCGCGGGCTCATCTCCGCCTGCCGGAGGAGTTCTTCCTCCACCGGTTAATACTCTTTCTCCGAACGGCGTTACTCTTTTAGCAGCGAGAGGACGGCAACGACAGATCCCATTCCAGTAAGGAGTATCTTCAATTACGTAAAATTCTTTAACTCCAGGTACTCAATGATTCGAAAAGTCGAAAAACTCGTTCTTCTATGAGTACTAGATTTTACATTTTAAGCGATTTTTATGTATTTTTCATTCCAAGATCTGTTTTTTTTAATGAACCAGTCAAGCAAATATTTTTTTCGTTTTGTTTAGGATTACTATCAGTTATTGGAATGGAATGAATTAATTACTTTCATTGTCAGTGTGACGTCATTTCTCGAGAAACGCAAAGACCACAGGTCACGATTTTTTTTAGGGTGGTGGGGAGGGAAGGTAGTATTTTTCAATTTGAAGAAATTACGTTGGTTAGATTGATATTCTCGGAGGTTGGGGAAGGGGCAATATTCAATTGGCGCGAAATCGTCAGGGTGACTTTTCAGTGATTTGCTATCGCATCTTTGCTTGGAGAGAGTTGGTCAGGCGACATCGAAATTTCTCATCGGCCCGCAGAACTGAGCCTTCATTATTTGTGCATGCAGTCGAATGATATGTCAAAAGAATGCAGCTGGCGGCTTCCATGGAGGGGATGGGGGGAGGCGAGCTTCCCAGGTGAGAGAGGGGAGGGGGACGTCGGTAACAATGGACTAACAAGGGGAGGGGTGATCACGCAAGCCCACTTCTTCTCCGCCCTAATGGTCAATTTTCGGCATCATACATTCTCGCAATCAAGCAGCGCCAAAATTCAAACATCACAAAATCGCGAGGTAAGGCCTCTCTCCGTGAATGATAAATCCAAGAATAAGAATATTGGTCATGAATGAAAAAAGAAATAACGTTTCGATTGGGATAGCGTTTCTCTCATGTACGGATGCACACCGGCGCACACTTTTTTCACTCTTCATTAGACCTGAAACGGTCAGCTTTCATCATGGATTTTCTAATCTTGCGTTTCATTTTCCGGCTTGATCCCAACAATGAACTGTAAACGATGAAATGCTGCCACAATAAAATAATATATTAAAGTTGCTTCCTTTCAAATTATTGATTCACAATTCCTATTTAAGCCCCTGGAATCTTCAACCTAATAGAGAAGAAAAATCACCAGTAAAGAAACTGATATCGTCATTGCTTGGAATCTAAAACCCATCCACATTTTCAATTATTCGCCATTTGTGCGAAGTAATGTTCGCGGTTCTTCCACTTGGGAATATGTTTTCAAAAAATCTTCATTATTAAATGGTGGTCTTCTTGGTTTAGAGAAATATTTTCGAAAAGTGCCAAAGCACCACCACTTTCCACAGACCCCTGGGAAGCAGAGAATAGGCAATACGCCGTACAAGTACACCAGGCGTGTTGCCTACACAAAATTGGTAGGTCACCCGCGTCCAATATTCCCCCACACCACATTCCTAGGTTGAAGTGGGTCCATGCGATATCCATGCCCAATTATCCGTTTAATGAAAGTACACAAATGGATAACCATGTGCCTAATCCAAAAATCCATGAACTCGATGTCCATTCTAGTATTTTTAGGTGAATGGATTTTCCGGCGTGGATATTACTATGGACATTGCATGGATACTTCAACCTGGGTTCCAATACCTTGTATATATATGTAGGACACATAGTTGGACGTTTACACTAACAGACAGAAAATGAAAAATCGTGAAAATGGAAAAAAGTCTCCCTAGAAATCAAAATTGAACAAAAAAAGCTTGAAACCGAAGTTTTCTCTCTCGGGCCAGCTTTTATTTTCTGGCTGAGATCTATAAAGCACAATACCTTATGTTCTAAAAGTACTATAAGGTCTCGTATTAATGGATGACCATCCAGTTCACACAAACATCATCGCGATCTAGACAAGAAGAATGCAAACCTTGGATTTCATTTATCGATTTATTGTGGACAAGAATAATAAATTAAACCAATGTAAGGTCAGTACCCCCAGATATCGCTGATCTTGACACTGTAAACCGATTTTCGGCGATTGCCGGGCCGAGGGCGGGCGGGGACGAACTATACAGAGGGTGCTGCAAGCGCTGTTCACCGACGGGGCGACAGGCCAATGATCTACGGGCTATCATTAATACAAGGTCACGTCCGAACATATACTCAAAGATAAAAACGTCAGCACAAAGCATTATTTACATAACTGCTAACACAACTATAATCACGGCGAGCAGACATCAACTAGTTTCAACTAATTTATATTTCAAACCGTATTTGCGCACCAGTCAAGATTTTAAACATGATCGAAATTTCGCTTTGTCTAGCGACGTTATCCGTAAGTATCCTTGGCTGGTACCAAACTATATTTAAATGAGCTGTGAAAAGATCTTGAATTTTCAACTGGTTAGTTCATGTAAGTACGTTTACTTGGACTTGGGACAGTTTAAGTAGTAACTTAAAAAAGCTGAGCTAAGGTTTTGGCAGAGAAAGGGGTTGGAATGTTCACCATCTGCGAGCATATGTAAATTTTTTGGTATCGAATAGAGCACAATGTTCCCCATCTTGCGAGCAATTTTTTTTACCCAAAATGCTCTGAAAATGACTGCTTAAAGAAAATGCTCACAATGCTCATACGATAAACCTTTTCAAAAATCATTTCTATTTTTGCTGTGAATCGGTTTGGAAACACAACATAGAGATTACACTTGAGACCCCCTCGGCTCACGTACACGAAAAGCTTTTTTTAGGCTACGGCACTTTCGAAAATGGTACTCATGTGGCAAGATTTCGTAAAATGGCTAAGTCATCAGCAAACAGCCGACACATTAAAATCCTGCGAAAGGGATTCACGATTTTAGTCTTAAGAGACCACTCTTTGGATAAGAGATTCAAATTAGAGCAACAAGGACGAATGTACCGATGGAAAGAGAGAACTTCGAACTCAGAAATCTGGTTCACTTCTCTGGTTCAAATCTGGTTCAATGAAGTTACTCTACTTGAAAATACGTGCCGAGCACGGTGCAAATTCCCGATTTGGGAGAATTTTTCCCGATTTTGGAAGAATTTATAAATATTTGTGGTAAAAATATGTACATTAAAAAACAACAACACAGATATGAAAAAAATATACGGATATTTTAAAGACGAATTCTGGCATAAATAATCATCATTTATACTCATGGCGTACAGACTTAATTGGTTAGCCTAATCTTGACGGGATCAAGGAATCCCAGTCTAAGGTTAGGCTTGACTTTTACTATTCAATACCAGGTGGTTCCACCTTCAGAACGATATCACAGACTTGATAGTGCTTATGCCTTAATTTCACAAAAGTACGATGATCGGCTAAAATTATGTACAAGTACACGCGCGGAAGTCCAAGTATTTAACAGTATACAGATACAAATTAACGAATTGGTAAAATAGAGCGCTCTGTGTAGCGATAGGTAAGTACTGTCATGGGATCTAAGTCACCACAAAAACGAGATATCTGTAAATATCGGTACCTTAAGAGCATATGAACTGTTTTTGAGGAGAATCGTTAAATCGTAACAAACGGAATGATACATACTGAAGAAAATATTAATTAATCCGAGATGGAATAAAATTGGAACAGTATTTTTTTGTACTCCGCGAGAGTATTTTCAATACAAGAAGGTGTACCGGTAATCTAGGAAGGCCAGCAAAATTTCGTTTCTCAACCTTCACGCCTAACAAGGTTTGCCATGGGTTCTTGAAACGATTTCCAAGGTTTTTCTTTTTTTAAACCTTCATCAACCCTCCTTTCTGGCTTTTTCGCGGAGTAAGATGAAAGAAATCACTGAATAAAACAGTTCCAGAAAAAAACTAACTACCAAACGATTAATCATACCCATATTGATGACATGATCCTCTCACGCTTCTTCGATCATTTGAAAATATTCAACGTTTTTGGTTTCGATTTAAGGTTTACGTTCGTCCTCTTCTTTAAGGCTGTGCAGATTCAAGGTTTCCATACCTTGAAGGTGCACTGATTTTCATAGTACGAGCCTTAGAAGCAGTACAGGATGTTTACAGTTATCTTGTTTAGGTTACTAGAACAAACTACTACTTTGTTACCAATACTGATTAAGTAACATTCAAACAGATCATAGGTTTGAAACATCGAGCTACAGTGGTATAAATGTCCTTTTTACATCCCATCATAAAATAATTATAGAGTAGTGCTTCGTTAACTACTGTACATAGACAGTGCAGAACACTGATTGTTCACTATGCTCACTGAATGTGAGTTCAATGGGAAAAACACTGAAATGAAAAGCCACTTACTCGAAGGAGGAAAACTGGAAGACGTCGTTATTGCAATAAATAAAAGAACCGCGGCAAAGTTGGAAAGTGTTGGAGAAGGAATAATGGCCCTTCGTAGTGACTAACTGAGCTGAGCATTGACGGTTTCGAGCCACCGGACGATGTGCTCGAAGTTCCTCTCCATCCATTCGATGTTCGCCTCGGCTTGCTCGATGCACTGCAGGACCTGCCGGGAGGCAGCCCCAAGCTCGTTCTTGTTATCTTCAGCGAAGCGGCGGAGCTAAAATTCACAAAGTATGAGAATTTTCCGTAACTTTTTGAGGTTGCGTTTCCTACTCTGCGTTCCATCGTTTCGTGATACTTACATCCATGAGATCGTATCTTGTGTTAATCCGCCTCATAGTTCCTCGGACTATCGTATTCATCATGAACATTGACGATCCAATGCTGGAAGAAAAGTAGGTATTCAAAATAAAACAAACAATAATAATAACGTTTCAAGAATTGAAAAGTTAATCCTAGTTTTAAAATCGATGTAGGTTGACTTCGAGGGGCCAATTAGGCCGACCCTTTTGGGGCTTGAACACCGGATTTCTGGACGTAAGGGATTTTAAGATGATTTCAGGGATTTCAGGTAGGAATTCAGGGATTTTACGAATTTTAAGAGGTTTCAAGGGTTTAAAATATTCCAACGGTTTTAAGCGCGATTTTCAGGAATTCAGGTGGATATCAGGGATTTCAGCGATTTCGGGTTTCATGGATTTCGGGCCTGATTTTAGGAATTTCAGGTCGGATTTGAAGGGTTTCAGGTCATATTCCTGGGGTTTCACGTCGGATTTCACGGATTCCAGGGATTTTACGTCGAAATTCAACGTTTTTAAGCCAGAATTCAGAGATTAATGGTCGGATTTCACAGATTGAAAGGGTTTCAGGGATTTTAGGCTGGATTTCAGGGATTTCAGGCTGGATTTCAGGGGTTTTAGGTCGGATTTCAAGACATTGGTACATCGGATTTCCGAAGGAGTTGGGCCCTCGGTTAACTCAGTTTAGGTGGTCTGGCGTGCTAGTTTGAGGAGCTCCATCGCTTTATAGCTGTTCACCGTTATGCCTACAAGAAATCAGGCGTTGATAGCTTCACTGCCGAATCAAAGTTTTTGTAAAGTGTGTGGCTAGCCTAAGATCGGTTATTTATGCACGAGAAGGAAGTCAAGATAAGATGCAGATTTCTAACATACGTCACTTTGTTACATAAGCCGCTGAACGGCAACCCTGTCGAAAGTGGCGGTTCCTTTGATCACGAAAGGTCGTCTATTTTGGGCAATTTTTGTTTACTTACTAAGAATACACTCTCCGCCATTTGTCCCGGAGATAACGCACAGCGATGGGCCGGCCGATGACGGTGGAGGCCACGGCGCTGAAAACCCGGGCGACGTCTTGTTTACGAATACCAGAGGACTCGGTAAGTGCTCGCTCCAGGTATCTGAAAAGTATGAAAAATTGCGCTTCAAATTACAAAACTACACACGCCTGCTCACCATACACGCGAGTAAACTAAAACGTTTGCTGGTAGTAATCATGAAAATGTGCTAAATAACAGTGCTAGCTAAAGAGCTATGCTAGGTCAGTGACTTGATATGCGGACTAAATATTTAGCTAGGGCATGTGCTCGTTAAACTGCTGTGTTTAACGAAGGCCATTCTAAAATGGGATTTTAGTCAACGGTGCAAAACACTTAATTGACATCAATATGTCACAATGACAAAGGTCGTGTATTACGTAGAATGCGACCTCGAATTTCTCAAAAAGAACAATTTAAGCAGTTTGGAAATACCGTTCAGCATAGTTCTCATCCCAAAAAACCTCCCTAATTTTTTTGCAAACAAGTACTTTTAAGCGTTCCCTGACAACGCAAATCACTAAATAACCACTTTTTCTTACCTCGTTAATATCCAGGGTTCTCTAGAGCAGCCCAAAGCGCTCATCAGCAGGTCCTTCTCGGTGCTCACCTTCGAGTTCGTATATCTGTCCCATGCAAAGTCCCATTCTTCTTGATCTCCGTATCGCAGAGCCGTGCAGTATACGACGTATTTCAGGTTGGCAGGTACCCTAGAGAAAAAGCAAGTTCCAAGATCAGAGACAGTTCTCTTCGCTTAACACACTCAGTTTTAAAGGTTAGCTTTCCCATCTCTGGATTCCACTCTGCCTCAACATTGCATTCTATCACAGAAACAACGCCCCCCTCCCTGCATTCACCTAGACATCGGTGCGTTCCGGTTGCCTACCTTAGGCAGGTGTGGCTGATGCCGAGCTTAGGTAGGCAACCGCAACGCACCGATGCCTAGGTGGTTGCAGGAGGGGACGTTATTTTCTGTCTATGACAGTACCTTTTGCCTTGGTGGCAAAAGGCGAAACCCAAGCGACGGAAAATTCGTCCTTTGATTTGTACTCACGGATTGTTATTATCAGGATCGGTGGAATTCTTCCACTGCTGGAAGAAAGCCGAGGCGGTGGCCACGCAGCCGCGGTGCCCCATCCCGCACACCCAGTTCAGGTGCTGCAGCCTCTTCTTCACGACGAGCAAAGGATCGTCGCTATTATCCGTGAATCCGACCTCATTGTACAACGGCGTTGTCAGGTGAAGAATGTATTTCTGGAACACGCAAGGATAAATGGTAAAGGCTGAGCTGATAAGAAATCTTTCAGGGGATAATTGAGACATTGATATAAGGTAGCTCATGAGCTGTTATTAGAGAAACCATCGTCACGAGAAATTCCACGATCAAAAGAGCAGGCGCACCTTAAGTTTGTCATAGTGTCCCGAAGTCGCAAACATGGAGTCGATGTAGTGGAGCGCCGAGAGCGCGGCCTTCCAAGGAATGTACTCCGTTTCGTGTTCGAGATACCTCGTCATGTCCAAGGCCAGAGAGTAGTTCAAAAGTCCCGCGCGCGCGAGGTTCAAAGCGTCGTCCACGAGCTGCGCCCGATTCGGCACCGCGATTTCGCGGAAATTGGCGGGATCCCGAAGTTTGTTTCCCAGCAAACGCCAGTTGGCATCGTCGTAATTCACTCGATAAAATCCTACAAACAGATCATAAACATAAACAAACTCGCCCAGTCACAGACTGTAACACGAAGACCTGCCAAACTTGTCACAAGACCGAGATAGCCAAAGAGAAGTAGTCCTCAATTTTGGAAAGACGCACATGGACGGTTTAAAAAGACGATCTAAAAAAAGGAAAGCCAGGAAAAAACACGATTTTCCGCAACTCCTTTACTTTTAAACGCGTTCAACTTTTAACCAAAAGAGATAAGTTTATAAACAACACCATTTTTGAATTGCTCAGCTCGAGAGCGATTCAGAAATTAACCGACATGTAAGGCTATCTTCGGTGGTTCTTGAGACAATCGCGGTTGAAATTAACATCGAGAAATCTGGTAACAAAATCGACTTTGCGGTATTTTTAACATATTGTTTTAAAATTTAGAGATTTCAAAGGGCAGAGAAGTAGCCCAATCCAAAGAAGAGATCAGCAGACACGAGGACAATATGCTTAGACGTCATATATCCAAACATCAACTCGACAACACGAGTCCGTTTTCAGCAAGGAAAACGCAATTAGAGCGCGTTGTGATGTGTACAGTACCTGTTTCCTGTATATTGAAGAGAAGCCACTCGTCCGGCGAGGCGTCGATGCGGTCCAGCCGGAGCGAGCGGTCCTTCAACCAATGCGATGGCTTCGTCGTGTTGAAGTCAGGCCTCCTCGCTGAGGTGAAAGTCAACGGTATCCACCACAGGGGGTTGGCAACCTTGTCTTCTACGTTGCTGCTGTTCGAGTGGATCAACAGGAAGCGCTCCTGGAAAAACGACGCAATCCGTAAACACTCAAAATTTTTAAGGATGAAATACCTTATAAAAGGACTTCACTGCATTCTAAAAGCTCATAACCAAGGTCAAGGAGAGACGAGAGCTTTCGTAAAATCGCTCAGATATACCGTGAAGGACATCAGGACGGACGGCAGGTTAGATGAATTGAGGTGTGATTGGGTTGGGTGAGGTTAAGGATGTTTCTTCGACTTAGCTAGTCAAATTCACAAACAAGTTGTACAACGATATGACACACATATGTTTAAAAATCTGAAAAGCACGAAAAACTATAACATTTGACCAAATAAACAAACAAGATTCATTGGCAGCCATTAATTATGGTTATTTCAATTTTCCGAAATTGTCGCCATTGCTGATTTGACTCATTTTGCTCTAAAAAAGCACTTTTTTTTCAAAGATTTTTATGAAATATTTTTCCTAAACGACGGTAAGATACTGGTTTTTACTCGTTCTTTACCTCTCCCTACCTACCTTCCATTTTAGAGGTAGAAAATACAAGTATAGCGCTTAACGCGGATGACGCGAAACCGAATGATATACAAGGGAAAGTCCATGACAAGAAATGAAGCTCCTGTTGCCGAGGTGTGAATACGAAAGTTACGTCAAAATACAACACGCCGTTCAGCACTGATGGGGCGTTAACATTTAAACGCACGAAGAGAAGTACTCTTATGAGGCTTCGTATAGGGTTACAACCGACAAATTCCTTTGTACGCTTAGGAGATATACTGATGCCCCATTCACTGAAAATTCAAGATGAAAATTCTTCTTAAAACTTTGAAAATAAACGCACGAATGATACGTGCAGCGAAACAAAGGCCTAGGCAAGAATCGATTCAAGATGGAAATATCCATAAAAATTTTCGGTTACTCTGTGAAATTCGACGTGCGTAAAAAAATGGGGGGCTTTCAATGGGTTTTACAGAAATGTTATTCTTTTGCCGCGGTTGCGTACTTGAAAAAAATTTGGCACACTGCGATGCCTGATAGTGCAACAGACTGAGAAGTGATTATTGTCGCCAAAAGCTGCGTCTATCGATAAAATGTGATAAATGAAAAGTGATTTTCTTTTATTTTGTAGGTATGATTGGAAAAGGTGCATGTGGAAAATGAAGGGAGTTCCCAGGCGCTATCTCCTGACGCGCACTTCGACAGAGTGAGGTTGGGTAGGTCAATTCAGCGGCTCCGTAGAAGCCGAGGTGTCACTCAGCCGACCAGATTTCAAGGATCTCCGCGATTTTGCGAGGCTGCTCACGGCATTCAATCGCCGATTTGAAACACGAACCTCTAACCGAGTCTATACTACCATCACTGGTAACGTAGCAACGCTCACCATGACTCGGCCACTGAGAAGCATAAAACAAAACAGTGGCCTTGCTTCCCCTCCCCCATATAATTAGAAAAGGAAAAATCATGTGGAAATAAAAAAAGGAATCTACCCATATTTCACATGTGATACTATTCACATGCTACTAAGGCCTGCTTAACTTCCCAGATCAGACGGGATGGGGTATATCCAGGCACTACCTCCCAACGCGTAGTTCGTCAGAGTGAGGTTGGGTAGGTCTTTTCAGCGGCTCCGTGGCTGGCGAGGTGTTACCCATCCGGCCAGATTCCAAGGTCCCATAGGGTGTTACGAGGCTGCCCGCGGCATTTAATCGCGGATCGGATTT
>Ga0058701_10004178_pt1 | contig 11659 bp, 14 predicted proteins | sample AgamicOrMae_FD_97039 | JGI IMG/M metagenome (GOLD analysis project Ga0058701, IMG submission 97039) | Agave microbial communities from Guanajuato, Mexico - Or.Ma.e | ecosystem: Host-associated > Plants > Phyllosphere > Phylloplane/Leaf | place: Guanajuato, Mexico | collected 2012-06-04 | reverse complement strand
ACCTCGCATTCAGTTCGCCTGCTCGTTGCATTGCCCATCTGACGAGCATGTAATCGTGTAATGGTGCTTTTGCCTGCATCACTTACTCCGCTCGTCGCATTACGTACTCATTTATCTGTTCCATCCTGCATCGCTGACTGCCTTCATCGGTATGGCGTGACTGGCGGAATCTCTCTAGATAGTTGTTCGAGAACCAAGGGTACTGCTTTCTCATGATGTCCAGAGACTTGCCTTCGTCGTGAAGCTTGAGTATCCTTCTCTTCGTCGAATCGGCAATAACTCTCCTCCCATGACCCTCCGATGGCAATTCGCAGTCAGGATCTTCAGTTCCTTTCTTCTTGGGTGATTGATGCGACTCTTCGCTTGAGGTCGATCCAATATTTGGATCGCCTACCATTCTTCTCAATAATCGCTTTGCAGGCTCGTCGTAGTTGGGACCTCGGGCTCGAGCTGGTCTATGGTGCAGCATATCGATCGCCCGCCTCAAAATCTTCTCGGCTTCATTCCTGTCAACGTGTGTGTCAAAGAGTGGCGCGACAGTTCGCTGCAATTGTTCTGGAGTGTCAAAAATTTCTAGCACCAGAGGCGGAACTCCTTCATCTTGAGTGGCAGTGCTGTTACTGTCCATTCGCGCAAAATCATCATTGTCGGAGGGCCTACGAGTTTGAAGCGGCGCGGCAATCGCAAAAGCAGAGATCGTTAGAGCCGGCAATAAAAGCTTGAGCATTGTTGATGGCTTCATCTCTCGTATGATTCTGATGCTGAGAAATCTTTATTTTATTCTTGAGGTTCTATTTCTTCTCTGTCGGTGCTGATATTCTTGCTGTTCTCTCTTATTCTCGATATTCTTCTATTGATAATTAAACAACGCACGGATTATTTAGCAAACTCTCTGACTAAAAAAAACTGGGTCACTGTGCACTGTTTGAAGCCGCAAGCTCAAACTGTTATGCGAGAGCTCCTGCGCACACCAAAAAAATACACTTTTTCGCAAAGAGATTTAAAAAAAACTCCCGAAGTTGGGCGAATGAATAGGATTTTCTTGAACAGCGCGGCGCGGAGAGGCAGGATTGCACATGGTGATAGCTGAGAAAAAGTTACCATCAAGTGTGTTTCCTTGTGACGACTACTCAACCTTGTGAGGCTGAATACGTGAGTGGCTGCGAATTAACGGAACAATTAATCCCTATGAGAGAGCCTCTCATTGAATTAGGACACATGCGAGAAGAAGCGCCAGCAAAGATCATGATCGACAATTTGAGCACCATCAAGATTGCCAAAAACGAGAGTGCGCAACACCGCACCAAACATATGGACGTGCGCGCGAAATGGCTGACGGAGCAGTTCAACGCAAAGAAAATAACTATTGACCATATCCGGAGCGATGAACAGGTGGCAGATATACTCACTAAACCACTGGCGAAGACGAAGTTTATTAAGAACCGAAGTCTAATCATGACATCCATGGTACTGTTGTCACTGGTCTGCATGGTTAACTCGCTGCCTAAATTCTAACGAACTGATCCCATAACATTTGCATCAACAGAGATACCATATATCGATCGCATCCGCAACTACAAAATCCTCTACAACCTAGAAATACCGTACGCGCAACTACTCAGAAGTGCGACCGCTAATGAAATCACTAATTCGCACTCTTCCGATCTTTGTAGCCACGATTACAGAAAACTAACCGAAACCTTCGTCCATAAGTGCCACAAGCAGTGGCAGGATCAGCAAGATCTAGTGGTCAATCAAGGACCAGTATCAGCCCCGTAGGAGCTCTAGTTTTCGTTCTAGGTCGTATCGCGCACTCGATTTCGACTCGGTGGCCGCGCGTGCAATTTTCGGGTCGCTAGCGCGACGGTGTATCCGTAAGAATTTTTATTCATCAACAGGTAGTCCAAGGTGGCTCGAATTTGGTACTGGCAGAATCAGCAAGATCTAGTGGTCAATCGAGGACCAGTATCAGCCCCGAAACCCTGGTCTGGAAAGAGTCATCTGTTCCTTGGACTGATCTTCATGATTGCCACGTGAAGAAAACCAACTCGAGCATAGAAGTCCTCATGAACCTGACTGTTCCGGTAGTCGACCCTACGGTTAGAGTGTTGAAAGCAGTGGCCTTCAACGTGCTCAACGCCACGAAAAGGGCTCGCCGTGAAGATCAGCTGTGCTAGATGGTTTACAACGGCCCTGATTTGGTCATGATTAACACAACCAACATGTGCATGACTGAAATTTTCGACTGGGATCTCGGTGACGGGTCTCTTAAGGGTATAACGTGCGAAGACTCTACGGAAGGTTTACGAACCACCAAAATCTCCCCGCTCTGGATCGAGGGAAGCTGTAACACACCTCCCATCTCTGAGAGAATGACCCAGGTCCGTGAGATTGACAACTCTCAGCGGATATATTGCTTCAAGCAGAACATTACTATCAACAAGAAGACATGCTCTTGCCTAGACTATGTCTTCGAGATTGATAACTCGCATCGCTACACCATCAATGATGTGGCTTATGCTTCGAAGCCTCACCGAAGGATGAGACTGGAACTGTCGGACAGAATCTTCGTTACAAACATCCTGCCAACAATTGGGGCATCAAACACCTCAGTGAAAGGAGATAACATTTCTGATTGGAAGATATCGGTGGCGAAATTCAAGAAAGAGCTTTACAGGTTGAAGGGTAGACTTCGCTCTGGCTCTAAACATCTTTTGGAGGGCATCTCACTCCCAAACGTGCCGTTATCAGAGCTGCCGAAACTCATGGACATGGAGGGCCTTGAACACGAGGAGTTCGACCTGTCAGCGATAATGAGGCTTGCGACCTCACTGGATCGTATCTTCACGGAGATGATCGAGAGAGCAGTCGGCTTCATAAGAATAGCTGTGACAATAATAATTGTAGCAGTCGCCTTGACATTGATCATTGTCATCTGGTCCTTTATCTCTCCATCGATGAGGCTTGGTTGGGCGACACTGAAAATACTTCTGAGACCTGTGCTGTTTTGGACATCGATGATGCAACACAGTCTAAACAAGGTTACCAATGAGTGGGGAGCTAGGGTTCGGATTAGTAGCATTGTGAAAAGGAAACAACACAAATGGGCCCATGGAAGGATGGTCTGATGAATTTCGAGATTAGGGGGGTATGATGAAGACGCGCATGCGCACATATAACATCGAAACATATAAATATCTGGAATAAACGATTGCCGATGGCATTCTTGCACTTTCACTCGCCATATCAACATCTCTTTCTGAACCTCGTAGATCCTAACTAGATCCTATCAATCTAGGCTTCCAGTTACTCGGGCAGAAGGAGCCTAGTGGTGCCATTACTCACGTATTTGCGCTTTAAGTCAATTCATCCCTCCGAGCATTTCCTCGTACCGAAAGGGACTTCCTGAAGACTCGTCTGGGATCGATGCCAATCACGAGTATTACGAATGTGCATGCCGAGATGGCCCCCTCCCAGCACCATGGGGCACTGGTGGAACTGGTGGAACAGGTGGAACTACTGTTGCGGCTGAGGTTGTTTGTGGAGCCTCCCTCAAAGAAAATCATGGCCGTGGAAATGTGCTCATTAATAGCGGCGACATATGCCTCCCGTATCCGCTAGATTGCATCGGCACGGCACGAGGTTATGAGGACTTTTGGAAGCGCCTTGTGAATCAAGGCATTCAGTTAGCCAGATACGAAGATCCAACGATACCATTCATGTTCGATATATTGCGGGTTCCTCACGATGGTCACTATATTTACGCCCCAAACAATCCGGAGAACAGCGCTTTGATACTAGTCGTTCCCCATTGTCGACAATTGGTTACCTTCGAGCATTTTGTGAAAGTGAAGGAAGAGATTATCGCTCGCCTCGGGTATTCTATCGACAAATTTCTTGCCTATCGGGTTAGAGGGGACATATACTGCCTGGGGATGGATATCCTAAAGGCTTGCTCCATCTCCATGCAAAGTACCTTGCTGTTTGTCCGACGAAGCGACCTTCGATTCCAAGAGATTCTGGGGGGAGATTCTGCGAAAGAAAGTGATGGGAGCCAGTCGGCGCCGAGCGGGTCCAGTGGGAGCACCGAAGTGGCGACACAGGTGTCAACCAAATCAACACCGACAGTTGTTGCTCCATTAGAGGCAGAACCGCAAGATACTAGTGGCGTCGAGGACTTCACCTCCTTGTCCGAAGAGAGCTCTCCACTGCAAGATGTCCCAGTTGATCAGGGCCCAATGGAGGAGGATGAGCTGGTACTGCAGTACAGCCCCAGCAGTAATATGCCGCAGGTGGTGTCTTCCCCCCCGCGATATGGGAGCCAAGAGACCATATTGATGTCGGACGGAGAAATAGAGGAAGAATTACAATTCATTAAAGGGCAACTGGTGGTCCGGCAAGGATTGGACCTGCCCGCGCCGTACGTATCTGAAGTGAGGCCAAGCAACTCCCCAAACTCCATACTGGTGGACAGATGGTTCTTTGAAGAGGGAGTAGAGCGGATCTGTAGCCTATGGCTCGCCCATGCCGTCGTCCAGCGATCATTAGTTGTCGACCTTGAGGACTTACCGGGCGTCATGCCTCTGCCGCCCTCCGTTGACCGAGTGTGGCGATCTTCCATTATAACCACAAGAGACAGAGATGAGTATGCGTTCGCGATCTTGGATCTAGAGCAACGCGAGTATGGAATCCTTTGCACCTCTAACCGTAAGGAGCGCGAGGAGGAGATTGTGGGCTTGGCGCGGCGCTTCCTCGTGGAGAATACCTTCCCAGAGTTGAAGACCTGGGAGGGGCACATGATTATTTCGCCGACATTCACTCAGAGCTAGAATATCCTCACCTGTTAATGTCGCTTTTTACATCGGAAAGTACTTCAGCTACGCGGTGAGGTTGCCTCATAAGGTTGTCTATCAAGAGGGGTATTTCCGCGAATACTGTCATGTCATGGTGCTCAAGTTGAACATCGCCAATTATGAGAGGAATAAGTTAGCGGGGTCATTAGATGGAGGCGATCTACGAGACGACGGCTACGTCATGCCGCCACTAACCGTTCACCAGCATAGGCCAGTGGTCGCCACGGACCAGTGTCTCTTCTGTAAGCGGCGCTATTTCCGAAATTTTGGCCATCACATGGTAATCGCGCACGGTGGACAAGCGAAGCGGGCAAACTTGACCCGACGTGCTTGGATACCTGTAGGAGGGGTGATTACCGACAAATTAGATTGTAACTTTGGTCAAGTAGTAGTGTAAGAGAGGTGAATAAAGATGCGGGGTCTCTTCTATAGATCCTATAGCGTGTCTTGAAAGGATGGGCGCCCGATGGCAACGCGCCACTCCTTCTGTCCGTTGGTGGCAAACTACGCCCGTCAGGTGGCGCGTGGCCCAATAAATGATGAATAATTTGCAACAAACGTCAGTTTGGGCCTCGCCTGACCGCCAAAACGAGAGCTGTCACGTCGTTAAAAGGATGTACTCTCCGATATTTGTCGGCGAATTCCTCTACAAAAGTAAGCAGGGTTTCTCTCGAGTGATTGAATTTCAACTTCGCCTGAGTTTCACGCAACTTGAGCTCTTTGTCTGGTGAGGCGAATCGGCTCAATATTTCGTTCTTAACCTCTGGCTAGTTGCCAGCCTTTATCTTGTCGGCAACTGTATTTTGTGCCCAAGTGTAGGCTGGTCCACACAGGGCCTTGTGAAGAGCTAGGCATCTCATTTCAATGGTGAATAAGAGGGTGGCCACCTCAAAACGGTGGGGAAAGTTGTAAATGTCCTCACTCGGCGTGGCACCAAACTCGGGCAGGGGAACGGAAGTAATCGCACTAACCGAGGTTCTTTGGAGCATTTCCTTCATCTGTTGGGTCAGCAGGCTGGGCCGCTTCCGTCGGCGTTTTCGTGGTCCATTTGTTCTCGCTTCAAGACGGGCATACAGGTTGAGCTCTAAAGGGGTGGAGTGGAAAGCACCCCCTGCTACCAGGTTTCTGTGGTGGACTTGTGTGGAGTGTGGTCAGTGAATGTGAGAAAGACTAAAGCGTGTATATGATTCCGCTATTGTGGGTCATAATTTTCGGCAACTCTTTTAGAGTTAGTCGCTTCGACGAGTAAAGTCGATCTGTGTTGATCTCGGTGTGTCTCTCCGTCCGGTTTCCAAACGTCTAGTTGGCAGCATGGCTGCATGGGCTCTCCTCTTCCCGGTCTGGCGCGAGTCTGAAGCTGGAGGGGCAAAGAGCGGGCGAGGGGGCAGGACCACACTGTACGACGCCACATGTGTAATGTGCGTCGTACGAATCGTCCGCGACGGCACGACAGACAAGTGTAACGGCTCTTTGCCGCGTACAACAACGTTGGTGGTTCCCGTAGGTAGGGTAGCAGAAAGAGGACTGGGGTTGACGATAACACTGGCTTTATCTGATCGTACGACTAGGTGCTGGAAAATGTCCATCGCGCTGGCCGAGCGCGATGGCTTCTATAACGCTTCGAGACGGAATAAGGGGGGCGTGTCCCTGAGTGAGGGGAAGTGTGTCCCTGCGGTGAGGGGGCGTGTCTGGCGCCGCGCTTCGCGTGCCTGAGTTGGCACTACACAAGCGCAACGTGGCGCCATCTGAGTGACACTGGTCAATGTTCGGAACTGTTACGCTCGGAATGAAGTTTAAACGAGAATGGCACTCTTTTATTCCCCGATCGGGGTTTTTATACAGAGGTGAAATTTTCGTACACAGGGAAACCCCGCCCTTTCGGGAGGAGGGGTTATTGTTCTTAAACTAGGGGAGGGCAGTAGCCACCCCTAACAGAGCTCAGCCTTGCCAACTCGGCCAAAAGGTGGCACTGAGGTTGGCAAGATGTGGTGCAGTCAGCCTTAGGCTGTGTGATGTATGATGTATGACGAAGTCGTACATGTTTTGTTGTCCCCTTGCCTCGACTCTTCTCTCCCCTTTTGTCCCTGGCGTGGAGACCGGAAGAAAGTGGAGCCCGGGCAGCCATGTGACGCACAGAGAAAGAGAGAACACACACATGCAGCTCTTGAGATAGAGATATATTGAATGGTCCACACGTTATATTCTCGATTCCTTCTTAGCCCCTGTTGCCCGATATATTTTCGCGTTAATCACACCTTACATTAAGGGCGTTTAGAAGCCGCCTCTGGCACAACAGAAAGTTTGGTAGCAGAGAGTCGTTTCGATGTCACCTCGAGAACTACTACTTGCCAGGACACACCGTGTATACCTATGCCGATGGATCAGACCATGGGCGATGAAGGCGACCCAAACGGATTTCTGGCGGGGCAGCTCAGAGAGATGCTCCAACAAACTTCGGTGAGCGCCCTCGCCTCTGTCTCCATCCCCGAGTTCTCTGCCGCACCCGGCGAGGACGTTCTCAACTTCCTCCACCGGTTCGAGACGGCAACTTTACTTTTCTCTGACGACATGCGTTGCTTAGGACTCTACAAGGCCCTGACAGGCCCCGCGAACACCTGGGCCAGAAACAATCTGGACGCCCAGATCCTAGGTGTGGACTGGCTGGCGGCCAAAGCGGCCGTCATCCAGAGGTTCGCCCCACCGGATCAAGATCTCAGGCTCCGCGATAACCTGGCGAGGATGAAATTCGATCCTGCTAGGGAAATACTGCTCACCTTTGCAGAACAGTATGCCGATATCTACAGGCGGATACAGCGTACCCGAGACGACCAGCCAGACTGTTTGCATTGGCCAGATTCGCATTGGCCAGATTTGTGTTTGCCAGATTTGTGTTCGCCGAATCGGCGCAAAAGGAGGTGCCCAAATTCGAGCGACTGGCGTTAGAGATTGCGTTCGAGTTCCAGCTCGGCTCGAGCCAGTTCGTGGCCGGAAGCTCCTCGCCGGCCCCATCGACTCCCGCAACCAGCCGGTCACAATGAGCCGGTCGATCGCGCTCACGGCTCCGTTTTCGGTAGTGCCCACCAGCCGCATTGAGGTCATCTGGTTATCGAGTTGGTACACGTTCGCTGGTCGTGTTTTCATTCGAGTTTATCCGATTGGAAGATTAAATAGACCATTCTATTTCAGGTTTGGGCCGGGATTTGGGCACAAATTTTGGAGATTTAGAGTTCAAATTATAAGGTTAGTATCGTCTTGGTCCCGATGCCTTAACTCATTAGCTCGTCTAGATACACTTTTCAGTGGCACTTACGCTTGATCACTTCAAATCACTTTGGGCTCAATCGTGTGGTCTGGGTTCATGGTCTTTGTTGATTTAATAATAATGCTGGATGCTCAATTGGAAAATATAAACATAGTTCCGGCTGAGTTGGGAGTAACAATAAAGAATAATTGTTTGTATTTAAAGCTCAATGGAGCGTCACACAAAGATGCATATAAAAGGAATAAGCAAATGAAATAAAGTTGCAGTAGTATTGTATCATGACTTTTGAGTTTAGTAGAAGAGTAAAACACTAACACATATACTTAATCCTACGCCCTCGGAGGCGGGCTCTCCCCAACGACACAGATTGGGCGCCAAACGGGAGTTGAAATGGGCGCCAAACCAGGAAGCACGGGGGAGCCCTAACGGTCATGATTGCGCGCGCAAATGACGCAAATTCTGCGCGCGTAATCGTGAAGCAGGGCGCAAGCGCTGAGTCCGCTTGTCATCCCATATATGTATGTGGGCCCCTCGGATGGATAAAGTCCAACAGTCGGAGCACCACTGTGCCCGACACAGATCCACCCAGTCTCCGTTTATCGTTTGAGTGAATCACTCTGCAACCACTTACAGGATCATTACTAACATCAACCGCTGTAATCATCCCTTGATTCAAAGACGCTGTGTTTGTGTCGCTGCTGACCCATAATTCGTCATCAAAGTTTTAGGGAGCTTGAACTTTTTCACCAGTGTTCATTCTATTGATGAACGCCGCGTCACATTTGAAGTGAATCTTTCCTTCAATTAGAAATCGATACGTATTGAACTTGTTCGTATACCCCACGAAAATGGCTCGCTTTCCTCGCTCATCCCGGGGGCCTGACACCTTTCGCTCCTCTGTCTTGATGATCGCTACTTCTCCAAATGCCCGCAGATTTCTCACGCTTGGCTTGGATCCGAACCACATCTCATACGGGGTAGCTTGTTTGTTGGATGCACGAATTGATCTGTTTAGAACATAAACGGCGCAGTTGCAAGCTTCAGGCCAAAGATTCTTGTTCAATTCCGACTTGTTAAGCATTTTCCGAGCCGCTTCCTTGATAATTCCGATGTCTCTTTCTATGAGACCGTTCTAGGCTGCCACGTAAGGCGCAGAATGTTCTGATAGTATTCCCTTCCCGTTCAGAAAGTTCTGCAGGTCACGATTGATGAACTCAGAGCCGTTGTCGGTCATAAGTTTCAAGACATCGTTGTTTGTTTCGAGCTTTGTTCTGGTAATGAATTGTTTGACCTCATTCGTTATCTGGCTCTTGTTCTCGAGGAATGCAATCTGCCGACAGTTCGTGGCTTCGTCTTTGCATAAGACGAGGTATCTCGAGTTTGAGAGGCTGGGGATGTTGCTAGGACCTGCGGTGTCGATGTGCAAGACCGCTCCGGGCTTTTCTGTCCTTACTGCTGTACGAAGCGGATGAGAACTGTGCTTGCAATTGTTGAGGTGACAATTCTCACATTTCTCACCTTGTTCCTCCACAATATCTAGGTCTTTCACAATGTTATTAGGCTCATGCACTCGATGGTCAAGTTCGAGATGTGGCCGAAACGAGCATGCCAGCCTCTGAGGGTTGCTGCGTTAGCTCTGCCGGCCCCATGTCCACTCAAAGGTTGTATCTTAATGAAAAAAAGGTCATGCTTCGAGATGGCCGAGAAAATGAGGCTGCCTCTGCGGTAAAATTCTACACGTTTTTTATGGCCCACATGAAAGATCCCGCGTCGAGCTGCCGAGCATGTCGAAAACAAGTTCTGACGCAGTTGAGGCACGTATGAGACGTTCTGTAGTTTTCCTACGGTTGTGATTATGTCGCCGACCCCCTCAACCTTCAACTTAGTACTGTCATCTGCCTGATAAATCCACTCCGTGTCGGAAGTGGACTTAATATTGTCGAAGAGGTCTTTGAATGGTGACATATGACGAGTGCAGCAACTGTCCGCGACCCAGATCGAAGATGAAAATTTTGTTCCGATCCGTTACGTCATGAAGGCGAGGCTGTGACTTCCGTCTTTAGGCGCATGTGTCTCTTTTGACTCAGATTTTTCTCTCGTGTCGTTCTTGTGCCTTCTTGAATTGTCTGTTGGACCGGATTTCTTCTTCTTGGGACAACTTCGGACCCAGTGGCCCATCTCTTTACAGTATCGGCACTGATCTTCCGAAGTGTCTCCATTGAATCTACTCTTCTGGTTTCTCAGCCGAACTGCCAGAGCGTTCAGTTCGTCTGAGATCTTCTGAATCTGGTCCTTTGCTCCCGCCATCAATCTGGACACAAGTCCATCAACATTTTGATTGGGCGAATTCATCCAGACCGTGATGAAGATCTCGAATGAGTCAGGAAGGGCCGCTAGAATTGCGCCAATGAGGCAATTATCAGAAACTTCCTCTCCCAAGTTCTTTAGCTGTGCCACAAGACCTCGAATCTCGCTTATGCCAGAGCTGATATCTTTTACCGAGTTGATTCTCAACGAATTCAATCTTCTGTACAGCGCTTAAGGTTCATATGCCGTCTAGTTTTCGAAGCACAGCTGAATTGTATTCCATGCTTGACGAAAGTTAGTACAGTTAATTATCTTCAGCATATTCTCTTCGCTCAAAGCCGAACCAAGCAATGCTAGACCTTTGTCATCTAGCTCTTCGGATACCGCTCCTTGCTCGAATAATCTCGACATCTTCTGGGCCTTGGCAACGTTGACAAATTGCCATTTCCAGACGACATAGTTGTCTCTATCCAGCTTGAGTGGTCGGAAATCTTGCTTCTCCATGTCGTTCTAATTAACGTTGCTTTTTCTCACCCCTTAACCAAAACGACATACGCCAATTTACTAGTTTATTGACGCAAAACTATAACTTTTCGGCTCATTGAGAGGGGAGAAAAGAAAAGAAAAAAAACTGTGGCCGTCCTCACTCTCTGCTACCATGTTGTTAGGGCAAGAGTTCTTGGACGGCTGACTGTATTTTATTCAGAGAGAGTGCGCATGACAGGATTTTCGAGGAGTGTGACCACTCTCAGAGAGAGTATGGGGAGGCGTGGTCTTGCCAGATCCCGCTCATGTGGCACAATGATATGACAGGCGGCCGTGGGGGTGAGCACGTCGCCTCGCGCGAGACCCACTGCGGCTGCTTCTGGTCGCCCTTGGCCGGCAGGCGGACGAGCTTGGCGAATAGGCGCTTGCACTCAGTGTCGTAGAAGGCGCAGCCGTTGAGGGTCAGCTGTTGCTGAAGCTGCGAGTTGCCGCTCGTTGAAGAAGAGGGCGCCGCAGTCTTGCCGAGCAACCGCTGGCCGGGCGCCGGACTGCTGGCCGCCTCAAGTGGCCGCCCACCAAGTCGTAGGCGGGCGGCCACTTGAGACTCTTGCGCGCCGGCCGCTGGCCAGGTGTTGGATGTAAGCGGGTAGCATGTCCCGCCCACCTTCGGGAGCAAGGGGCGTGGGGAAAAACGAGCTCGCACACCAGCGCGCGCGGGATGGTGCTCGTGCCCAGTATAAATAGCGCGTGT
>Ga0058701_10004177_pt1 | contig 11660 bp, 6 predicted proteins | sample AgamicOrMae_FD_97039 | JGI IMG/M metagenome (GOLD analysis project Ga0058701, IMG submission 97039) | Agave microbial communities from Guanajuato, Mexico - Or.Ma.e | ecosystem: Host-associated > Plants > Phyllosphere > Phylloplane/Leaf | place: Guanajuato, Mexico | collected 2012-06-04 | reverse complement strand
TACCAAGTTTTGGTATAGTGCCTTGTGCCTCGCTCCGCTGTCGCTCCGCTCGGCTGTCGCCAAGCCCGATGCCGCTTACTTCTCGGCGCCCCTGAGCGGGCGCCGAGAAGTAAGCGGCATCAGGCTTGGCGACCGTTTAGTTGGGTCCCTAGGTTAAGTTAGGTTAGGTTAGGTGCCTTGTGCCTCGCTTCGCTATCGCTCCGCTCGGCTTGACGACGGAGGGTAGCACCAAATTTAAACTAAAAGGTTGAAAATGCAACCTTAAAAAATTACAGTCTCACATTGGACGGCTGAGGAAAATTTTGTTTATTCTAACTGTGCGTTACTCGTAGTAGAACTGATAAACATAAGGACTTAGCAAAGAGAGATTTCCTCCTCTTTGTTCCACTTTTCTCAGTCAAGCTCATAGGTCAAGCAAATCAGGAGACAGACATGAGCAAGTAGCGCAAGCAAATATATAAGGGCCTGGTTTACAGCCCACTAGATTCTTGAAGCACAAACTTAGCTAGAAACTATGCACAATTCAAGTCAACCATCTACACCCAAGAGCAGTGATAAGGCAAAGGAGAAAACGTACTGAGGTTGTTGTTTCCTTTAAATTCCGCACAGGCACGGTCACCATGAACCCGAGAGGAGCCACGGATCGAGCTAGGCCGTGAACAGGGTCCACTCCCTTGTCAGCCATATTTGTTTTGTCGCTTTAGTTCCGCCTTCATAGAAGAAGTAATAAATTAACCTTAAGAATTCACAGAGCAGCGTATCGATACCATTTATTCCGGGAGGGTTACTCCTTGGCTGGCCGTCGGGTATTTGTGGATTATTTTTAAATCAGAGATTAGCAGAAGCGATAAGTCTAAGCGCAGGTTTTGCGTCAGAAGCGCCGAGCGAAAACTCCACGCGTCGTGCGGATATGCCACAAATAACAAAGACAAAGACGCGTAGTCCACAGCCCAATAAATAACGTGTCTTCGGAACCCTTTAATGTATGCGGGAAGCGCTGAAGCGGCGGGGCATAAGCGCACGGCGGCGCGTTTAAGCGGCGCAAAGTGTGTGGAAAACGAGGGACATTTCGGCGAAAAAGAGCGCCGTAACGCCGAAAGCCACTTGCGTCGGCCAGCGCCGCTTTTCACAGAACACACGCCCGGGGGTGGGGGAAGGTTCCCAACGAGTCACCTTTTGCTGCTTAATGAGATGTTGGGAAAGCGGACCCTACGTGCGCTGCAGCGCTCTCCATAGGCCATTGGAAAAGGTTCCGGCTCTTTTTTATTAGAGTGAAAATGCATTTCTTTTTTAAGACGCACTGCTTCTTAGGTGACAATCACTCGTTCGGGCCCAAAACTCTTGCTATTCAAAGCGTTGTTTTGCTCATTTTTTGGTCTAAAGCAAGTCAACATTAATGTTAAACGATTGGATTTTACTTGAGTTTTTTTTCGAGTTATTACGCTCGTGATTTTCAGTCAGCATAACACGTTAAAAAATTGTACTCAAAATTACTTTTGGAGTGAAAATTTACTCTTAATAGTGAAAAGCGAGCATCTAAATTGTTAATACTGGTTCACTTTTCACTACTTAGGAGTGCATTTTCACTGCTAGCTTTTTCCCAGCGTGAATGAAAATAATTCGCAAATGACATGGGCCTTCTCAGATTAAAAAAGAGGGGAAAAAAACACCCTCATCTCTTTGGTTTGGGGGCACGGAAAAAATGGTTTTGTTTCGGCAACAAAGTTAGGGACAACAAATGAATTTTTTATTGCTTCAACAAAAAATTTTGCTGCAGCAACCAATCGTTTTGTTGATAGAACTAAACGTTTTGTTGTTGTAACCAAATATTTTTGTTATCCCTATCCTAACAAATGACTTGGTATAGCAAAACCTTCTTTTCCGTGGGGAAAATGAGTCCGGTTATCAAAAAAGGCGTTAGACGCACATGGTTTGAAAGTCTCGATTTCAAGACAAAATAGTTATTTAAGTTAGTTTTAAAATTCCAATATCTTCATAAACGGTATTTTTAAGAAGAAAATATAAAAGTTATTCGATGTTGGCGATTTGGAGGAAGTATTTCGAATGCTCGTCGGCACTTGTTTTGAGACGAGAAGCACCCCGTTGAGTTAGCGGCAGCTTGACAAAGGACATCTTGGCTTCGCATTGTTTTGACAAAGAATCAAAAAACGCGCGAGAAACCGTCCGGGTTACCTTATCAGTTGATCAAAAGTAAGTTAATATTATCTTTTTTCGAAGGAGTCTCTGTGGGAATAAGAAAAGCAGTCCACATATTGCTTAACTCATAAAAATTTCTATTTTGCTCCACCGTGTAAATCTTTATCAAAAATATTGTTTCAGCCAATTTTGTATGCTGCTGAATTAGATCAAGCCAAATTAGTTACGCTAATCTACGCCAGGCTTAAAAAATTGCCAGTCTCACGGAAAAAAAGCAGAGGCAGTTAACACATAAATTGATACAGCAAGGTGCTATTAATTTTAGCAGTCATTGCTAACTTTTTAGAAGTCATTGCTTTAACGTTAGCTGTACCTACTAATAAGTTACCAAGGACTACAAATTGAGCAAATTCGTCTGTTCAGCAGCATTTGCTATAACATTTCAGCAAGCTCATCAAACTTTAGCAGAGACTGCTAAAAAGTTAGCAAGGTCGCTGCCAAAATTATTTGTATGTGTTATATTAATTAACGCGTTTGGTGCCACTGCTAGTTATTGTTTCCCTTATAGGTTTAACTAGGCTGTCAGATGATATTTTGGTAGATTGGATAAAATTAGCCTAGATTAAGTTATGTGAAATTAGCCTGGATAAGTCTAGGCCTTGCATAGCTAAATTAGGTTAAATTAAACAGACCTCGGTTAAGTCAGGCCAGGAAATGAGAATGGGGGAGCTAGGTCAAGTCAGATTAGGTTTCGGTTTACGGGTTATACTTTTTGTCCGAAGAAGCACATCTTTGACCAACTTCCATTAAATCTTCACTTGATTCACCTCCGATCAAAGCTTCAACCTGACCTAAGGCACACACGGTGCTAGTCATCTACTTGGCCGTGTGCCAACAGAAAAGCCCCCGCATCTGTCTTATTGACCTGCCTCATCGGCCTGGCTCTCATCATGCCCGCAATGTGCGAGCGAGCGACCATTCGAAGCTTCCGCTCCCCTACCGGACTTATCATAGACCACAAATACCTCGATGAGGGCCCCACCTTTTCCTGGTTCTGCTCAAACAATAAGGCACCGGTACTAGGCTGTCATCACATCTCATAAAACATTCAAAGCGTCGTCCCGACTCACGCAGGCTTGTCGAAATTGACGTCAAGATGACATTCATTCCTATTTTTGGTCCTGCAGCGATTTTCCCCAAACTAGATTCAATTTCAATCTGATGACTGAATATTAGGATGTGGTTAACGACGGAGAGTTCCTCCGCTGTAAATTTGGTCTTTTATGCCATTCCGTAAGTTGGCAACTTCCGAAAGGACTCGACTAATGAAAAGGGGCTTGATTCTTGGCATGAGTGACTTCTCCCTTTGATTTAATTCCCAAGAGTGTAGGATTCTTATTGATAATTCCGCGCTGATACGAGAAACCGGTCTCAGGTGGATCCGCAGTTGCTGGTTTTGAGCATGAAGTTGAAAACGGGCATACGTCGTGTGACCATTCAAGATGCATGAATCAATAACCATGCCACTGGCAGGATTTAGCAGATAACCTTCAAGTTCAAAATGGCTATTAACGGGTTTGTTTTTAAAAATTCACCGGTACTTCAGTGGGTAATACCTGTTTATATTCAGACAACTAAATTGGTTGAAAAAGACAGCTAGTTTCTATCGATGTGTATATGTTTCACAGTTCAGAATGTTTTCTTTCAAAGAAAAAAGTCGAAAACAGGTGTCACGAATGAAGTACCCAAAATTGAGTTACGTACATTCATTGCGCTATTCCTATGTTGTTGTTTTTTTTCATCCGGCTTTTTATGAGAGTCGCTGACATAATCGACATTTTTTGAAAATCTCGATCATAAAAGAGAGTGTAGAACCCGACTAAACAAACGATTAGATTAACGTTTTATACAGAATCATTTATTTTACCTAAAATGTATTTCAATAAACCCAATTACTATCTTGATTTTTAAATTTTCATATCTATGGGAGAATGAATCGTTTTATGCATGAAGAGGGGCAAACAGAGTAAGCCCTTTTCCATGAAGTAATGAACGGGACTTTTACCCCTTGTAGGGTCAAGAAGTGTACCATGGGCGGGTGTAATTCAAACTCAAAAATAGCCCTAGTTGACGACCACTAGATGCCTGAGGTGAGGAGGTGCTTGTGCTTCTCGGGCGCCTTTCCGCGGCCCCTGCCACCAGCGCCTGCCTTTAGCGCCTATCTGTCACAGGCGCCTTCCCGCGGCGTATGCCACTGGCGCCTTCCCGCGGCCCCTGCCACCAGCGCCTGCCTTGGGCGCCTATCCATCACATAGGCGCCTTCCCGCGGCCCCTGCCACTGGCGCCTTCCCGCGGCCCCTGCCTTTAGCGCCTGCCTTTAGCGCCTATCTGTCACAGGCGCCTTCCCGCGGCGTATGCCACTGACGCCTTCCCGCGGCCCCTGCCACTGGCGCCTTCCCGCGGCCCCTGCCACCAGCGCCTGCCTTGGGCGCCTATCCATCACATAGGCGCCTTCCCGCGGCGTATGCCACTGGCGCCTACCCGTGGCGCCTGCCACCGGTGCCTGCGCCGACCTGTGGCATTTCTCCAACGCGATTCACCGCGAGATGGGTCAAGGGGCAGCGGACACGAGCGGTGCTAACCACCGGTGGCCGCTAAATGCCGACGCCAAGCAATTTGGCACGCTCGGAGAGCTCGCATGGCCAAACACGATCACTGGCAGAAAAAAACGGCTCTACAAGTGAAGTCTTCATTGCAACAATCAAGTAATGGAAGCGTTCATAGAACGTGGTCACAGCTCACTTTTGAACCTAGTTCACGCAAGCTAACTAGTTTAAGAAAAAAAATAAAAGGAAATATCAGGTAACATTATTTCTTTAAATACTTTAAAAAATAATTTGAAATAGTTAAAAGAAAATAACATTAACACTAAAAAAATTGAACTCATGTCGTAGACTCTGACTTTCAAAGTGGAGTGCTTGAAAAGTTTACATGACTTTCTCCACGAATATAGGTAGATATTTCGGTACCTAAAAGAAAAGATGTTTTCTTAAAACCGTCTAGTTAGAGATAACGTTTTCTTATCCATCCAGTTCCAGAAGACGTTTCATTAACCGTCTATAGCTCAAGGACCATTCAAAACTGCGTTTTCGGTAGTCTGTAATCCTTCCATTCACCAGTATGTGTGTATTTTGGTCTGCAAAAACCATTAACATTATTTCTATCTAAACCGTCTGCTGAGCAAAACACCGGTGAATACGGGGTACTTAGCGCGGGAAACGCAGTTTTGAATGGTCCTCAAACTGGACGGTTAAGGAAACGTCTTCTCGGACTAGATGGTTATTGCTTGTAGGTACCTCTTCAGTGTTCATATTAGGCCTACATGCTCGAATCAGTGGCATTTTCAGATATACATGCAGAGATGGCCGAGCAGTTTATATTTACAAGTTTAGATCGTTTCCTTCATCTTCATTTCCGCCACGGCGGTGCCTGGCGCGAACGTCGCCTTGCACGAGATAAGGATATGGGTGACAAACTCTCTATTCCATATCACTCATTAAAAAACAAAAAGTCAATTGAAACGGATGTATTATCAGAGACAGAAAGACCGCTCCCACCCCCCTGCAACCACCTAGACAACGTTGTGTTGCGGTTGCCTACCTTCGCTCGGAATCAGGCAGGTGATTGGCTGATGCCGAGCCAAGGTAGGCAGCCGTCAAACACAGGTGTGTAGGTGATTGCAGGGGGAAGAGCGTTTCCTCTGTCCGTGATAAGAGGTACGTCGAATTTTGGAGAATTTTCAAATTTCCAGTCCCAGTCAAAAGACCTGTGAATGTAAAGAGATCGTCGAAACCTTTCCATTCTTAGCAATTATTGGGACAATCCTGAAAAGTATGACTAAACTACGATCTACGTTCACTTTACGTCATACCCAAAAGCTGGGGGTAGGGCTATCCAACACAGGTACAGTATATTGATGTCCATAAGTGATGAGCCAAACAAAATCTAGTGTTTTTTTTCTTTTGTAAAGTAAAGTGTGTTGGTAGCAGCGCGTGGGGTGGGTTGGGGAACGTTCCGGGGGAAAGGCGGGCACCTCTCCGCTTGCCTCCACACCGTCCTACTGCCCTCCCAAGGCAATGCTACGAACACACATTAGTTTACAAAAAAAAAGTTACTAGATTTTGTTTGGCTAATCACTTATGGACATACTGTACATTTATCTGTGGACAACATTCGCGGATTATTAATTTTGTTCTACAGTACTTCTGCAGTAACACAACAAGCAAATATCTTTTCCCTAACTGTTGATATGAAAAATCTATCCAATAAATACAAAAACCTTGACCGTTTTGATTACTTCTATTCCTGTTTTAGGCGTGAAAGTGGAATATTACGTATTTTTGTAGTTTTTCAAGTTACACTCACCAATAGATATTTTAATGGATGGAAAATCTCTTCAAGGAATTTCGATTCATGTACCAACAAGCCTATCATGAAAATGCGTGGCATGCTCGTTATACCATCATACCCAATACAAGCATAGAATACCCAAACTGGGTACTTCTTTTACTGTGTTAAAAACAGAGAAACCGCGGTTTGATTCCGTCTTTAACGGGTATAACTAAAATAAACAGAGTAGTGCTAAACATTGCTCCTCAACATGAGGTTATTGCAGAGCTGGGGTGTCCAAAGATTTCGTTACTTAACCGTAACTTAACTGGTTCTTGTTACGAGTCCTGTACACAGCAACAGTAAACTACTGTGGAGTCTAGCGTAAAACCCCGCCGCTAGAGGATTGCGCCAACTCGTCACTATTGCAAGCGATCGCGTTGTTAGCAGTGTGATCTCGATCAACATTGTATCTCAAACGTCCGACGGCTGCCAAAAACGTGGCTGGCACCGTTTTGTGTGCGCTTCTATTCACCATGAATAATGCAATTAGTCTTGAAGATTATCATATGAAGAGCACGCCTTAATTTTTTCCATCCAAAAAGTCATGCCTTTTATAATTTTTGGAGTGACTATTCACACGCTGCCCCATTTAAAATGTATTGGGTTGTTTTCCGTGCGTTCAAGTCACCTTCCATTTAAAATGCATTACGTTGGTTTCCTTGCGTCTAAGACCGTCTTGTATTAACATACGCGTGCGAATAGAACTGACCAATATTTTTTTAATAGCAAAACAACCAACAGTCCTCGTGGTTCCTTACAATGAGTAGGTATGTGGTCTAAGCGTAGTGTTGGGTAAAGAGTAATGAGGTGTCAAGTGTATATAAAATTACGCCCTTTCTTTATGGGGAATTGATTTTTTCAACTCATGTAAAAACTGTATATAAAGGAAGGAGACTTTTTTTTTTCAATTACAGTACTGAAGGAAATAATTGGAAAATTTCCACCACAACTACATTTTTGCCTAAAAAAATGCAATTTAATAGGCCTATCTCAAAAAACCCCATATAAATACTAAAGCATTAATAAAAATAATACAATTCCTTCAAAAACGTTAAGGTTTTCTTTTAAGAACTTGATAAAGTCACACTTGCGAAAAGTGTACAATTCTTACGAAAACCCTACCGTCTAAACAAAAAGATCTTGTCATGGAGTATATCCTCCATGATCTCGTCGTGCTCATGATAATCCTACAATTTCCATAAAATCGTTTTCTAGGGTCTTACTTTTATAAAATCTTTTGTACCAGTCCGCAGTTTAAAAAATCTCCACGGCACTGAAATCTTTTGCACATTGACCAAATTCTTGCTCCACCTTCGTAATATCCTACGACCCGCTTTAAATAGTAAACCTCCTCATCTCCTGCCTCGCCCTGCTTACAGTTAAGCCCATCGGTATTGAGAAAACGTTCCTGTACTCGCTCGACCCACTGGTCCACCACCTAGAGCCAAGTCAATCATTTAATCCATCAGTAATTTTCCCATAGCACTAGTTGCATCCGCTTGTATGATACTCGTAGGCTTCTTACGTTACCGGTGCCTTCCAGGAATTGGCTCTGAGTTTAAACCAGTCCCTGCGCCTTGCCGCCGCCGCCCAGCCGCGCGCCTTTCGTTAGTCAACGTCTCGTCTAGGTCAGGGACTGGGCATACTTGACTCTTCCAAGTATATTTCCTTATAAGGCGCTCTAGTTCAGCACCTCCGCTGAAATATCGCGGTGCGTCGCGGGGGACGCCCACGGACCCGAAGTTCCTCAGCCGGACGCCGCCGTCGCTCGGCGACGTCACAAAGTTCCACAGAAGCCCTCTCAAATTCGCTGGAAAGAAGCTCGCATTCTTAACTGATTTTTCATCACGTTGTGGAGAGGTACCGTTCTCGCGCCAGCCGATTTCATAACATCTTTTAATCCGTTTTCTCGGTGGAATCGTTTGTCTTCGTGGCAGGATGATCTTCACAGACCCGTGAAGCTGTATGGGTCGGCTCGGGATGTTCAGCCTCCGGCTTTTCTCATTCATTGTACTGTTGAGATGTTTAGTCGTGTCGCATACAAATTTAGTGAATTTTTGTTTCTAAAAATTTGTGTTGGCAATGCCACAGAAATAAGTTGACCGTGCGCGGAGTCCTCCGTATTTAAAAGCGTTAGTATTACCAACACAAATAGTCAAAAATTAGAAGTCACCAGATCTGAGCGAGACACGGATTTCGGCTGTACCGTACATGAATAAGCTGAACTAAATGAGGCTACGGTGTGCTTTGGAAAGATTGAGATTTGTAAGCAGCCCTGGGGAGCCTCAGTTACATTCTTACGAGAAGATAGAGAAAGAAAGGCTTGGTATTCTTGGGCTCTCTTGGTTTATGGGTCAGCTTGGCGACGGTTAACTTAGCGTTGGTTAACGTCGTTAACCTGGGCTAACTTATAGTTAGCAAAGTCTTAGCTACTTCACTGCTTGAATTCGCTAAATTTGGATGAAGTTGAGGGAGCTCCTCTTATTTTCCTCACCCCCCAACTCCTACCCTGAACATTCGAATCAACAGCACTGTTCCAAAGCAGATAAGAACATTCAAAACTTCGTTTACCAGTGTTTCTCTTTCTTCATTTCACACTGTCACTCTGTGTTTGCAAAGTAGAAAAACTTTAAATGAAATCAAATCTTACATCGCAAGCACACTATTTACAACGTTACACGAAGCAGTTTTAAACATGTATCAGAACGCTTATCCTGCCTATCGTACACTCCTAAAACTTAACCTCAAAAATAAAACTGTGCGTCCAGATGCAGTTAAAACAAACTGGCCGTTATTTTCTTCTTTATCGATGATCGCTTCTTCTTATTAGATCGTCTCTCCTTATAAAATTGTAAGAAGGTTTTGAAAGTTTGCCTTATGATTATTTACTTTCAGAGGACAACAGTTTTAATGACAATCCCTTTTTATTCGAGAATTCTGCGAATCTAACATCCAACTCTTCAATTCTGAAGTCAGACTCTTCAAAACTAATGGCAGACGCTCAAAATCAAATTCATTCAAACATAACTTCAGACTTCTAATCTTAACCTCTCACTCTTCAAGTCTAACATCAAACTCATAAAATCTACCGTTAGATTCAACATGTTGCGCCTAACTGATAATTCCCTGATGGCCTCGAATCTTCGACAATCGTTACCTTTATTCTTTGAGAGAGAAAACGAATAGTATAAAGCCTCCCCAACTCGGGACTTCGAGCTGAGAGCACCAATAAAGAATAGCGCTATCGAGTCCCACCTCCATCGCTATTCCCCAGATCGGAAATGATCTTGTTTAACATTTCAATCTTTATGACGATAAGTAGGTTAGAAAGTAAGAGTGAGAAAGACGCGCTTGGCTCCAGGAATGTCGGTCGCTACGAATTCATTATAAGCATAAGCAGCGTTGAGTCATAGTAGGTTCGCGGCCCCGCCGCGCCGGGCGGGGAGGTGGGGGGGAGGGGATCCCTTTTCGTGCAAATGAAGCTGTTGTCGTCCTCCCGAAGAAGCTAAAAAGGACACGTTGTTAACTTGATTGGTTTATATTCATTTGCAAGACACGGATTTTGTGCCATACCGGTACCGGTGGCGATGGCTATCATGGCCATTCTTGTTTTTTCGGTCTCGGTTCGGTTCGGTTTTCGCTTCGGCTGGATTCGCGGTGTGGGGCCGAGAGGGACTGGGCTTCGTCAAATGTCGCCTCCTAAATCACCTTTCACTTCCAAATCAGTGATTTCGTCGGGCGTGTTGACAGGGGTTCCGCCGCCACGCCACAAAGCGGAGAAGGATTTTGCTAAGCATGAATGCCCCTTTTTTATAATCATGAATGCTCTCTAAACGTGATAATCAATAATGTCCCTTAAACGGTTAGTGTTCGTAGAAAATTAGGCTTTCAAAATGTTTACAGGTACCGGTAAATAAATATTTTAGCAGAAATTCTGTTAACTGGCATGTATGAGTAAATTCGTCTTTTCTGCTTGCAAGTTGAGGTCTTATTGTCACTTGAAGACAAACTTTAAGACTTAAGTCGTGTAAAAATTATTCGAAAAAAAAGCTGTTGGGGCTAATTCGGTTGAAGAAAAGCTCTCGTGAAAGTTTGACGTACACTTATTTAGTCGAGTTCAAAGTTATAATCTTTTCAGCTCCAAAGAGGCTTTAATAATCGCATCCAAAACACACTTTGCTAGAAGAAACGGAACTGATAATTTTCAAAACTTTAAGGATCTTCAATTCATTGCGTATCTTCCAAATGATGCTCTTTACAGGGTGTTCAAGTTGGGAAAGGAAAACTACGAATAGCCGAGAGAATTTTAAGAAGTAAAAATGAAATAAACATTCGAACATCCCGTTTAGTGTCCATAGGATGTAATGAAATCTAAGTTGTTGTTGTTGATTTTTTTTTTAATTTTGATTTTTTGGTCAGTTCTATACACACGCCTATGTTAAACAAGGGAGACTTGAAGGCACGTAAACCAACCTAATGCATTTTAAATGAGAGGTGAACGCACGGAAACCAACCTAATACATTTTGAATTTCAGTGTAAATACTCTCATCGTTATATTTAAAAAATAATAATTAGCTAACGTAGCTTTTACTCGAGCAAAAAAAATAAAAAAATGGTCGGGTCCAATTCACCACTTGCTTCTATGCTACTTATAATTAAAACTTATTTTGCATCGACTCACTCGCAATAAGTATTGATTTAAAAACTACTCAGTAAAGTAACTAAGATCTTATTACATGCCTTTACGCGCCAAATGGTACGTTAGACCTCAGATTTACATTTTCGTCTTAAACTTGTCTTAGCTGTCATTACTCTTTGCCTGACTTCAATTTTCGAGTAACCCTGAATACTAACTATTCCATGCCGAGAGGTTATCACTAACGAATGCGTTCCAAAATAAAAATTTTCGTGCTGAACAGGTTAAAGAAAATATCTTATTTATGTTAAGAACAGATCTTGTATTCATCTCTCAAATTCCGAGAAGCTTGTTAACTGAGGTGTATGGTTACCGTCTCTGAGTGCAAATCCGTTTACAAGATAAATGGATCTC
>Ga0058701_10004176_pt1 | contig 11662 bp, 6 predicted proteins | sample AgamicOrMae_FD_97039 | JGI IMG/M metagenome (GOLD analysis project Ga0058701, IMG submission 97039) | Agave microbial communities from Guanajuato, Mexico - Or.Ma.e | ecosystem: Host-associated > Plants > Phyllosphere > Phylloplane/Leaf | place: Guanajuato, Mexico | collected 2012-06-04 | reverse complement strand
TAAGGGCTTTGTCTCACTTTAATGAGACAGCTGTTTTTCACGCACAAAGGGCTGTTTAATACATCGCTGGTCCGACACAGATTTTGGTGCATAGAAGATACAAAACACACTGGGACTTATTAGGGTGGCTACACCCTCAGAGAACATGACATTGTATAATTAAGCTTATTTCAGACCTTTAAAAAAATAATAATAAATCGAGGTGTAGACAATGGCTGGTGAATGAAAACCCGTATGGTATGTGTGGCAGATAATGCATTGATCGATTTGGATAAGAACCGAACTCACAAAGATTAACACATGGTGCGCATCATACAGCATGCGGATATTGACAAAGATGGTGCAAATAATGACCCCGAGTAGTGGTCAGTTGTCCGGGTTTGGCGGGCGTGTAAGCTTGAAGCTAACGGTGAGATTGACGAAGGCAATCTCCGAACGAAAAGACACTGAGCATTTGAGCCAACTTAAGGTTATTTTTCAGGGTCTTTGAAAAATATTTCTAATACAACCTTTTCCCCCAGATTTTCAAGGATTCAAGAATCGCTACACACTCTGCGAGTTCCGTCTGGAAGTGTATTTTTTTTTTCGGGCGGATTAGTTTTTGAAGCTATGTGAACGGATAAGTGGTGCACATCGCCGGACAACATCTTCACACGAGAGCGCTTTTTCATTGATAAACCAAACTTTCATCAATAACTTCAAATTCAGTCATAAAGCAATAATTATTCCATTGAACGGTGCACAATGTACTCACTGTTTGCGATAAATCTCTCGTTTAAAATCAACTAAAAACAAAGTACTCGGAAAGCTTACTCAGACGCCATTGCGCGCAAAAACAAGATCACACGGAAAAAATCGTTTTGTTACCGCAACAAAATTAGGGACAAAGAAATAAAATTTTTGTAGCTGCAACCAAAACTTTTGCTGCAGCAACCAAGCGTTTAGTCGACAGAACTAAACATTTTGTTGTTGTAACAAAATATTTTGGTTATCCCTATTTTAACAAATGATTTTGTTAGTATAACAAAACCTTTTTTCCCGTGCAGTATTTTCAGGCAGGATGCCTACCTTGTATGGCCACAGACGATAAAGTGCAGACGTGGCTGGAATTGACTGTTGCATGGAAAAAAGTACTGGCCACACATTCGCACCTTCGTCCGATAAAAAAGGCCAAGCAGACTGCCATGAGCAATATCCCACTCAAGGATTTGGCATTCCAACAAAAGCTGCAAAGTCAGCTCTGCTGACTGAGCGTTTGTGGAACTCGATTTTCCTGTAGCGAGGAGACTAAGGGTTATCTATATGTCAACGGCGATTCTGTTTTATTCGCTTACGGAAACTGATTGTTTGACAAATGTTCTTAACGTCTTTGAAAACTTCTAGATAGAAGCTTTGTAAATATCACCTTCGGTACTTCCGTTAGGCCTGCAGCAAAGATTCCCAACCTCATTGCAGCTCACAGTAAAAACGAAACACCTCAAGAGTTCTATACCTGCTTTGGGTATGAAACTAAAACGGGGGTAGTACGTATTTTGGTCATTTTTCAAGATAGGCTTAAGTTCAGCCACATCAATGGAAACCTCTCGCCGAGACCTTTTCAATGATATGGCTGAACATAGGGCTATCTTGAAAAATGTTTAAAATACGTACTACCCCCGTTTTAGTTTCATACCCAAAACAGGTACAGTATTCCCTAAACTAGGTGTTTTGTTTTTGCTGTGCTGAACTGGCGTCGATCTACATCGGTAGAGATCGGGTTTCATTGCAACAAGAACACCAAATACTTCGGAACAGATCGGCTGTTTCCTGATATTGAAAGAGAACCTGAGGGAGGGGGTCAACGGAGGAAAGACATTACGCCGAACACTTAAATGCCACGACTTTGAAAACAAATGACAACTTTGTCAGGCGCGCAAAAGGAATTCAGTCACCTGAAAGCAAAAAAGAAGCGAGAGACAAAACCAATTTATGAGGCTTTTTTTCCTTTTCTAAAAGAAACCAGGGCAGTTTTTCTCTGAATTGCTCACAGTGCCTTCCATTGTAATGAGTGCAAAAGCACCCCTTTTCTAACAAAGGGGAAATTCGGAGGGTTGGCCCTGAGTGGGGGTGTTTACGAGGAGGTTGAAAATGTTGAGGGAAGCGGCCAACACAGCGAGAGAGACCGAGGCAAGAGGGAGTCGACTGGACCATCGGCACGGCTGCATCGCCCGGGGACAATCGCACACCACTTCTCGGAAGGGAATACGGACAAATTACGCCGCACCTAAACTTAGGATACACGCGTCCTCAATGGAACACGCTCTAAATGGGACAGGCTTCAAAAGCGATACAATATCTAATGGGGCAGGCCACAAAGGAACTATATTCAAAGAGGACCGTGAATTGAGCTAATAAGTAGGGAGAGGTTTTAAATGGGACTGGACTTAAATTGGACAGGCTTGCTCTGAGACAGGCGTCGAGTGAGGAAGGATTTCATTCTTATTTATAACACAGTAAAAAATAAGTCCTGTTTTCGGTACTCGTATACCTGTTCTGGAAGTGAAGGTAAACCGGGACAAGAGCGTAATTAGGCTATTATTACAGAAAAACTTTTCAACAACCATATCAATGAAAAGGTCTCGTCAAGAGCTCTCAATTAATATGGTTATTGATATCTTTCTTTAAAAATAGCCGCGTTACTCCCTTTACCTGTTTTATCTTACCCAAAATAGGTATGGTACTACCTAGAACAGAACTAATTTTCACTGTGTAGGATAAACTTTTCTTTAGGCTAACTGTGGAATTAGCCTCTTATTGGACAACTTAACAGCAGTTCTTCAACGATTTGAGAAAACTTCTTCAAAGTGCACATGAATCCAAATAAAATCGCTTATTGTCAAGCGTTGGACAGAACAAACTTCAGCGCCCCCCAAAAAAAAGTTTCCACCGTGCATTTCCTCAAAACAGCCAACCGCGTTTGTCTCCAATAATACCCTAAAGATGTTTACTCTAATACCTTTGGTTATTATGGTATTCCAGGAAACGCCCGAGTTTATCTTTAGTATCTTGTCCACCAGAGACGAGAGCGAAACATCCCGGTTAATGAACTGAACATAGCGAGCTTATGCGGCCTCGAGCGTAACATTCGGTACTCCCGCCGTCATTGTAGTGCCCCTATAAACATTCCAAAATTCCGAAGCTGCGGAAGCGCATGGCGTACACAACGAAGTAGTGACAATCTCATTCGGACCAGCCAATAATCAAATCCGACTTAGCTGTCGAGTTTTATGAGGTTCCCCCACACTCTGCGGTAAGTCTGCACAAAATCAATTTTATTTACTATGAGGGCGGAAAAACAGGAATGGGGGGAAAAATTCTATTATGTTCGGCGCAATATAAAGAATAGAAGTGCAAAAGAGTTGAGGTCATGTTAAAATTGGTCGTACCGCGAGACTTCACGGATTTTAGGGATTTCAAGGATTTTAGGCTGGATTTCAGGGATTTTAGGTCGGATTTCAGGACGTTTGTACACGGGATTTCAGAAGTAATCGGCCCCTCATATTTATGTTCGAGCTCGAGTGTCGAGGTGAAAAAATATCCACCGATAGAGAGATCAACAGACTTCAAATTAAAGATAATCGTATATAAGGTATAGATTCGATACTCGAAAGATAGCATCTATCTGTCGACTTGCCTTTAAAGATGACACCTTTAAAAATGGGCGCAGCATTCGAAAGTGGTAAATGAGTTAGTTATTTGCATACTAAGCAGTATCCTCCACATCTGCATAGGTGCCACATAGTTGAGGCGCTGCCTCCCATTTTAATGGCATTTACGGAGCTATTTCAAGTCACAGCATCAGCAATGCTAATGGTCAAGTTGAGTGCTGTAATTTATGCTACGATTTCGAGGAGTTTTCAAGCTCACGACATCCACACCGCCCGCCATATTTCGAGGATTTTTTTCTCTTTTTCCTTCTTCTTCCGAATGATCGAGCTATTTATTTTTAATAGAAAACAGCACGTCACTGCCGAATATCCTTTTTTTCAAAGAGAATAAACTTGCGGCTTTGTTTCAAAAAAGCGTCTAACTTTGACACAGGAAAGTTTTTTTTTAAAAATATTCAGTGCCTCAACTGGACAAGGGTATAAAAAAATGACGTTGGTGGGCAAATCTGTTTGATTTACTCGTTGAAAAAGTTAATCTATCTTTTTTATTCAGCGTGTTTGCAGTTATTGATGAGAAAGTTTCATTTCTAACAAATATAAGTTTGATTTATTTGCCATTTGAAAGAGACAAAAAAGAAGACCCGTGATAGGCAACCGGTGCACAGCTGTGCCTCACCTGTCACCTACCTACCATCTCTTCCGTTCTCAGTCAGATCCACCTTTTACTGTGTTCCACCCTGATTCAACCTCTTATTTCAGTATGATGACCAACGTAATACCAATGCGTACATTATTTTTTCGATTTAATAAGTTGGACTAGTTTAACTTAAGCTTGGTTAAATGCAGGAAAAAATGACTAGGTGGCTATATAGACATCAGAAAAAAATATCACGGTTACAATTTTATTGTAAGCGTTACAGAAAAAAATGTTACGCATGCAGAAAAGAGCCATGACAATTTAAAACTGTTATTTACCGGTATAAATACAATTCTCGACATCGTAACAAAAATCTGTTTTCCTTACAAGTGCAATTGAATTCCTCACAATGCTATTTTTTCCGTGTGCTTTGTGTCTCACTTGACCTCAGTTTTTCAACGCAAATACAAGTGGCAGATAATATAACCCGTAAAATTCACCGCACACTGAAGTCACTGTTCTGGTGCAGCAGTTTAGGAAAATAATTCCACCGGAACTCTCTGGAATCCGGCTTAAAAACCTTGAAATCCGACGTAAAATCCCTGGTATCCTTAAATCTGACGTGAAATCCCTGGTATCCTTAAATCCGACGTGAAATCCCTGGAATAAGGCCTGAAACCCTTTGAATCCGACCTGAAATCTCTAAAATCTGGCCCGAAACCCATGAAACCCGAATTCAAATCGCCGAAATCCCTGACACCCGACCTGAATTCCTTGAAATCTGGCCTAAAACCGTTGGAATACTTTAAATCCTTAAAATCCCTGAAAACCTTGAAATCCGGCCTAAAATCCTTAAAATCCCTAAAATCCGACCTGAAGTCCTTGAAATCCGGTTTACAAGCCCCCAAAGAGTAATTGGCCCCTCGTGAAAATGTCTTGTTACGCTGTGACCTCAGTAGACATAAGTAGATAAAAAAGAACGCCAAATGGAAAAAAAGGAGTGACATCCTGCAACGTCATATAAACGAATGTAACAAAATTTGTTGACACGAGTTCGTGATACATCACAGAGATGTCGCTAGCGCAAACTTTGTTAGCGTCACTCAGGAGAAACTGCGAAAAAAATGGAAAACTTTGTTTTCAGAAAAGAAAAAAAAAAGCCACATGAATTGCTGAGCGATTGGTTTAATGGATCGGAAGGTACTGTACGATTTTGTCATGAAAAACGAATTCAGCTCAACTTTGGCATTAAAGTTCGCTGTTGTACTTATGGTGATTTTTAATTGGGGCTTTCCGTTTCGTCGAAGAGAATAAGCTGCGTTGGCGTTTCATTTATTTCTTTTTAATTACAAAAACAAAATAATTTTGATTTTTAGATTTCGGTATCGTATTACATGTTGAAAAAAAGGAACTCCTTGTCTAAAATCTCAACCCACAAAAACGTTTATCTCACAAGTCACATTTTTTTTTAAATAACTGGATTCGGCTAAACAACAATCAACTTTCAAGGCTTAATGGTTGGTAACAGTGCTTCGAACAAACGACGCCAAAAGAAGCACGGCGCCCTCGTTAGAAACCGCAAAATCGACAAGGCTTATTTGCCAGACGACAATAAGCATTCAGTGCGCCCTTCAATTAGGACGCTTAGCAGGTTAAAGTCTTAAAAGAAGACATTTATTGCTGCCCCCAAAATTAGAATGTTTAAGAAAAATCTAATGCGTCCTCTTCCACCTGCGCAAAAATCGATCATTCGCAACGACGGGAATTCTAGCCTTTGAAACAACTTTGCGATGTTGAATAATTTTAAGCCACGTTCCAAGCCAGTTCAATCTTTTCTGTTACATTCAGAGGATAAAACCGCGTATACAAGAATTAGCGTTACCTGGGTAGTTTTATGTTAGGTGCCTTGTGTCTCACTTCACTATCGATCCGCTCAGCTTGAAAAAGGGAGATGAAAAACAAGAATAGAACTTTTTTTTGTGCTCAGCCGAGCCACGTGGAAACGACTAGACACGTGCGAATTCAAGAAGAAAAAGGAAAGAAAATGATGAAAGTCATTCTCAGTCGTCTTCCTTCTTCGTTCCTTTAATCTCCAGTTTTAATTAATAGTGAAACCTCGCCACGAGCATCGGTACCAGGTGGCAACATCAAATGTTTAATACCCAGAAACCGCTTCTTCTGCACTCGTTTGTGGACCAAGGTTTCGACACCTCATTTCACTGGTATGCACAAGAATTTAAAAAAATCGAACTTTATTAATTAACCTGTGATGGAACCCGTGTCAGATTAAAGTGCTTTCCGGAGCACTGCTGCTTCGGAAAAAAATGTGGCTTAAACCTAACTTCCTTCACGGAAAAAAAATGGTTTTGTTGCGGCAACAAAATTAGGGACAACAAATATTTTTTTGTTCCTGCGACCAAAAATTTTGCTGCAGCAACCAAACGTTTTGTTGATAGAACTAAACATTTTGTTGTCGTTACACAACATTATTGTTATCCCTATTTTAACAAATGATTTTGTTGGTAAAACAAAACCTTTTATACCGTGTTGCGAAATAAATATTGCTGTTGTTTCAGAAATAAAAATTTTCGGCTTTTCGTTCTCTTCCATCTTGATACTGGAACCGGCTTGCCATTGATTTTTCAGAATAATACGAATAATGTATTGATTCTAACATTGTTAACTTGCATACCTGTCAAAACTCAAAAAACGGGACATTACGACGTTGCTGGAGGTAATTAATTTTAAGGACGAGGAGCTTGAATGCCTTGCTTTTAACGCATTGCGTTTCATAACCTCTACTCGATCACAATCATGTGCTTTTGAGCAAAAAGGTATCAAGACTATTTAAAGGCCCAGGATTTCCGAGTTTGTATCACAGAAATATCCGAAAGTATCTGTAAAACTTTTCTGCATATATTGGGCCTCAACTGGTTTTCAAACAATAATGATACCGAGTTATATTTAACCTAGTTCCGCAGGACCCAAAGGACAACATCATCAAAGAGTTCCTGTTGTTTGCAAACAGACCGATCCACTTATCCACTTTTTCCCATCACACAAAACAAACTTCCACCGCCCCCACAGATCTGATGAACACCACAAAAGCTGTCCACAGGCCTGGCTCGACGTTTAAAAGCAAACTCTCTCGAAGCGCCTATCAATAATAAACACTTAGATATCCGTTTTATCTTTTGACAAGCACACTCTATGAAGAATCGCTGCAACAAGTTAGTCAAGATCTCGGCCAGAATATGGCTCCGATCAGACGAAACTTTTCCTGTGTTCAGACCAGCATCGATATTTTATGAACTATCAATAAACAATGTGAGCAAAGAGAGACTTTTCCTGTCCAGAGAGTACGAAACTTTGGACATAGGCTTTCCGAAGAAAAGTGTTTTATGACGTTTGGCAGCAGAATTGTCGAGAGTGCAGCCTTCGAGGGGGCACAAACTCGCGTAATAGCGTGTGCACTGGCCGCGTAATAGAGATGTAATAGTCGCTTAATAGCCACAATAGTTTAGGTAAGCCATTACGCTCTGCCGTGGACTTAGTAAAATATATTAAAATCCTAAATTTTCGATTGAAATTCAGCGCAAATCGCACAAATATGATCCGACTTGCGGTGACATTAGGTATCATTTTTTACTAATTCCATTTCAGGGAGAACAACACAGTAAAAAAGAAAAAGGAAGTTCCATACCTGTTTTGGGTATGAAACTAAAACGGGGGTAGTACGTATTTTGGTTATTTTTTTAAGATATGCCTATGTTCAGCCATATCGTTTGAAAGGTCTCGGCGAGAGCTTTCCATTGATAAGGATGAACATAGCTCTATCTTGCGAAATAAGGAAGCGATGCGTATTTTGGTTGTTTTTCAAGATATACCTTTGTTCAGCCATATCATTCTAAAGATCTCAGCGAGAGCTTTCCATTGATGTGGCTGAACATAGGTATATGTTGAAAAATAACCAAAATACGTATTATCCCGGTTTTAGTTACACCGCCAAAACAGATATACCATTCCCCTAAATGGGTATTTTGTTTTTACTGTGAACGAGCACAGGCTACAAAATGTCACCGTAATAGTTTGCGTAATAGAGTGTACACGTAACTTACGAGTTACTACCCCCTAAGCAGCCTCTCTTTTCGGGCGCCAATAAGTTCCCAGGCTCCGTCGGCAATTACAAACACCGAAGAAGAAGACAAAGGGTGGAAAATCGGACCTTCCAAATGTACAGTAGGTCACAAAAGTGATGACAACTGCTTCCATCGTACATGGAAGCAGGGGTGTTGACTTTTGTGGGTCACTGTACAGTGTTTACCGAGCGACCATTCACATGGAGCGTCTTGCCGTGACGCCACCTCGGATGGTTAGTTTTTCATTTTCGCAATTCGGCCGGAAGTTGGCACCCGCCTTTCCTTCCGCCTCCCCCTTCGGGCTGTCCCCCGCTTCCTGCACTGGAAGAGCAATCCGCGAATTGCCCGAGTCTAGGTTAGGCCCCGTTCTAGTGATATTGCGTTTTTGGCTCATCTGCCGCAGAGGCGCAGCTCACAGCTTTATTCTTCCTTCCGTCTGCTGTATGAAAAATTTAATAATATTTTGCCAAAAGCTCCCTTTGAATCGGTTATATGAAAGTATTTTTCCATCCTAAATCATTTTATCTCCGAAAATGGACCCATTCCAACAGACATTCCTAAGCCTGATTATAATTTTATCATTATTTCTCAAATGCTAATCGACAATACATGAATGGGTTTGAGTAAAAGGAGCGACTTAAATTATAAGCTGAAGAGACCCAGCTGTTAAACCGCCGAATTAACGCCATTGAATTGCTGAATCGATCGTTTAATACCACGATTAAGCATCTAATTACTAATCGCTTAAACACTAAAATCCATTATTCGTATGCTACACTGTTGCCGCTATCCCACTTGATGCGAGTAATATTTACGATCAAGATAATTTATGGTTCTCTGTGAATCGCAGCTAACATTTGTCAGCCAACGTTAGAAGCTCATTAATATTAAGACGAAAGCCAATTCTCAAAACGGCATAGTCGTACTTTGCGCAATGCTGCGATGTTATTTGTTATTAATATTACCTTTTACATCTCGTTTGTTTGTTGAGAATCTGGGCGGAGCGCGAGTCAGAAGGTATACTTTAACTCACCAAAACTTAGCCTAGGTTAAACCTGATCGCCAAGAATCGCGCATTTTAGTTCTGAACGATGGCTGCTGCGACAGAAGTTTCCCTTGTCGAACTACTGCAACTGATCAGGTATTCAATCAGCTCATCCTCGTAATGTAATGAAAGGTTGCACTGGGCTGAAACTTAAGAGGTGGAACGAGCAACCTTTAAACCTGAGGAACAGGAAAATATTTCCACAGGAGGTGCTTTTCTATAAAATCAGGATTGTTTTAGAAACTCTATTATGAAGTTGAATCCCGAAACCGTGAGACGAGTTTCAAGCACAGTTGATGGTGAAACTCTGCTATCCTTGCAAGTGGGCTCTTATTGATAAACAGTAGTACGCATGGCTATGCATATGAATAAGTTCACGAGCACGCGGTACCGATAACAAAAGAGTTTCAGAGGGGCTCCGCAATGTATGCCTGTTTGAAGAGAACCTGACTTCAGCTCAAGGAGGGTGAAGTGTATATACAGATTGCATGTGGTATAGGTCTGCATTTGGAACATGAGTTCCTAGAAACAGCAGAGCGTCTCTTTTCCCCCAAAAAAGGGGGGGGGGCAGTGAGAGCTAGCTTATATAGAATTATTCATTGGTAATCTCCACTCAAAGCTTAATCATCAAAGAGATCTGCGGAGTTTTACGGGATTTGAAATATGGCACTAAGGACTTGACTTTTCGAGAAGACAAAAAAAAGATCCTTAAAAGCGGCGAACCTTGCGCGTTTTTAATTTTTTATTTTTTTAATAATGTGACAAAACATTTCGTTTCCCGATATAAATTCCTTTTTTTCCTTTTTTCTTTTTTCTTTTTCAAATAGTGAACAGAAACTGGTCTGATTGCTATATTGAGTCTATCTGTAGATTGCACAAATATGGGGATAAATAAAAAGAGCGAAATAACCAGACCTTTTTTTTCTCGAAATCTTATTGGTATTGAGATGTTTTTGTTTCGTATGTAGAAACCTTTACCACTTTCCTCAAAACTCGGGTGACAAACACAGAGAGCTACGCGGACAACAATTGACTGCGATATTAGAATTAAAAAATATTTTAATTAACTCTCAAAAAATCTTAGTTATTGTAACAGGTTCACGTGCTATTTTATCTCTGCGGTTTCGAATCCTCAATCGAGCACACACAGTAAAACGAGAATCTTTAATTCAGATGCTACAAAAGTCAAATCACTGATCTGAAACAAATTCAGTCCCATTATGCACTGGATTTCAGGCATCGTTTTTTATTTCTGACTTCTTATTTTACGAACGATATCACCGAAATTCAGTGAATATTTAGACTGATTTTATTTCAGACTAGTAATTCAACTTTTGTTGCATCAGAAATTACGATTTTATTTTTACAGTGCGCGCATTGTACATGGTCTTGAATGGCTTATTTTAAGCCAGCGACTTCTGTTTCCCGAAGCAAGAGTATGGCGGTCGTCTGCATGCTCCAACTCTTCACCGTCAATCTTCAATCAATAATAGCGTAAACCGATAAACCCGGTTTGTTTTTCAGTTCCCAATTGAAACCCTGCGCGCCCGAATACCATACCCATCGTTGTAACTCTTAGCGATCGAGTTACCTGTTCCAGGGTCTAATGGAGTTCCAATCCGAAACAAGATTTAAAGGCGGAAGCCTATCTTATGTCCTACTAATCTAATTAGAGTCATGAGTAGGAACTCTGGGCGGGAGGTGAATCCTGTGTCGATACGATGCTGATATTTGGTTAGGCCTACCTCGGCAAAGAAAACAGCGCCATCTACCGGTACATCTGATAAGTTTCTCGCAGGATCTGTATGTGTGCATTGTGGGTATAACCTTAGGGGAAGTCGGGTTATTGTAGTCTTTCGCAAACATCGATGCAGGCAGATCAGGTCCTCGACTCACTCTGTTTCTTTTCGGCACGAAGTGGATATTTCCTCGAAGCTATTAAGGCGGGTATTTGCTTTCCACGAAAAATTGGGACCCTCTCGAGTGATCTGTATTTCGACTGATCTTGCTCTGCGTTCCAACCGATCAGCTTTTAGTTCGGGTGATCCAAAGATGCACAAATAGCATGAGTGAAGGTTGAAGTCTGCTCGAAGCTGTTAAATAAGGTTCCATGTGAGGGACCCTCTCGAGTGATCTGTATTTCGACTGATCTTGCTCTGCGTTCCGACCGATCAGCTTTTAGTTCGGGTGATCC
>Ga0058701_10004175_pt1 | contig 11662 bp, 10 predicted proteins | sample AgamicOrMae_FD_97039 | JGI IMG/M metagenome (GOLD analysis project Ga0058701, IMG submission 97039) | Agave microbial communities from Guanajuato, Mexico - Or.Ma.e | ecosystem: Host-associated > Plants > Phyllosphere > Phylloplane/Leaf | place: Guanajuato, Mexico | collected 2012-06-04 | reverse complement strand
GCCTTTTGCCTCGTTCCGCTATTTCTCCGCTCGGCTTGACGACGGAGGGTAGCACCAAATTTAAACCAAAAGGTTGAAAATGCTACCTTAAAAAATTACAGTGCCGTGACAATGGTCTTCTCTATGCCTGACGTTTTCTTAATGTATTTCAATTCGAACTTCATTGTATTAAATAATCTCAATTTTTTCACGATTTAATTCGTTTTAACTGATTATTTGATCGCAGCCGGCCTGGAGCGCAGTACCTGCTGGCCTCGCAAGTTCCCGGGGCTGTTGTGATCGTCACTCCGTCCTCTGCAGAGGACGTGCGTGCGTTGCTTGTCGCGGCGCAATCGCCACTCGTGCCCCGCCTCTCTTTTGTAGTTCCCGCCACCTCGTCACGCCACGCCGCTTCTCTGCGAGTTGGTGAGTTCACTAGGTCACTGGGCTTTCAAACATTTATCGGCGGAACTTCTGACTTTGAGATCTTTCAATTTGCAGTTGGTCACACTGTTTTGAGCGTCGTTCCCGATGCCAGTGTCGCCGAGATCCTCAATGGCATCCAAACAAGTTCTGCTGAAAATGTTACTTCAGTCGAGCTCACGGACAACGAAAGCGATTTTCAGCGGTGGCTGGAGAAACCCGATGGGCTGAAGGCGTCAGGGCTACCAACCCAGTGGCTGGCGCGGTTAGACGCCGGTCGCTGCGCTCGAGAACAAGGTCCCTGGAAAATTGCAGGTACGTAGTTTTTAAAAATCACGGAGGAACTGGGAGTTAAACGCGGGAATCTTAAAGCCGTCGTACTTCTTTTTCGAACTTGATTCGGGTCTGGTTTTGGTTTGATCTGGGTCAGTTTATGTGAACTTATGTTTAATTAGGTCTTAAGCTGGGAATATTTATTAGGCAAAAGGAGCAATGATTAGGGACTGATATAATACAACTTCCCGTGTCTGCAGATTTGGTGAAGTTGGTCGCAATGCTGGACCGCGAAAATACGAGTTCTGCCAACATGACAACTGACAAACTCGTCGAAGCAATGAGCAGACCGGAAGTTACCGCTGATCCCCCGGAAGAAGTATCGTCGTTCAAGATTTGGAGAAATGTCGAGCCGGTCGGATCGTGGACCTCAGAACGAAAACTCTCTTTAACAACGCATCCGGACCTACTTCTTATAGAAGAGTAAGTTTCCATCAGCCAAAGGCCTATAATCAACAAACGGCCTACTTATACCTTTTCATATTTAACGGTTGCTTTTTCTACATCTCGTCCTTCACCCTGGTCGAACCTTTCATTACGCCATACCAACCAAGGTTTGGTAAACCTTGGTTGGTCATGAGCCCCGCGTCTCGCCAAGCCTGACGCCGTTAACTACCACCGAGAAGTAAGCTTGGTGACAGATTAACTCAAGTGCCTGTTTCTTCGCTCTGCGTGCTTTACCTAAGATGGAACACGAGAGGTAGTAAACGCTCTCTAATTTGGTCCATTTTTGATTTCAGGACGATATCGTCCGGTCGCCCATCAGCTCTACACAACATGCAGTTTATCTGGGCTCTGGTTTTGGGTGCAGTGGCCCTTCTGGGAATGCTGCTGACCTTAGCGACGGCCGTGTTCTTCCTTTCAGCGGCCGCGGTGGCTCGCACGCCCATCTCGGGCTCCGCCGGTCAGTGACTCAGAATCGATGACACAGTTTCTCTTCTCGCCGGACGGAATAACAAATCAAACTGAATAATTTATCTCGGCCTACAGGTACATCCGTGCTGGGCTATTTGATCCTATTAGCGTTGCTGATTCTCCACGGAGGTGTCTTTAGCTTGGTGCTGGCGCCCAGCGAAGCGTCTTGTGGCGCTAGGAGACTTTTCCCCGCCGTCGCCTATGCTCTCATATTTTCAGCCATGTTTCTAAAGGTAATTTTGCTTTTTTAACGACTAACCTCTAAATGTTAGTCGCTATTTTTAATGACACCTCTAGTTTAAGTAAGGTCATTTAGGTTTTTGTCAGCCTTGGAAGCTTGGGTCAGGTTAGATTGAGTTATGATTGATTGATCTTTTTTTTATCCATTTTACCTAAGTTAGGTTTTGGCATCGTCACTTTTTTTTTGGGGGGGGGGGATTAACCTACTACCGCCCAGCGATGCCGTTCGGAAACAACAATTTATTTTCGAGGATCTTTTCAAAGCATTGTCACAATTTAAAAAATATTACCCCCCTGGAAACCTGAAATTTAATAATTCAGGAATTTTCCATAGCTTAAAACTGCGTATTTTAGTGGAAAAAATCTTTCCAATTTCTCTTAAGCTAAATTTCACTCCCAAGTTCTTTGGGCTGTTATGGGTTAAGTTTTGTTAGCTTTGATAGAGTAAAGGTGACAATGTTTAGGGTAGGTTAAATTAACTGCGACATTTCAAGGTTAGGTTAATTTTAAGTAGCAAGGCAAGGTTAGTTTATCATTGCTTAGCTTAATTTGTGATAGCGTTTTCGAAATTAATCGAGGTTACCTTTGATCAAAGTCGGCTCTAGCTAACAACTAAATTTTCTGATGCATTAAGTCTAGTGTCATCGGGAAAGAGGTAACATTGAGATGTAAGCTCGCTTTGATTAAAACTGCTTCGAGAACAGTCCTATACATCAGTTAACCTGCGGTGAATTTTGTGCAGGTGCTGACAACGTGGCAGATGTGCGAGCGCAAGGGCGTGGCCCTGGGCCCGATCCCGCTGGTGCTGCGAGCCTTGGCGCTGGCTGCCCCGCAGCTGCTGGTGTCCGTCGGCTGGATCGTGTTTGTGCCGCCGGTAGTCCACTCAGTGCCAGCAGCCAGTGGCACCAGCGGCACCTCCTGGCTGTGCTACCCAGCAGCGGCAGGTGACGCAGACATGCACCAGCTACTTTCCATGGCGTACACCTGCCTTCTCATGGTGGCCACCGCCGTGGTGGCCTTACTCTGCAGTTCAAAGGTTAGTCATCGCAGAGCCCCTGAGCAAACGCGCATAGGCAACCCCTCGACACGCATGTGATGCGAGTTGCCTATAGCTAGTGCTGCAGGCGCTCACCCATTTTCTACTATCGGTGTGTTTCGTCATTCTAATCGCAGATTTAGATTGGATCTTTAGATTGCCTGCAAAAAATTATCTGGTCTGTTGTTTACAGGAGGAGCTTTTAGAAGAGGGCACGATGCTGCACCAAGAGTCGCGATCGATATTGGCAGCTGCGTTGGCAGTGGCCGTGCAGCTGGGCTGCTGGGGTTTGGCTGTAGTTTCTCTCATGCCTGGCAGTAGCCATCCGTTTAGAGAGCCCGTGGCTGCTGGGGTCCACACGATGGCTGCGGCCACGCTGCTCGCATGTCTCTTTTTACCCAAATTACGACTGTACCTAAAGTTAAAACGAAACGCGCGCGATGCGGCCAACATCGCCGCCTCGGCGGCTGCGCGCCCGCAGACTGTTTATGGAGTCAGTCATTTCCAGCAACCGTTTGGCGGGAAACTCAATCCAGGTAAGGCGACTCTCATTGGCGAGTAATCGAGTTATGCGATTGTCTTACTATCGAGATTCTCTTTTTAGCGCCCATTTTACCCTCAGCAGCGCTTCTTCGGCGCATCTTCGTAAGTGGCATCGGGTAGGATTTGGTGAATTAAGGACATGCTTCGTTGTGTTATGTTAGGTTAGTTTATATTAGGTTATGTTAGCTTTGGTTAGGTTAGGTTAGGACATTCTCATACCAGCAGAAGAGAGGATCTTGACGATTGACGATCGGCAGGTCCCGTTCCTCTCATCCGATTAGCAGCGCGTCTTTCCGGTATTTGATTCACACAACAAGCTGTGCTTCTACTTGTTATTTGGCTTTGGTTGTTTTTATGTTAATCCTTGCAGCGTTTTCATCCCCATCAGTTGACATGTTCGTCGGGGACTCGGCGTCGACGGCCGGCTCGCACTCGGGGTCCAACTCGAGCAGCACCTCCGCGGGCCACTACAGCGATCCCACCCAGGTGATCCCCAGCTCCCTGTACTCCATCGACATGTTCACGGGCCACCCGGGGCAGACCGCCATCCCGGACGTGCCCCTCGACATCCCCGTCGGGACCCTCCGGAGCGTCCGGGGCGACGCCCACCACGTCAAGTGCGGGACCCTGAGGGCGGCGTCCATGGCGGGCACTCTCCGGGGCAACGTCGTCGGGGTCACCTTGGGGGGGACCCTCAGGGGGACCATCGGGGGGACTCTGCGAGCCAGTCGTGGGGGCCTGCACTGCATGCCAGGAACCAACGAGTTCACACCGCCCCATAGGACGTCCAGCACGCTGCTGCTGCCAAGCCAAGGTACGGTTTTCCCGCTGAATTATTCAAACTTGTCGCATCTCCGTCTCATGCCTTTGTTTCTGTTGCAGAGGGGGTATCATACATGTGATTTCAACTGCTCAAGAACACTGCCGAACTGCCTCTTATTTATTGTTGATAAATGTACTGACTATTGTAATATACTTTTGTAATATACGATTATTTATTAAATAAAAATAAATCTTCTGTTAATGAGATCTCGTTAAAATTTCTTTACCACCGCCTAGAGGTTCCTTTCGCCGGATGGAAGTTCTTACATACCCGACTGACGTGTACCGAAAACTTACGTAATAAAAGAAAATTTCATGTCGAAGTGCGTTTTGTAATTCATCTGTTTCCCCATCCTTTTTCTCTCCTTCACTCACGAAATACCAAGGGAATTTGACGGGCGTCCAAGTCTCTCGCTGTTATCCCGGCCGAATTAAAATACATCTTTCCAAGAGACTGTTCGCCCGCAAACTCCCATTCCAAATACCGTACGTTTAACCTTTACGTCGTGCGTTAAAATCTCCTCATTTAAATGCGTGCTTGTCAAGGGTGCGCGAAAAGAACTGATCTTCTAAAATCCCTTCGTTATGATTGTTTCGTTTATTAAATATTCTTTCTGCTAATTCCTTGGAAATTCGAGACTCACGTGTAACAGTATTTTTTGTGGTTTCATGTGACGTCAATCTTTTGCCGATGTGAGTATTAAAGTCTCGAATATTTTTCTTTTTTTTATAGACTTGAAAACATCCAAAGTACTTACTTTGTTGCAACGAGGTGTTCAGTTCTGACCATGTTCTTGTTGCGCGGTTTGGAAGATTCTTTCTATTTGGTGCCCAGTATTGTACAGTACTTTCGGTGTATGTGACCGGTTTCATCACGCTATTTTTTTCATTTCAATACATTATTCCGAGTGTGTTTTTCGTCAAACAAAATACGATAATTTGGGTCGGAGCAGTCCGTTTCGTTGACCTTTGTCTTATTGTTGCTATCATTCTGGTACCTTATTACACCTGTTGGCCGGTCTCTTAAGTGTCCGATATTCTCAAAAATGTGTTCTTATGTTTGAGGCTTGACATGTTAAGTTTCCAAAAACCGAAAAATTGCTATTATAGATTTCCGCTTGTTCTTTCTCGTATGCTAAAAGAGAGACGAAGGATTTTCTTTTGAGACTGTGTTTGCGATTGCGGGTATGAGCAAACACTCACGAAAACGACTGCTAAAACTTCTTTCAAACCCTCCACTTAAAAAAAAATGGTGAGGAAACCCATACGTAATGTATGGAAACCATGTCCACCACAGGCAATACCACTGAAAACTATGGCCAATATCGAGTTTTCTAGAGTTTTCCCAAAGAAAGGAACATATAGCTAGGCACTCCTCTGCTATCGGGCAGGACGACCAACTTGTCACTGTTTGTCACTTTTCCGTAGTAATTTTGTCACTTTTTAGAGTCCGGCAATCAGATTCATTCTTTAAAAGCCTCAGATATTCCCCTTAAAAAAGATTGGGCTAAAAAACTGGAAAACAAATCCAGTAGAACACTGTGCTTTTTTTTTTAAAAAAAAAATTCAGCATTTTTTAAAAATCTTTTACGTTTGTTAGTTGGAATTGTTTTGGGACAACTAAAATGATTTACCGTCGTCAGTTGCTCATTTCGTCGATGTAGGTATCCCGACAAAAAGTGGAATCTAAAATTTACGCCTACCCTCCGACCTCCCTCTCGCGAGCTCTTTCACCCTCTCGGTATGTTTAAAATCGACGTAGTGAGCAATAGACATTGGTTCTAACCTTTTTTTGGTGTCAAGTCAGATTCAATCGCCGAACAATGAAGATTAAAGAAAAAATATCGGTACAAGAAAATGAAAAAAAAACTAGGGGTACCTACCCTCTTGTCTTTTTTTAAAATCTGAGCCGAAAACATTTTGTTGAATTTTTAACATGGAATTATTTAAGGGGAGTTAAAAATGGTGTTTACCGTCGTCGATTACTCATTTCGTCGATTTATCGGGTCAAAAAAGGGAATATAAAATGAACGCCTTTCCCTCCCACCTACCGGTCGTGAACTGCCCCCTCTTCCGGTCCGTTTATAATCGACAAATTAAGCAACAGATATCGGTTCTAACCATTTTTCGGTTCCCTCAATCAGATCCAATCGTCATAAAATATAAATCTTATATAAAAAAAAATTCGGGCCAAAAATCGAAAAAAAATGTAGGGGTACCACTTACCTCCTTAAAAAAATGGTCGATTTTTTGTCAAATTTTTATCGTTTTATGGTTGGAATTGTATAAAGGGGAACTAGTAACTGTTTTTACCATCGGCTGTTGCCCGCTTAATACATATATATTATCACTTCTAAATCGAAATTTAAAATCCCTATCCCATAGAATCATAAGATATGGATACATACTTGACTGGCGCCAGCCCTATTATGTCTAAAGCAATGAGATTTTTTTAAAAGTTAAAGTAGGATTAATTTAAAACTATTTTACTGACAATTACATCGAGAGAATCCAGCCTCGGGTTTGAATGTTCTCGCAACAGGCGCACTACAGTTCTTCCGGTTGAAAAGTTCAGATCACGCTTTTCGTTGAAACAGCTGAAATCGAACGTTCCAATATCAGTAATGAAGCACATCTTCCTGGATCAAATAACAGCTTGCTGTTGGTTGTTTCGGAAAAATCCTGTTTTTCCGTGGCGTATACATAATTTGCATCCAGAGTTAAAGAACACGCGCTCAGTCACGTAGACATCTGAAAATGCATTCTGTGTCGCTAAAGAACGCCTCATCTGAACAGAGGTCAAGCGTGCCAACTGGAAAAATCAAAAATTCGCTCTTCCTTTGCGTTGTTTCTTCAAATAACTTCGATTATATAGATGAAATTGCAAGTACTTTCTTAGTTTCTTGTCTTGCACTTACATTAGAGGAAATGGTGATGATTGAATTTCAAATTCACCCCGCGGAGATTTTTTGGTTAGGTTGACAGGCTTGTGCTCGTAGGAACTGAGACCGTTATTCTGTTCTTGGCGACAGCACTTCCTGCTTCCGCAATTTCGAATAAGGAACGTTGGAGATGATCGTGAAAATGTAAAATGCAAATATCGAACGAATCTCGTCCACCATCTTTGTTGTTTAGATGGTGTCTTTCCGAAGGAAATGCTGTCGGTCTCAAGGTGAAACCTGATATACTTCTTTTGGCTGACGCAATCTTTGATCAAATAGCGTCAGATTTAAATACGGTTAAAACTTACTTTTACGTATTTCCCGGGAGATTTTTCGTTGAAATTATCTCTTTTCCAATATTGCGCCTTGGGAATGATCTTCCTGTAGGTACGTAATAAAAAAAATTCAGTCAATAACAAGTTTTTTTTTGCGATCAAGTATCTGAATAAAAACAGTACGAAGCATTGATATAAGCTTGATTATCAAATGGAATTTCGAATTGGTCTTCGATGATGAGTTTATTTTAAACGATTTTTTGCCTTTGGAATGATTAAACACTAGCAACGGAGAAAATTATTTGGGGGGGGGGAATAAATAAATAAATAAAAATGGAGTTTTTTGAATGTAATAAAAAAAATTGCTTTAGACAGAGTTGCGGTCCTACTATCTGTTTTATACTCAAATTAAAAACGAAGTGGCTATTCGCCCACCTGCCCCATATAAAATGTAGGGTGAGTTCCGTGCGTTCAAGTCAAATCCCATTTAAAATGCATTACCTGCGTTCAAGTCTCCATGTATTTGCGCCGACGGGCGAATAGCCATTACCAATTTAAAAACATGCCGTTAAATTAAAAAAAATATATATTAAGAAATTGACTTGCATGTAACGTATTAAAGGTTGTAAAATCAGTTTCGTCCCCTCATTTTTCGTTTTAATTGAGCAATTTTTTTACAAGAAGAAACTTCACCAGGGAAAATAAGCAAGGTGAAATAAAGTAAGGTACGAAAGCTCTTAATATCAGATATTTTAACTTGCGCGACCCCATCCCCAAAAAGTTCCCTGCTTTGAATAAGGAACACCCTTTTACTTTTAACCATTTTCCCGGTCCCAAAGGAACAAAAACACAATCGGCTGGACTCGGTCATTATTTTGGACAATATTATCCAGAAACCGAGTTGTTTGGCTTGTTTGTCATCCTAGAGTGCTGGAGTGGGGGAAGTGGACCGGGTGATGGAGTGAGACGGGCGCAGGCTGGCCAAAGCCTCGTTCAGTTCTTCTCAAGAACGGAAACCGATCGCATTCTCTCTCTCACTCCTCGCTTCATTCCTCAGCCCTGTGAGCTTTCAAGCTTTCGCGTACTTTTCATCTTTCAGCTTTCGTCTCCTGCTTTGGTTTGAATTTCATGTTGAAATAAGTGCGTTTCGTGTCAATGAAGGCGCAAGTCACTGGCTTCCAAGCAAGCACAAAATTCCTCCCGACAGTTAGGTAAGTTGTGAAACGTATCCGAACACAAGTATAAGCGCGTTTTATATCCAGGGAATAATCTTAGTCAAAAGTCAAACATTTGACATTTAAAAGTTAAATCTGTGAAGGTGATGTGGGCAAGCAGGCTACATATTTTTCTTAATAATTTCAAATGATAACTTTCTTTTTTCCCTTTTTCCAAAGGAATATTTATTGAGGACTTGGTATTTTGAAATACGACATTATGGTGAACTTAGGCATTTTGGAATACATTACGGCGTACTTATTGAAACCACAAGTCGTATTTTCGTGTTGAATTCACGCCGTGTAAGAAGTTTTGTTGTACAATCGATGTACAGGGTCGAAAACCAGAAATCATAGGAAACAGTTTAGACGACACACCAATCCAAGTTGCTGTGACAGCTATTTTGTTGTGGCTACACGAATCGCGCTCCTAGCTTAACACGTTCTACTCGGTTTGCCGATAGTTCGGTCAAGTGACAAAGTGGATCAAGCTATTTCTGCATGTAAAATCGTATTTTAATCGCGTTTTTCTTTTTTATAATTTAAAACTAATTTGTTGAATTTGACGTAGTTTTAACAAGAATCGTTTGGAGAAAATTTTCTTTCGTAAAAGAGAAGATTATTTGTTTGATGTCCGGCTGTTTTAGTGTGACGTTGATCCCCCCCCCCTCGTCGCACACACCTCTTTTTTTATCTGGTTTGACCAGAAATCTAAGAGCGAGAATGTTTGTAGATTCGACCTTCACATTTGTTGCGACTCAATAGAAAACGGACGTGGGTACTTACAGCGTACCTATTTATATAAATAGCTCAGAAAGTGGCCATAAAGTCTATAAAAAGAAATTTATCCGGGCGGGGCTTACCGGCACTAAATTACAAACAAAACTATGAAATGAATTCATAACTATCGAACAAGTCTCGTTCTGTCATCCCTGGAAATTAAACGAGTGGGTTCTTTTCTGCCGTTTATTAATGCACACGTGTCACAACATAAACAAGCCCATTTTATTTACTTCAAACTTTGTTGACTTTAGATTAAGTTGGTCTCTTATTTGTAAATGTGAACCTAAGCTCCCGTCCTTTCTCTCAATGTTTGACCATGAGCAAAGGACTATCATGGAATAGTCCTTTGGTATTTAAAGCACGACCAACAAATCCTTACGTTAGGTTAGGTTTGGTTAGTTGCCGTGTGCCTCGCTGCACCAACGCTCTGCTAAAGTGTCGCCCAACGCCTTGCCACTCATATCTCAGTGGCATTTTGCCGAAAAGCAGCATCAGGTTTCGTGACGTCTAAAATAATTTGGAATTTTCAGAATATTCCTTGGATATAAATGAGTTAAATGCCTATGTTTTTTCCTCTGAAATGGTAATTTTACGGAAAATTTTCATCTACTTTTTGCAGATTAGCGAAAAATCTGATCACTAAAAAAGGCAGTCGCCGCGGAAACTCCGGTAATCGCCTAGAGTATCAAGTGCTTACCCGGCTAGCTCACGTGCCATAAAGTAAGTGGTAATTTTACAGAAGTGCCGTAATTTTACGGGGTAGATTTTATATTTTTGTTGTTGTTTTCCAGCTACTCGCCCCCTTCTCTTCGTCACCGGAAACGCCCTCGACATCACTTCCGGAGCCAAGGCATCTGATCCAGTAAAATTACCAATCGTCTCTTTACTCTTCGTTTTAAATTTATCAGACAAAATGGTTCAAGGAGGGAAAACCATTACCAGTCCTATCCGCACACCCGAACCGATGGACAGGTAAAGATTATGAGATAAGCCTCATCGTATATACAGTATATTCCGGTACCGAATATTAGCTACTGTGTTAAAATTTGTTAAAAGTGTAAATATTACCCACAGTGCATTTATACATAGACCAAGGTAACGCGTGAAATCTGGGTGGTTACAGGTTAAATTAACCGTAAATATAATTATTGTAAACCATATCGGTCCACGCAAAATTTATCCGAATTTTACGAAAGTAATCATAGACTTAACGGTAGAAAAAATTACTTAAATAAGATTTTTTTTGTCTTTGTTTCTACAGGAAATCTTCCAAAGATCCTTTTGTATTTGGCAAAGCGAAGGCAGAGGTATCCTGGAAGAACAACAACAATAACAATGCCCCCAAAAACAGCTGGGGACCAGTTTTCAAAGATCGACATCATTTTAATGAAATGCATTTTTGTTAAATTGGTTTGAGTTTTTCTTTCATTATATAATTGGTTCTTGTTTATCGGTGGGGTGAGGTTAACTTAACAGACTGACCTAATTGTGCCATATGAGGAAGTAAATTCCTATGATCAGGTGTATTGGCTCTCAGGTTTTATTGGCTGTTGTACCTTGAGCGAAAATTGATGGAAAAAACAATGTTTAACAAAAGCAACTGAAAATATACTAAAAATAACTTTAAATCTTCGGTATGAAACGACTGTAGTTGAAAGCTTTGTAAGACCTAACATACTTTCATGGACAGCAGCCAATCAGCCTATCTTTCAATCTTTAAATTAACTCTTTACTAACATGAGTTCGTTACTGTTATCTTAAACTAACAATTTTTTATCGGGCAAACTAACGACAGAAATCTTTTTATGTCGCGTCAAAATTTTTTGCACTAACGATTCTTTAATTCTTCCGTTCATCTTTGTCTCTAATTTTTTTTTTCAGTTTACGTCAACGAACTCAAACTTTTTTTCTTACTAATCCGTGTCCGGGCGTTTCATTATCTATATACACCTGTGGTCCTGTCCTGTGGTAGACTAACATTTGTGTACTTGGAGGAATGTTAATGGTGTTGTTTTGTAATTACTAACTTTGAATGTTCTGTACCTTCTGTACATTATGTTTGTACTAAACGTATAAAATATTATTATATTCATATTTTTTATTCGAAGACTTTTTACACGCTGCCCCATTTAAAATTGGTTTCGGTGCGTTCAAGGC
>Ga0058701_10004174_pt1 | contig 11662 bp, 7 predicted proteins | sample AgamicOrMae_FD_97039 | JGI IMG/M metagenome (GOLD analysis project Ga0058701, IMG submission 97039) | Agave microbial communities from Guanajuato, Mexico - Or.Ma.e | ecosystem: Host-associated > Plants > Phyllosphere > Phylloplane/Leaf | place: Guanajuato, Mexico | collected 2012-06-04 | reverse complement strand
TGAGTGGCCACCCCCTGATGATACCGATCCGAGAATCCGAATCCGAGTCCCGAGTCGCTCCGATCCTGCTCCGATTGGAGTCACCGAGCTGGTTCAACAGCTGTAGCCAATCAGAGGCGATATTTTTTTTTTCGGAAAAGCCGAACTGAGCCGGACCCAGCCGAGCCTTGAGCCGAACATCTCTGATCGCTGCCGAAAACAGGCCTCCGAACCAGCTCCGAACTAATGGTCACGTGACTGTGTGTCAAGCGTGGAAGAAGAAAGGAAAACGAATGAAAACGTAAACACTTCGGGAGATGTAAATAAAACATTGAATTTTTATAGAAAGCATTGAAAGTTTACAAAACCTTGATTGTATTGTAATGTAAATTATTTTATGATATATTAAGTTTAAGTTCCTAAAATGCCTACTGTGATATTGCTTGATGTGTCTCTGTCGATGACAAGACCGGTAGCGGTTCAGGATGCCGGAGATAATGTTTACACTAGACTTCAGTTGGCTTGTCACGGAATAAACACGCTACTTGAGTACTTCTCCGTTAATTCTAAGCTTGAATTTGTTTCACTGGTAAGCGGGATGGTCCCTCGGCCCATGAGAAAGCTCTTGACGCTGCTAACATAACCTATTTTTTTAAAGTGATTTTCTTGGTAGTTATTTCTTTTAATTTGTCTTGCAGGTTGTTTTTTCATCAACGTACGAAGTCTTGTGTCCTTTTACCCGTAATTTTGACGCCATTAAAAAGGAATTACTTCAACTAGAAGAGCATGATAAAACATGCATTGAAAGGGTCCTTCATGGGGTCAACTGCTTGGTCTTGGATGAATGGGGAAGCTCAACTCCTTGTCATGTAAGCTTTAACATAATTCAATCATTACAATGTCTGCCTTGCCTTCTTACTGTTTTGCTGTTCCTTCCAGGTCATTCTCATCACTGATGGTTGCCCAGGAGTTGGTCCAATGTCCCTTGAAGATTTCCTCAATCGCACAGGAAATCAAGGAATGCCTCTACCATTTTCCTTTCCTGGTAAACTGATTGTCTTATGCATTGCTGCTCCAAACGACCCTCAACTCAGCACAGCTGTGGCTCAATATCGTCGTCTGGTGGATCTTGCTGGAGATGGCACTGTTCACATTCCTGAGGGTGCACTCTCATTATCAAGTGTGCAGGCCATGATGAAAAGTATGGCTGAAGTTGAATTTGTTTCTTATCAAGGCACTTTAACATGTGGTCACCTAACATCTAAAGTAACATTGTGTCCCACTCCTCTGGTGAGTTCCGAGGCAACAGAATTGAGAAATCTTGCATGAAAGAATTCTTAACTAATAACTTTACTGAATTTTACAGCCTTACACAAAAGTAACTGACTTTGATACTCAAACTCACACTGTATCGGATGTTATTGAAGTCTATGGGTTCTTAGACATGAGTGATGTCGGAAGCCCTGCCGCCGTTTCAAGGCATTTAGTCCTCCCTCTTAGCTCAGGACAAACACCTCAAAGTGCCCATAATGAAGATTCAGATGAAGATAGCACAGATGAAGGCCGTGTTCCATCATTCTGTGTTCTCCTCCATGGGGCATTGAAGGTATTTCATTATTGACTTTCAAATTGTGAAAATCTATTTATGGCAATACTTTTCCCTTCTTTTTTTAGACTCCTGTATCTGAAAACTAAAATCTTACATTTAATTACAGGTTGAAAACATGGCAGCCCTATGCATACTAGCCCCAAACTGGTTTGGAATTTTGTACTCCTGGGCTGATAACAAAAAGAAGTCAAATCTAATGTTGACTATTTTAGAGCCTGGTAGTGATGCTGTTCCGTGGCTCGGAGATTTAACTCAACTTGGCTCGATAGAAGATGCAGCCAACTTGCAAGGAGAAGATGGCTCACCACTTCCAAGTTTTCCTGTGAGACCCGCTGGAAAACGAAGCTATTCAGTCAACTGTGTCGTTTGGATTCGCCAGTCAGGTCTTCATTCCGATATCCAGAAAATTCTTCGACACGCCCGAAAGTTACCCGATAAAACTCAAAACTTCTACAAGGTACACTCTAGTCCACCTGCAATATGTACAGTCCAATAAAACAATCATGACACTTATCGTCCACATGTGGGGCCGAGAATAGACTGAGTTTTCGGGGAGGTACCGTATTTCCCCACGTATAAGACGCATTTTTTTTTTCGATTTTTGAAGCCAAAAAAGTCGGGTGCGTCTTATCTGCGGGTACAAATCTCAAAAATCAGTAAAAAATGCGATTTTTTGCAATAATTTTAAAAACTTATTAAAAGTAGCACCTAAAGGTTATGTTTAATTGAAAACCATTCTAGGGCAATTTTCAGGCGTTAAAAAAAAACTGAAATTAAACTGACAAACAACATAACATTTACATGATAAATAGTGTGTTTTCTAGTTTATTTTCAATTATTGTTGCTTTTTGGGCATTTTGCATCCGCGATTTTTGACTGATTTTTTGGGTGCGTCTTATACGAGGGCACAAACGTTTTTTCAAAATATTGATCGACCTTCAAAATCCGGGGGCGTCTTATACAATAAGACATGGGATTTCCCCATTGTCTTATTGTATAAGACAATGGGGAAATACGGTATTTAGGGTTGCACAGGCATTGACGATGGCCTTTATTGAACAGACATGGTGATCCACTTTGTACTTCCTCGAAATCAGTGGTGGAACGGAATCAGATTAGTTAATTTTCCATTCTTCTATCCTGAGTCTTTGCGTGCCTTTCTTCTACTTTTTCCTAAATAGAAATTCCGCACCTCCTTACACAACAAAATTCGGGGTTGGACCACCCTTTGTCATCCAAAACTCTGTCCATATAAATGTTTAAGGCCTTATCAAACATCTGCAGTTCGGTGCAGGACCCTAAAGAACGTTTAGAACTCAACGTTTCCGCTACTAAACATTTTTCTTTTTTCCACATTTTAATCTTTTGCAAGGTTTGACCTTCCTGTGCGGCTGATACGGTAGTGCGTTTTAAGTAAGCTCACTTTTTTTTCAGGAATTGAATCGCGTGAGAAGAGCCGCGATCAACTTCGGCTTCATCGAGCTGCTTGACGGGCTTAGCTTGATTTTGGAGCGCGAGTGCACCCTCCTGCCGGGCACGGCCCATCCCGACTGCGCTCTCCAGATGACCCACGCCGCCGGCATCCTGCGGAAACCCATCTCCCGTGAACCAAAGTATGTCATATCTCCCATGCACACCAAATTTGTAGGAGATGAATAAATCTTAGCTTTTTTACTCGATGCTAGTCTTTATTGATTACTTCTGTTCATCTGCCTGCCCAGAAACCCTTTCAGAAATTTACAATGTGATAATTTAGGCAGTTTTCAATTTTGGAACATGTGCACTCTCTCTATTTTGTGTATGAGCCGCATGATAGGTCAAATGTTGTTTGTTATTTAGAAAAATTAACCCTTTACAGCCCAAAGTATTTGGAGTGAAATTTAGCTTAAGAGAAATTGGAAGGACTTTTTTCCACTAAAATACGCAATTTTAAGCTTTTTAAAATGCCTTAATTATAAAATTTAAAGTTTCCAGAGGTGTGGTATTTTTTAAATTGAGACAATACTGAACTGAAAAGATCCTCAAAAATATTTTTTTCTGTTGCCGAACGGCATCGCTGGGCGGTAAAGGGTTAGATCGAAGTTCAGCATCTAAGATCCTTTATCGGGTTTTGGTCGTAAAACTGACTAGGTATCGTGAAGAAATTTACGCGATACTCCAATGGCGTAACTAGACCTTATCTTCGGGGAGGGGGGTTCCTTCTTTTCAGGAAACCACCCTTGGGTGGTTGGACGAGAAGTAACGCGAGGGTTTCCAAAATTTCGGGCTGATACGTTATCGGTTTGCTCTTACAAAGCTCAAAGTAAATGGGTATTCCGAAAATTAGCACGCGACATTCCCCCTGAAAAAAAAGCGAAGAAAAGCGTTTTATTAATTATGATAAATAAGTTCATATTTGTGTCATTTTGACTGAAATTTCATATGATTCCGACCGTCATTCTTTTAATTGTTAACCGCCCTTAAGCGTGCCCTCCATTAATTGAACGAAGTGACTATTTACACGCCGCTCCATTTAAAATATATTAGGTTGGTTTCCATGCGTTCAAGTCACCTCCCACGTAAAATGCATTTGGTTGGTTTCAAGTGCGTTCAAGTCTCCCTTGTATAAACATAGGCGTGTGAATAGAACTGACCCTCATTGAATGGTTAAATCTAACATCACTGAAGTAGGCATGGACGGTTAATAAGTAAGATCTCTAGACATGTATATATTTTGCCTCATAATACTGAAGAATTTTTTGCCAAATAATACTCTGACTCTCCAGTGTTTATTACTGCTATGAGAACACCAGAACTGTGGATTTATTCAAATTTGGTGCTTGAAGGTCAAAATCGCATGTTGAAGTAAGTAAACAAAGCGTTCGAGAGTTCATTTTTTCCCAGAAATTCGGTGAGTAATATGACGTAACATGCAATGAGCATCACAGTAGTGTATAGGAAATAAGCGAAAGACAGATAAATGGAATACTTCTCATTATCAAACAGCTGACGTGTGCGTGATTGATAACTGTCGCCTCAAGTTGCGGTTCTTAGTCAAGGGCAAGGTCACTGGTGCAGCGCTCTCGAGTTGGTTTTTTACCGCAACAACCTTTTTGACCGATCTGGTAATTCACTTCCGACCACTTTCTTTTTTCCATCACCTTAACAGGATGCAATTAGCTTTTAAAATTTCGTTTCTTTCAATAGCACTGAAAAAAAAATGTATAAAATCCTTTGTTTGAAAGAAAGGTGCTTATCTGCCGTGATTCGGATAAAGGTTGGAACTCGAAATTACAGGATTCAACTTCTTAAGTAGGCACGCATATCGAGTAAATTATAGGGATTCCTCCTTCCAGTGTACTGATTGTACGACTTGTTAAATTCAACAATAGAACCATTAAATGTCATTCGGAAAGCTTGCACAATTTTCTTCCTTCGAGCTATTCCACATCTCGTTGCCAAGCTGAGCGGCATCAGGCTTGGCGACGGCAGGCTGGTAGTGAAGCTCACAAGACATCTAACATTGTTAACCTAACTGACCTCAACTGTTATGAAGATAATCCACATAAAATGAAAGATTAAGCCAGGGTGGAACACAAAAGGTAGAATCAGTAACCTCTTGAATTTACTGAGTAGTTCCTTTATGAGCACTCTGGTTAACCACCGTTGAAATAATCTTCCAGAGCTGCCGAGTTCCGCTCGACTCACAGCACGATTTGGATTCCAAGATTAGTTCCTACTGGCGGGATTATTTTGAATTTAAAATGTAGAACGCGCTCGTATTCGCGACTTATGGCAATGCTGTTCGACAGGCCTATCACCGGGGGACAGCAATAAAAAGTAGCCCTCGATAATACAAACCAATATATTTCTTGAACAAGCATGTCGACACGAAATTACAAAACGATCATTGAGGATAGTGCTCTATGTGCGGGTTGAACTGTCACAGAAGCACTAAACAAGATTGTGCAAAGCAACCGTGTCACGCCACAACAAATCTACTTATTGTGTAGTACAGCACATAACAAGGCGACATATATAACTAATGAATTTGTTCTTAGCCACATGAAACAACGTGAGGCATTTTTAACACTTAATGTGATGAGGCATCGTATCAGGGCGTCCGTTTCTATAAGGGCAGCACTGGAACTAACAGGGATTCCAGCAACGGCGAGTGCAACAATGTTGCCAGATTTCACGATTTCGTCAATTTTTAACGCAATTAGATCGAGAACCAATGGAGATAACCTCGCATGTCGAATATGTTTTGGATCGAGCTGAGAAAAATAAAGTCAATCACACGGTTATCTTTAACTGTTAAAACAACACGTTTAAAAATTACGAATTCGCGAAATATGGCAACAATGACGATTCAATGGCGCCTTTCTTAAAAATGTATAAAGCTTAAGGCGGACCGGTCGCTTTCGGCTGAAATTACGTTACTTTCATTCAAAAACTAAGCACTACTTGTACTTTAAGTTATTTCGGTACGTAAACTCGGGCATCAATATTCGCTAAAGGCACTTAACACCGAGTTTCAGGACCAAAATACAAAATTCATTGATATTTAGGAACCTCCCTGCACAGAAAATATACTACCGAAAATAACTTATGTTTGTTCTTTTTCACATTTGCTAGCCTAGGTTTAGCGATAGGCAATCTCCATCAACCAAGCTCCGAAATAATTTAGTTTTTTTTCAGATCAAGACATTCGCGTTACAGCCCGTTTTCTTTTCAGGTACAACGGACCTTCATTTACTAATATGTTTTTCTTTACATTGGGTCATCTTTTTAACTATCCCACCGGAAACCCTGGGCTCTGTGGGGTGATAACTATTAGAAAACGAACACAAACTTTTGAGAGATTCAACCGAATGACTGTGAAGCAGGTTATTGGTCGAATGAAGAACAAAGATGAACGACATAGGCTACAAGAAATCTAACATTTTTTTTGATAACCGAAATCTTAACTTTGTAGAAACATTTGAAGAATAAGCTGATCACAGAAATCGGCATGCGAATACTGATGGCAGAGACAATCAAAGTTACCCGTACATAACAACATCACCGCTATATCGACAGACTTCTTTGGTAGTTGGCAGTTATACAAAATACTGTTCAAATAATCTGTCAAGCGCGGTCATGAAAACGCACTAAAACCCTCATTCATTCTCATAACTTGGTGCATCTTAAATGGGACAGAGTCACTCGTAAACGGGACACGCTCTGTATAGAAGCTTAATAACAGCACAACTTTTTAACTAAAATCTGTCAACGGCCAAAAGAGGGAAAAATTTAAAAACTGCAAGAGTCAAACACAGTCACTCGTAAACGGAACACGCTGTGTATGGAAGGTTAGTAACAGGGCAACTTTTTAACGAAAATCTGTCAACGGCCAAAAGAGGGAAAAATTTTAAAACTGCAAGTCAAACATAGTCACTCGTAAACGGAACACGCTCTGTATAGAAGCTTAATAACAGCACAACTTTTTAAAAAAATCTGTCAACGGCCAAAAGAGGGTAAAATTTAAAAACTACAAGAGTCAAAACTTCGTCAAAAAACGGGCTGTAAAAGAGGGTGATGTCGAGGCGCAAATAAGGTTATTCATTGGTTACAAGCTAAAAAGAGCATAGACTTTACGGAGTGCCATCTCTTCCAGTTTACTTCTTGGTCCCATTTAAGTCACGTATCGCCTACTTTAAGTTATCTGTGCAAGTACGTATTTACCCTCGACAACAATCCAATCTCATCCTAGTTTCATAATGAAGTAGCACCTCTAAATTAGGTAGGATTAAATTAACCTTGCTTAAGTTAAAACACAACTCTCAGAGGAGCTGCCGCGGCGAAACGTAGATCATAACACAAGATATAAGGTTCCTATGTCATTGCACGACAGCGTGTGAATTACGACTTCGAGACGGGCATTTGTTCGAAACAGGACGTTACTCTGAATAAAAAGTTAGAGATCCTTCCTTGTTTATTTAAACTAAACTTCATTATTTTCGAACTGGATCGAAATCTAGCTTGTTTATGGATATGTGATACATAAGTTATGATAATGAATATGGGTTCGAGGAACAATGAACAACAATATCAGTATTACAACATCTCAAGGATGCTCGATACAAAACACAGTCGATCAACGAGTATATATACATACAACTTGACAATTTCAAACGGATATGAATGTGCAATAATATTCATTGTAAAAATCTTATAATTTTCTATGCAAAGCGTTCGCAAAATAAATACTTGCGGCGTTACAGGGCATCCTCGGAGCACTTGACTACAACTCAAAGTAGTCCTGATAAATCACAAGTCATTCATAACGTCTCCAAATGTCCTTTCAATTTTACCCCTTCCTAATTCCCAACCTTGGCGAGTCAGCTGAGCTGCATCCGTCGAACAACGGAGGGTTTTACAAAGAAAGCATTCTATATACCGCGCGGCCAAGGCCACATGCCGTCCGTGGTCGGTGGAACAACTCGGTATCACACGGAGTTGAGACGTACAAAGATGAATTCTTCTATCTCGTTTGCAACGAACCAAGAATGGAGGTTATTAAAGGGTTGCTAGATGACCAATCCTCGGTACCTAAACTTGGGCTTAGTTATACGGCAGACATATTGGTTTGAGCGTAGATAAGCGTCCAGCGGAAAATTAAGACCCCTCGTTCAGCTTCCAAGTTTGCCATAACATTGCGTAAGAAATTCAACTTGGGGTAGCCGAGGAAGCTAGGCTCTCAACAAAGTTAAGACCCGATAAGTTTTAGACGTCTAAATGATGCAATTTGCCAGTAACAGATACCGCGGTAGGACATGATGTCACCGCGAGGTTAACCCACAATACTCCACAGGCGCTAACTGTATAGCCGAGATCAAAAGTGCTGATTCCCTCCATATGAGATACTGCTCTATGCACAGAGGGGTTCAATACTTTTCGTCTCGACAATACATTAGAAATAACAATACTAGAGTGCGACAGAGAGATAAAATCTAGAGAGAGAGAGAGAAGAAGAAGCCTTTTGCTTGGGGCTAACGGGGCTTTGATTGGCCACAACTTTACGCAGGGGTTGTACAGAACGGTGCACCATACTTGGTACGGTGTTGCGCGTAGCCGTAAGTGTATCAAAAATAGGCTCTGTTACGCCGCTTTCTGACCTTAGCCTTGATGCAAGGCACGCGAGCAAGCTGTGAAGCGAAACAAAATCCTATTCACTCTTGAGCGCTTCACCGAGGGGATAGTATCAGTCATCGTAGTACTCTATCTTTCCTTGGTATCTTGGTTTCCTCGAATATTTCAAGCCTAGGTGATCCGAAAGTTCCTCAATCACCTCCAAAACCTGAAAACCAAACGACCAAAAGTAGAAAGAAGTCCGGTAATGGTAGACAGGTAAGCTAAAGCTTAAGTAATTGTAACTGAGTCAATGGACGATTTTCCGTATCATGGACTAAGAATAGACCGTGTTTTTTTTACCGCGTTAACTGTCAAAATATTATTTTGATGGTATTATCGAAATGCATTCGACAGCGCCAAAAACCTCAAGTGCCAACGCCGCAAGCGCCAATCCGTAACCGCCAAACGAGAAAAGTCGCAAGCGCCTACGATCGTAACCGCCAAATGATAGGTAACTTAGGCCTATCATTATATAGGTTAGGTTCGTGTAGCGGCTACGATCTTTGGCGTTTGCGACTTTTCTTGGTGTTTGCGACAAGAATCTTGGTTTGCAATCCCTTACTCGCTTTTCCCGATACCTAGCTCTCGTTAGGCTACATTTGCAATGCACTTTGATCGCATTATAACACCCAAACCGACTGAACATCTTTTCAAAATCACTCAAAAAATTGTGTCTCAAACACCCAGGCAATATATCATCAATATTTGAATGAAACTAAGACGCTCGTTAACTACCGAGAACTCATAGTCAAATTAGTCCCTTTAATCTTTTATCTATTTACAGCACAATATATTTACATTTTAATTGTGACCGCAGTTTTTGAAAACATTTCTTGCGTAAGAACTTTCTTAAAGTCCGTAAAACTCCGACTTACATTTCGAAAAAATATACAAAGCAGAGAAGAAAAAATGGATCCCTCTACATTAAAAAGTAAAACATTCACGGAATAAAAGTTAGTCATTTTTCAACAATGCGGACGTCATTTCAAGAAGTGATAAGCTTATCTCGAGGATTCCCGTGGGTTACTCATAATCAAGATCTAAACTTAAGAAAAAAAAGAGACGAGAAAAACGTTTCTTTCCTGCCTAAAACAAGCCTTTTTTCGAATGGAAACTTATTCCCCGTTAAGAGTTCACTTATTCTATAGGTTACTTTTTTTACGTCTCTTGTTCAACCTTTCAACGCCAAGTCGAGCGGAGCGATAACAAGACACCTCAGTTAGGAGCCTAACCTCATTTAAAAATGGAAGAAAAAGAAAAAAGTTAACGTTGGTCACGTAAACCTAGGTTAAGTTAGGTTAACCTTATCTGGGTTAACTTACGCCATGTTTACATTACCTTCCCTAAGAAGTTGTATGTTTTTAAACTTTATAATAAACGTTCGAACCGTGGTGGAACGCAATAGGTAGAAAAAGTAACCTTTGAGTTGAAGTGGGGTTCACTTTCGAGAGCCTCATAGAAAGAGAGTGGACAACTTCTTCCCGCGGTATGAACTGATTCGTGGGATGCAAGGAAGACATGGAGGTTGACGCCTCTCTCTCTATGAGACTCTACTCCAGCTTGGTGAGCGAAAAGCTTACATGATCAAGCTGCTCCTTTGTGTGCGCGGCGGACAGACAGAAGCGTATCCGTCCCTCCATGAGAGGCGTCGCTGGGAAACCAACGCCCACTGCCGCGATGTTCCTATCCAGGAGAGTCCGCACCATCGCGCAAATCTTGGAGAACATGTAGACCAAGAGCGGGACAACGGGCGAGTCTTCGTTGCCGTAGATGATGACTCCCATTTGTTGAAGCCGCCTGCGGAAGTAGCGAGTGTTTCGCGCCAACTGCTGAATGCGTCTCTGACCTGAGTCAAACAAACTTCGTCGTAAGCTTCCTCCCAGAATAGAGCCAATTTTCCGACGAGTGTAACCGGTTGGTCATTCTAAAGCCCTGTATAGGTACAGAGCCGCAAGCGAGGGTGACCGCTGTGATTGGTCGGCGAGAGAGAAAGAAAATACGACTAGCTGTGTGTGCGGGAGAGACAGACATACTCGCTTGCATAGAAAAAATGGCTGCCGCTCCTATACCGCCCGTGTATAGCGGCCATTTTTTCTATTTCATTTGCGCCGACCTTTACAGGACTTTAGGTTAATCTTGTCAACAAACCGGATCGCTACAATGATCTCGCTATCCAGCGGCAAAAACCGTGGACTTATCATTAAGTCCATTTCATCGGACGAAGCCACACACTGCAAGAGAAGTGACTGCGGTTGACGCTGACCAAACGCGAACCGCCATAGTTAAATGTGAAGATTCAAGGAATTTGATCGAATTTTAACTCAGCATATAACTCATACTAGGCATTTTCTTCCCCAAGCACAGCTATTTGAGTAAATAGTTGACCTCCAAAAGCTGAGTGTGAATTCCTATTAGATTGCATTAGGTGACTAAGTACTCTTGAAATGACTTAAATTTTCCAAACGAGATTTTGATTTCTTCCTTAAGCTTTACGATGCGGCGCGTGCATAGACTAATTAATGATAAAGCATGATCCGCTCGGAACACTTAAGCAAAAGAAAGAGTTTGGATCAGATTGTATTAAGAGAAGAAAAGCACAAATGTTGAATCCAGATACCACATGTCCGAGCCCTATTGACATTTTTTTATCGATTTCAAGAAGTCGTTTTTGCACGTAATGACCGAAAAAAAAGGTCAAAAAATGCTCCAGAGATAAATCTCGTTCAACAGTTTCAGATAACAGACCACATGGCGAGTTCCGTAAAGGCAATACGTGGTCGGTGATCCGTTGGAAATGTTCTTGGTTTTTCCAAAAAAATAGTGACAACATAATCTTAAAAAAAAATCCTATCTCTTAAGGATACTCTCCCACCAAGAGTCATATAAAGATAAATTTAGAAAAGTGGTTTCTTGGTTTTC
>Ga0058701_10004173_pt1 | contig 11665 bp, 7 predicted proteins | sample AgamicOrMae_FD_97039 | JGI IMG/M metagenome (GOLD analysis project Ga0058701, IMG submission 97039) | Agave microbial communities from Guanajuato, Mexico - Or.Ma.e | ecosystem: Host-associated > Plants > Phyllosphere > Phylloplane/Leaf | place: Guanajuato, Mexico | collected 2012-06-04 | reverse complement strand
GATGTAGCTGGACTCATTGCTGTCGCAAGCCAGCGTCCGGAGGTAGGCAAATGGGACCGATGGGAGGGACGAATTTTTCGTAAATAAACCAAAGTCGGCGCATCTTGCGAAAACCACAACCGCTACAACTGCAACGTGCGAGAAAGGGAATGGGAATGGGTAGGGGGGCATTTCGATTTCTTCTTAATCGTCACGTGAGCTAGCAACATTGTTGTTGGATTTCGTTACAAGTGGATCGTTAGACAGCGTCAAGTGTATTGACGAGAGAACTTAAAAAATATAACACTTACAAAGAACCGGCGTCCCATTTGCCTACCTCCGGACACTGGCTTGCAACAGCAATGAGTCCAGCTACATCTTTGTCCCGGCCCGGCTCAGCCTTGACACGGCGGCGGGCGGCATGAGCTGACGCGGGCTTGCTCTGCATTCCCCGCTACCCCCTTACCCACGATTATTGCACCATTTTAAAGCTTATTCCTGCTGGGCAAACGGTTGCACTTACGACTTTGAGCCTAGCAGACCTTATTTTGATCAGCGAAGATTGAACTACAACATACTCCATGCCCAAAAAAATCTGACCGAGCTAACTTTTCCTATCTTTCCAAGCGGGGTCCTTTTTGAACGAAGGGGCACGACGTTTCGTGGCCAGACTCACTGTTGCCAGATTTCACAATTTTGTGAATTTTGACCACGATTGACTCGAAATAAATTTAGAACAACCTTGTACGTTAGGTACGTTTTGGATTACTTTCTAGCTCCATTGAAAACACGAATAGCTCCTGAAACTTCTTCACCGGTTCTTAAAAGGCTTTTTGAATTTAAAAATGGCGCATTGGCGAAATCTTACAACACTTCCAGACACTCGGAGTTTCACAGTCGTGTTAAGTTTCGGAGTAGAGGGCGTTTTCCGGCCGGAACCTGTGATTATTTTTTTCGTGAAGTCATTATATCAAGAAACTTAAGAGGAGAAACGCTAGGGTCCTAACCACGATGCGACGTTCAGAAAAAGAGGGCAGCGGCTTACGTCGACTCGTTGTCATCCTCAACTCGACGCAACCACAGACAAACTTGTCTCTCTTTGTTCCCACAATACCAACATAAAACTTTCCTTATACTACAGTATGATAAAGGACGCACCACTACTGTAAATTTGAGAGGTAGAATTTTGATTCACTTTTCGTCTCCAAGCCGGAAGGAGCAAGGATTAAAAGTTATAGTCCTCTCAACGTAAGGTTGGACCTGGCGGAAAACTTTTACACCAGCCTACTCATCTAAAACTCGAATATCAGCACTTTTTTCAGCTTCATTTCACGCAGTTGATCACATTTCAAGACAACGTACATAAAAATATGACATTTTGTTACGATTTGTATGGTCCAACCTTACTCTGGAACAACTATCACGTAATTTCTGCAAAGCCTGAAGCCTCTGCTTTGTAGGCGGCAGTTGCAGCCGCCGAGAAAGTAAGCTGTATCAAGCATGGCCAGAACAAGCGGAGTGGCAAGGAAGGGAGACACAAAGGCATTGGACGAGTGATAGTGGAGGAAGGAATAAGTCCAAACCTAGCTCACATAAACTTAAAACCAATATTCATCCCTAAAAAATAGAAAACAAATGGGCATTGATAGTGGAGCAGCAATCTGGCACACGTATAGAATGAAGAAGGTTAGCTATGTCTACAACCATTTATGAATTCTTTATGACATACAGTACCATCTTGTTGTAAGTTGTCCTCGTTCTTGGTGTAATTGTATATTCGAGGCCATCGTTAAGTTTTGACAAAAGCTGACTAGTGAGATAAAGGTGGGTTTATTGACTAAGGTCTCAACTTTGTCAAGATCGCATTTCTGGGTTTCTATATAATTTACGAGGGGGGGAGGACATCCTTTTGCGGCGACAGTAAGTTTCATTTACTTGTTTTAAAATGTGCTATCAAAATAGTAGTCTTGCAACCCAGATTTTTTTTTTGAAGGATTGAGATTACCAGCACCGTTTCGTAGGTGATACTGGAAAGGGCAAAATGGTAAACCAAGCACGTCACCTAAAGTATTTTTTTAATGTCACGAGCCGTTTTTGAACAAATACGAGCCTGTTTACTGTGGACGTCACGAAGATCAAAGTATCTGATTCGCGCGAATCTTATTGACAGCACATCAGCTTACGAATTCATGCTTCGGGCAACTTTTACTTGTGCACGTTACGTCTTTGAAATTAAAAGAATTCTTGTTCAAACTTTCAGCTAAACGACAAAACACTTGCTATTTAAATCACTTTTAAGTACAGTAATTCCGATTATTTGGGCTCACAAGCCCCCCTGCCCAGCGAGTAACAGTTGGTTTAATGGACGTCACCGCGACGTCAGAGCAGTGGTGAAAACAAGCCGAAAAATCGAAGAAAGCCTACTATAATTTTCGACCCTATTTCAACGAGCTTGTCGCTTTGATGTCGTTCCGAAGTCAAATGGCCTCAGACCTACTCACTACCCTCACATTGTAAAAAAAAAGGCAATTCTTCTGAAAAAAAAAGAGATAGAAAAAAAACACTGCAGCCTTAAGCACGTAAAATCAGCCCATAAAAAGTTATTCAAAACATCAAAACTTTCGAATTTATTTCGTTTTCAACTTGGCTTCCCCTTATCGACGGCAATTGAACCAATCGTTGCAACATCTGGGAATGCGAAGTCGCACACCCAGATGAGAAATTCAATCCTTTTTGCATGTAATTTACTCATCCTTTCTACCTTTACGTGACGGCAGATGGTAAAATAGTCAGAATGAACAAATGGACTTAAGAGATTCGTCTGTAATTTGATTGATTCGATTTTAAAGAAGAGCATAACAGTGACTCGTGGCCTACGTGGCTCGAAACCCAGAAGTAAACCCTAATGCCAAGGCCAATCTCGTAAAAAATCATATTTTTATACATGCCAAACAGCCCACGACCTTCCTCATTAACACGATATGCGCGCTTACGTTAGGAATGTTTTTCATTTCGCAAGGACTGAACGCTCGACCCATCTTCTGCGGTGAGCTATGAGCCCCTGGAGCGGCAAGAAGGAAGGAATAACTCTGCACTTAAATGAGATATCAACCTTTTCGTATTACGGATTAAATCGGGCCGTCTTTGACTCAAAGGTTGGTGAGAGCGCGAGAGAGCGTCCGACGCTGAGAACACTCCCGGACGATGAGGAGGTCCCGAATCGTATCGCCGAGGGGGATGAAAGCGACCAACAGCCTTTCCTTGCGCCACCTTTGAATTAAGAGGTCCCGAACACTTAAGACTTCCCCGCCGTCCGAACAGAGATGCCTTTCCTTCCTTGATGATCGTTTTGTTCGGGTAGCTGTCATAAGCGCCAAAAACCACAGGCGCCAACGCCGCAAGCGCCAATCCGTAACCGCCAAACGAGAAAAGTAGCAAACGCCAAAGGTCTTAACCGCAATACTAACTTTACCTAACCTAACTTAGCCTAACCTAACTTAACCTAACTTGACCTAACCTAACCGATAAGAACTTTGGCGTTTGCGGCTTTTCTCGTTTGGCGGTTACGGACTGGCGCATGCGGCGTTGGCGCTTGTGGTTTTTGGCGCTATCGAATGCCCCCCGTTTTGTTCGACATGCTTGCCTCAGATCCTGGACCGAGCCAGCATCGCTTGCAACGGCCAACCATTGTTCCTCGCAATACAGTATTGAGGAGAAATTACTTTTCAGCAAAAACAAAAAGCTTTTACCGGAGAAGTAAGGCATTCTATCGCGTACAAAGAAAACTTCTACCTTCTCACGGCAAATCTAAGCAGGATAACAATGCCCGTTTGGTTGAAGCGGACCAAACAGTGCTTCGTGATTCTGAAACTAGATGAAAGATCTCAGGCAGTGTGATTTGATCCGGCTTAAAATGTTTTTGGTTCCGGTTAGGGTCGCGAATGTCTTCTACGTAGGTGAGTGTTAAGTCGAAACGTGCACTCTCATCCTGGTCGGACTTGTATATTACCTGTTAGACTTCTTCACATCAAATAACCTTACTCGCGTTAGTAAAGGCTGAGTCCTACAACTTCTCAGAGAGGCGCTCATGGTGTCTCCAGCCATGGGGGCAGCCATATTGGCCACTATGTTTTTGTGTGCTCTACATGTTGGAGGTGCCAGAGGTGCGAGTTTTATTCGCGCCTCTCTACTAAGTTGTATTAGGGCTCTAACTTGGATGAGCTAATATTTATCCCAGCTCGGTATAAAAACACAGCTGGCGGACGGAAGGTGGGGGATTTCCGGGATGTCGACGCCTATACACCTCCCTCCAACTCGTTTCCCGGTCCTTTAGACGTCACCGTACTCCTTCTTTGGCATTTACTGACAAAGGTAAGACCCTACCCTTCCTCCCTCCCGCTCCGTAGCTGTCACCGAGGATTAATCAAAATTAAACGGATGCTCCTATTCTTCGAGGCAAATTATCCCTGTATTTAAAAGCGGCTTATTGTGCGTCTAAAAACGAGAGTTGCTTTTTAAAAAACAGCGAAAAATTCATCATCCGTGCGTCTTGAGTCAGAATGTGACAAGGTGTTCCGTTATGATAGTTTGAGTGTTACGTAAGGATTGCCTCTGTGTGCCCTGCTTCGCAATCGTTTCTGAAAGCTATCGCCCAGCCTGACGCCATCTCCTCTCAAGCTGCAATGAATGCCAGCGAGAGGTGCCATTAGACTTTGTGCCAGTGGGTTACGTTAGGTCACTAACTACCCTGTAAGTAACCATACCTGTAGTATGCATAGCGAAAAACTCTTTGTTTTATTTTCTTCCGAATTAAATTGATTTCGCTTTCGCGAGTACTCACAAATATGGTCGATTTCCGATTGAAGACTTTCCGGAACGCCATCGGATGTCGAATGGCGAGGTAGCGATCTAAGCTCATCGCGGTGATTGTGAACACTGATGCGCCAACCGAAACACCTGAAACAGGACAAATATTTTTTTATTTTATTTTTTCAGTGGGTCAGCAAACTTGTTTGCAATCACAGTGCTGCGATAAAAGAAAATCGACTCAACCATGGGACATTCTATTAGTTCTCAAAGCTTGCAAAAAAATGGTTGTAAAAGTTTTAAATCAATCAACTCGATCTTAATCAAGATCTTAATTAAAGTAAAATTATCCATAAGCAAATTTTTGAGTGAAACATTTTTGCTTATTTTTGCAAACTAAACTTAATTGAGAAATATTTGAAGACACGAAAAACAAAAACTGCGAAAGGGTAGGATGAGGGCAAGGTGTGCAGGGTTGCTTGTTTTCGGTTCAATTAATTAGTGCAGATTCATGGCCAACATTTGACGATCAACGCTCACTGACTGGCAGTCAACAACCAAGTAAGAAAAGAATACCTATGCATCGTCATGACAACCGGCAAAAGGGAGCGTTGCGTCCCTCATCTATTGTCACCATCATCCATCACATCTTCCGAACACATTCCAAACGGACCATATTTGCAGAGCTGTCACAATACCAAGGGAAGGCGTGTTTCATTCAATGTGAGGCCTCACCTAATTACGTAACTTTCCAAAATTGTGCGTAGTTGATGAAAGTTGTTACATTAAGTTACGAATGTCATCACACTCTGAAGCTCTATATACAGTCCCATAGCGTGCCCTGATAATATATGTCTTATTACTCCGAAAATGCTCAAAAGCTATATTAACTAGGTTATGTTGCAACAAAATGTTAAAAGTTATTTATTTTTGCTATGAATGCACTGAAGAAAGAATACATCTGCCATTGGTGAACCCCGTGAAAACGGTAAATCCATAAGAGATTATTGCAAGAGCTTAGACGGACCTATCACACTAGCCATAAGAACGAAGAGACCCACTCAACCATTTTATTTTTGGGAAGAGATAGGTCTGTCGCAATCTTCTTAACTGTTTAGAGGTGTCCGAGTGTCCGCTGTCCAAAAGCACGCAATCAACAAAACACCCGTTTCTGGGAGTTCTATACCTGTTTTGAAGGAGAAACCAAAAACGGGGTAGTACGTATTTTGGTTGTTTTTGAATAGAACTGTGTTCAGCCACATCATTTAAAAGGTCTCGGCGAGAGCTCGTGAATGATATGGCTGAGCATGGGTCTATCTTGAAAAATAACTAAAATACTGCCCCCGTTTCATTTTCACACCCAAAACTCCCTGAAACGGGTGTTTTGTGTTTACTGTGCACGTAAGCATTTTCTATGAAAACTTCAGAATGCGGGCACGAGTAAAATTAAAGCCCCTCCAAAGAAAAAAACTGTATTTGCTAGATCATTTATCGTATAGGCAGACACTGCTTCTGAAGTTGGTAATGGGCATCATACTCTTAATGCACCACATTATTGAGTTGATTGGTAGGGCTTTCTTCTCATTTGCTAAAAGCAATAGCCTTAACCGCAACGAAGTTGGACATTGCATAAGAGCGAGTACAGCACGTAACGCCCCTTTCGAGCCAGCCTGTAACACCTTACCTCCAGCAGGTTCCAATTTTCAGAAAGGGAAATGGATGCTGTCTCTTTTCCTTCGCGAGATTGTAGTGCATTGTCGAGCCTTGCGCTTCAAAGTTTTAGCTTACGATGGATAATTAAGGAATGTACCTACGTGAAGAAAATATGTCCTCCATTATTGTTCACCTCGTTTTCTTTTTCCCTCCTTTTATTTCCAGTATCTTCAAGGACATCATCGTGCACAGTGGCAGAGCCGAAATTGAAGTTTTGGAGGTCAATCAATACATTGTAGGTATGTATGGAAAACAATAGAAAGCTTCCAATGCGAATGCAAGAATTTTGGAGTACCTCCGCGCCGTGCAAACTCTGTTTATCAGTTTTCCATCTTTTGTGGAATTCTCATTTATAAGATCCCTTTTTTTAAGGGATTTTGAGAACGGACTACAGAAGGCACAGGGTAACCTAGGTTTTAACGTTCCTAAAACCTTGCTCCGCTGAAAAAAAAAGGCTTGTACCTCGGTTCACAGTCACTGGGCAGTCGACAAGCCCGATGCCGCTTACTTCTCGGCGGCATTTACTGTTATCAAGACGTCAGTGAACTTTTAGGTTATTTTGGTTAGTTACGTGACTTGTGCTGCCGCTAGGCTCAGAAAGATGGAATACAAAAGGTTGGAAATAAGACCTTTTAAATTTACATTTTGTTCCTATAAGTAAAGAAAGCATTTTATTCGAATAATAGTGTTTTGGAATGGCGCCGCACCGTATGTTAATGTCGCTCGCGTTGCGTCACCACTTTGTTCGCAGGAAACACCGCAGGAAAAGCACAAGAGACAAAAATATTCGGATTTGCCGCCCCAGCGCCTTCAAATTCGGTTAGAGGCACTCAAAGTAGAACGCGATCCAAAGAATCCTATTTATCGGTTTCCCACATTGTTTCCAAAAAGTAAAACCAAAAAGAATATTGCGCAAAACTTTGCCTGCTTAAACCAGTTTGGTATTCAACCAGAACAAAGCAAAGCAAGACACCTGACCACTGCACAATTTTATATCTTTCCAGAAAAGTTTGAATCATTTACACACAAATTACATTTTGGCTTTCAAAAAGTTCCCGGAAGGTCAAACCAGTGCGGAATTTTTATCAGTCCTATCGTTACTTCCAAGGAAATTTCCCTCTACCGAAAATTATTCCTGGACTTGATGGCTGACATTTTTTTCCCTGTTCGGAACACACGTTGAAACTCTCAACCGTTATCTCAAGGGAAGATCTGAATTCAGCGCGGCTAATTGAGGCTTTATGATACAAAGCTCTTGAAACTTCCGACGTTTGCGGTTTGGTTATTACGGTACAGGGAAGTTGGAGTTATAAACAAAAAAAGAAGTTCCGAGTGCCTGAAAATGTTGGATGAACAGAGCAAGAGCCCCCTCAGATTTACGGGTTGCATTTCCCTTCTCTTTTCCTCATCCAATCAGCCGATGCTGCGATCATTTTACAGTCAGATATATTCTATCTTAAACGTCCGCAGATCTTCCAGAACATCTTGCATCCTGTGGCGATGGCCATAGGCTCAATAATTCGCTTTTAAATGTGTATTTCTAGATATACCGGAGGTCGTGTCTTGATGAATCAAACTGGTTGCTTAGATTTACGTTTAACGCCTCGAAATGCAAATGAGATAAACACTGAAAAATGCATGCGACCAATTTATAGGTCCTTCGGCCTGTGAAACAGAATGAAAAACCGTCCAGGATATATACGACTCTCTGGAGCTGGCGCATTACAAACTCTGAACCCATTTTTTGTTAAAAGAGGAATATTTGGGCCAAATTACACCGTGCAACAAAATGTAGGGTCCGATTATGCCAACCGTTGAGAACTTCCGGACCTTGTTCCTAGTATCAAATAACGACAGAACACCGTCATGAGAACTCTTTAAAAGTTTTATTTCAATCGAGGTGTCCAAAACCGTTTATTTATCTTGTATTTTGTTTGTTTTGAAAAAAATAAGGTGCAAATTGTTGCAGTATGACATTGCTTAAATTGTATTTCTGTTTACTTCTACCCTGACATGAGTGCAACCAATGCGGTGCTTCCTCGCCGCTTGGAAATACGGTCTGATAGGGCTCGATGGTCGCCATGATCGACCCTCAAATTTCGTTCCAACGGTCTTATCACCAATTTAGGTCGTGAGTTCCATTTTAGCACTACCGCAACCCAACTTGGATTACATCCGGAACCCAAGTTGGGTTTCCATTTTGGGTCTAAAATAGCGCCATAACGGACCTTACGATCCCAATCGGGAATGATGATTGCCCCAAAATAGGTCTATCCGAGTCTGGTAAAACCTGGTTAAGACTTTCATTACTTCATAAGGAATGAACAATATTCGTCCGCGGAATCCAAGTGGCTTGGTTAGGTGACATCCGAGTCGTTCCGCTTACAACGACCTCCACGCCCCCCTCTTTCATTTCGGTGACAGCTTCTGTATCGAAAAGTAAGCGGCACTAGGCTTGGTGATGACAGAGTAAGTTGGTTAGGTGCCCTCTGCCTGACTTCGATTTTCCTCCGCTCACAATCAGATTGGCGACGAAAACGATTACGAGACAGCATGCAACCTTGAAATCTGTGAAGGTCTCAAGTAAAAGAACGTCGTTTACTTTTTTCAGGAATGATTTTTTTTTACTGTCTTCACAAGTCAGAAATAAACCAGAGAAGGCAGTGCTGCTGCAGCCAAAAAGATGTCGCTCTGATATTTTCCAGATCGAATGACGGAAGGGATCAAAGCGAGCCATAAAGTATCCAGCCCAAAGGTCTCGATTCGGGTTGACGTAGGCGCCGAGGCGGGTAACGACGACAGCCAATCAGAGGTCGTGTTTGTGATCGTTCGGCTGCTTTCGGAACTCAATGCTGTCGCGGACTGGCTGCCACAAACGCCAAACTCGGTAGCTCGTTCGAATCGAGTAGAAACCTTGGCTGACCTAAGCATTTATGTGGTATAAATTTCTAGTTCTAGTCGTCCTAAACTCCTCGCAACTCTTTCGCCTTTTATATTCACACTAAAGTATAGCATGTTACTCAGAAATGGGGACTAAAATTTTCCAGTATGAATGTTGAACCACGGAGATGACACGATGAGTAGAAAATATAATAAAAACTCCAATTTGACCCATGGGCGGACATCAGCGGTAGTTGATCGAAATGAGCAAGTTCGTTAATTTGTATCAACAAATGGCAACAATAACTTTCTTAGAACTTTACTTTATAATGTAAAAATTCCAATCGTCTTAGACACGCACTGCAATGGTGCATTTTTTATGACATATTTTATCGTTCGTCACCAAGCCAAACGGGACAATATTAAAGCGAGGAGGACCGTTTCTAACGGTCATATCATTAATCGGGTGCTGCGCGGTTTATGTCATTAATCCTTATAAGTAAATGAAAGGTTGAAGGGTAGATACATGAGGAAGGAAATACGAACATTAAAACTTAGATTTCACCGGATAAACTTACTTTGGAATCATAGGATGACAGGTCACCTTGATTTATTATTTTTAGCATGTGCAGAATGACTCAATAATGTTTAATATTTATTACATAATATTTCTAAAAAAAGATTAATGCGATGAAAATGAAACATATGAGAGTTTAAATTTCATCAAAACTAATTGGAGGCCCTAAATTTATGAAAGAGCAATCAGTCCTATGGGTAAAGTTACAGGTCTATCGAAATGTATGTATACCAAACCATCCTGCACTAATGTAGAGTATGTTGTAAAAAATATTATTTCAGTGCTTAGTTTTTTTAGTGTTTTTCTGCGTTTGGATGCTCTTTTCATGAAAAATGAGTGCAAACCTTAGGAAGTCTCCGTGAGTAAAAAAATATAAATAAAAAAAAAGAAAAATGGTTAACGAATAAAGAGATATTCATTAAGGTTTGAATGTCATACTTCCTCCTTATTTTTTACTCTACCCTTGTTCAGCTTTTCCGGAGAGATTTTATTTCAAGCAGTCGCGTAGATTAAGTGCACTGTGCCTCGCTCAGCTATCGCTTTGCTTGACTCGGCAAAGAAAGTTGCTTCGAATATAAAATAAGAGAGGAAATGCGACATTAAAATGGATATTGAACGGCTTAGTACGAATTCCGAATGAGAACGCTACGGATACCTGGACACTCAGCTAATCAACCAAACTCGCTTATCGCACCCCCCTCCAAAAAAGAACGTCCTGATTACAGGTCCACGGAATTCATCTCGTAAAATGGCAAACCTCGTTAGTGTCAAGTTAGTAATGAGATTAGAAAAATGCGAAAACGAATAACGAACGAGTTGAGGAGCAGCTCAAATGATGGCCAGCCGAGCCACCATCTTCGGCGTCTGCTGGCCGCCATCTTGTGTATCTGCTGGACGCCATCTTGGATGTCTCCTGGCCGCTATCTTGGGCGTCTACTGGCCGCCATCTTGGGTGTCTGCCGAGCCGCCATCTTAGGCGTCTGCTGGCCGCCAGCTTGACCGCCGGTTGTAATGAAACTCTTCTCACAATGAACTCCGCATTTCCATCACATTTGTAAACAAAGTTTCACAGGGCCTTTATAAACATCGCCCGAATTGATGACCGCATTCCAGAGATAAAAACAGATCAAACAATTTTTGTATCAACAAAGTTAAGTAGGCCTCACTTTGAATCTCGTCGCTTTAAGCGTTTCATGTCCGGCAAACGTTTGTTTGGTGATTAAATAATGTCCGACCTGCAGAAAGACCTGAAGTACTTTTCACGCTGCTTGTTGGGATATCAACTTTTAGCAAAAGGGTTTTGAAATGATAAGCAACAAAATTTGGCAGCTGAAAATTGCGGAGATTTTAAGAGATGCGTGAACACTATACTTTAATTATAGAATGTTTTGTTTTTTTTATTATTATTTTTTTTATTTTTTTTCATTGTATGAAGAAGTGACGATAGGACACGCAAATCTTCGTGACATAAAATTAATGGAAGGCTATCTGATATTTGGCATATTGTTGCTAAGCAAAACTTAAGAATGTTTGATCAAACAGGCGAGTCAGAGAAAAACCGCTGAGAAGATAATTGTTTGTACAAAATAAATAAGTACCTCTATCAATCCCCTCTAAAAAAAATCATTCCCTCAACGAACTGATTTCGACATCACCGAGCTTCAAAAGTGACGTATTTTGTCGAAATTCGTGCATTAAATGGCACTATTG
>Ga0058701_10004172_pt1 | contig 11666 bp, 10 predicted proteins | sample AgamicOrMae_FD_97039 | JGI IMG/M metagenome (GOLD analysis project Ga0058701, IMG submission 97039) | Agave microbial communities from Guanajuato, Mexico - Or.Ma.e | ecosystem: Host-associated > Plants > Phyllosphere > Phylloplane/Leaf | place: Guanajuato, Mexico | collected 2012-06-04 | reverse complement strand
GATAGGGGGGGTGGGGGGGGGGGGGGGTGTCCGTTCGTGGGGGTGGGGGGGGGAAAAGTTTTAAGTGTGGGGGGGGGGGGGGTAGAAAGTGGTCTATTTTGCGTTACGTGTCAAACGGGCTATCCCTTAAGGATGTTTCATCGAGCTAAAGGGTGCAGATAACAAGCTATTTTTATTAATCAAAAATACAGCTAAGATGCGATTACACACACCTGACCACTAAAGACGACTTGTCACCGTCCGAACTTTTCAGTTTTAGGCATTCAAAGATAGGAAGAATTACGCGGCGTTATATGGACACGTAATAAAATATTGAGGTTTTTTTACATTTTACGAGAAAATTTGATTGATAAGTTTGTTTAAAAAACGTTTCACATGATTGATCGAGTAAAGATAAACAAATTGAGACAAAAAACAGTAGTATCTCACCGTCGTTTAAGAAAAATATTTGATAAAAACTTCAAAAAACAGCACATTATCTAGACAAACATGAGTCAAATCAGCAGTGACGACCATTTGGAAAAATTAAAATAACCATATTTATTGGCTGCCAACTAATCTTGTTTGTTTATTTAGTCAGTTGTTTTCGTGCTTTTCAGGTTTTTTTTTAACAGTTTGTCATTTTTTGTACAACTTGTTTATGAAGTTTACTACCTAAGTCTATGAAACATCCTTAATTAATGTTTGACAAGGTTGAATCGCCTGAGGTAGAAAATACAACGTTGAAAACGGAGAGCGTTGGTTGATATTTGTTGATGTTCACCAGGTATTCATGCCGGCAAAACTGTGCCGATCGTGAAGGGTGGGGAAGCCACTGTGATGGAAGAGAACGAATATTACGCCATCGAAACTTTTGGATCGACCGGTCGAGGACAGGTCCACGACGATCTAGATGTTTCGCATTACATGAAGAACTTCGACGCCGGCTATGTTCCTCTGAGGTGAGTATCTGTTGGAACTTCTCCTTCGATATGCGACCTCGTCTTGCTCCATCCAATACCTAACCTTATGCACCCACTTGCGAATGGAGGAGGCTAGCTTCTCCTCGTTGTTTTGTTTCACCTCTCGTCGCCAAGCTCAGCAGAGCGACTGCGAAGCGAGGCACGGGGCACCCAACACCCAACCTTACCTGTTTGTAAGCCTGATGCTGCTTAGTTCTCAGTGGCAGTTACTGAGAAGTACGCGGCATCCGGCCGCGCTCTAAAAACTGTATATTTCTCAGAAAAAATGAGTCATATCAGCAATGGCGACATTTTTAAAAATTGAAATAACAGTAAATATTGGCTGCCAACTAATCTTGATTGATCATTCAGTCAAATGTCGTAGTTTTTCGTGCTTTTCATATTTTTAAACTCAGTTTTGTCATTTTTTGCTCAAATTGTTTGTGAATGTGACTAGCTAAGCCGATGAAACATCCTTAAAACTGGGTAAAACACTATCGGTCTGAAAAGCCACCCTTGGAATTGACTATGCTGGTTGAAGGACGCCGTGTCCCACGGACAGAATGAGGTCTTGACGGAATTGTCCGTTTTGTTGCAGGCTTCAATCGTCCAAGTCTCTGCTGAACGTTATCAACAAGAACTTCAGCACCCTGGCCTTCTGTAAACGATGGCTGGATAGGCTCGGCTGCACCAAGTACCAAATGGCGCTGAAGGACCTGTGTTCCAAGGGGGCGGTGGACGCCTACCCGCCGCTATGCGACATCAAGGGAAGCTATACCGCTCAGTTCGAGCACACGATCATGCTGCGGCCGACGTGCAAGGAAGTCGTCAGTAGGGGCGACGACTACTAGGTCCCCCGCGGGACCTGGACCTGGAGCGACTACCGAACCGAGCACAGGCCGCTACCAAAACACTACTAGCCCAGTACGTTTCTTTCTAAGGTATCCTAGCTCCAAGCCTACCGAATGAAAGCCCAACCCAGTGAAAAACTGAGAACAGTTTTCATACGAATATTTTGATGTCATCGTTTGGAGCGAGTTCAGCTTACAAGGGGAGTACCTTGAATTGCCGCCTCCGATTTTCTTGAAACTTAAATATAGTTTATGGAAAGATACCCAAGCCCAAAACTTGCTGCCCGATTGCATTTTTTCTACCTTAAAAACAGCGTTGAAAATTGAACGAAAAATTTAAAAACACGGAAAATTGCCTATATCTCTGATACTTTCTCAAAACAATCCTCAAAATTTCAGGCTTAGGCGCTACTTTTAGGTGTTCTTTAAGGAATGATTATTGGTTTTAATTTACATCGAATTATTATTTTTTTTTTGTTCAAAATTGAACGCCATTTTTAAGGTAGTAAAAATGAATTTCGGCAGCGAGGTTGGGGCCTGGGTGTCTTTCCATACCGATATCTTACTGTCCTTAAAATTTCAAGAAAATCTGGGGCAGACAGTTTTAGCACTCCCCTTATTAGCTCAAGTTATAAAGCGATGTGCAGTTGCCGGATTTTACGACTCGTCGGATTTAACCGTGGTTAACCAGAAAATTATTAGAGATATCCAAGCATGTGTTATTTGTGTTGTATCGCTTTAGAGCTGAACAATCCGAAGGTTCTATTTTACTCCACTGGTGTAAGAGTTAACCGTGGTTAAATTTGACTGTGTTCGAGGAATCTAGCAACACATGGGTAACATCTCGAATTGGCCTTTTGTATTACCGTAGTCTTTACGACCTCGCAGCACCGCTTCGAAATACTTACTCTACGGGAAATCTCAGTCGTGTGGAAAGGTCAAACCGAAAGATGGTATCAGAAACTTGTGAATGGAATTTTGCCTGAATTGGATTTGTTAAGAATATTTATTTTTCGATGATGGGATGGTGCTTTCGCTTGAAGAAAAGAGCGCGATTTTGTTGGCGTCGGTTACCGTTGGGAGGTAACGGTTACCACCGGTCGCTTTTTCGGACGACCCTGTTCATATGTGTTCACTCCGCCGCGCCGCGCCGCTTGTCGATGTTGACTCGGCCGTGGATTTCCCAGCATCGATATTGATTTTGTGTGAAAATGGCAAAGGGACGATGCCGTTGGTCGTCATATTACGTTCACACACTCGACAAGTTCTGAAAGACGACGGAGTTCTGTAAAATTATTTGGAGACCGTAGGAATTGAGCGAGTAACGAGTCAGAAAATGTCCTGTTGACGTATGTTTCTGCTTGTGTTGACTATGTGGCGAGTTAGCTGCGTAGTACGAGCTGCTGGGCATTGTCGATTAGTCTTTGTGAATTTTCTTCACCGTAAAGTTGTTTTACTTCCGTGAACTGTGTCAAATACAAATGCTCAGGAAAGAATCGCATTACTTGTGTTTCTTGGGATGTTTTATTGTTGAGGCTTAGTGCGTTTCATCGTGCCATAGTTATTTACAATTTTAAACAATAACTCGCACAGAAGAAAAGACGCTCGAAATCTGTGTATTCGTAAATGCTTCGAAATTACGAGTAAATTGCAGTTTTTGCTGAAGTTGGTTGAGGTGCGGTATCAGTTTGCTGAGGTCTAAATAAGGTAGCATGGGTGTTAAAGACGTGTTTACAGGGGGCATCAAAACTGCGGACAGGGTATAAAATTCGAGGCAGACTCAAAATTAACCCGGGTTAAGTTAGGCAGGAAGCGAATTTTTTGCCCAAGTTGACTTTCGGGTTGCGAAGCTAACGAAAGTAATTTTGTAAAACTTCTGTTGAAATCTGATATTACGGTGAAAGCTTTAGACGTCTTAGCGGATGTCTCTGAACGGGAACTTTTTGGACCTTTTTCGCCAACATTCTATTTTGATTTAATCACACAGGAGCCTCTCCAAAATGTGGGGAATACCCTGTCTTTTTCGTTTTTCATACATCAGCGTTAGTATTGTTTTTCGAAACGCTGAGTTTTGTTTTCCGTGTGTAATACTTTTGTAAGACGAACAGTTGTTTTGCCATGCAATTTCGCACCTAGGACTAAGATCGGCGGGTCCGGTCTTCCATTTTAGCGGACGAGTTCTTAGATATTTCTTCATACAGAAGTAGACGTGGAAAACTGTTTTTGCTATAGAAAAGGGGGAAAAACCGAAAAAAACAACAACAAAAAACTTGAGCAGTTGTCGTTGGTCAACAATAGACTAGTCGCCTAACTAATTGCAAATTCTTCGTCGGTAATTTTAGTTGATGCTGGTCATGAAATTCCTTCTCGTGTGTAAAATGGTCTTTTGTAACTGATATTTTGTGCGTGACTTGATAAATGGTTGAAATGTTGAGCTGTTTTTGTCTGTTGAGGACAATATAAAAGCAAAAACCAAGTGGTTTATGACATCGACTTTTATTGGTACCTATCCGCATCAATCCCCCTCAATTAACGCTCTTTCAGGGAAGGACAGTTAAAGGAAGGAGATACCGCTGGAACGGTTTCAACTGAAGAAACTTCACACATTAAACCTAGCGTGGCCTTTTTTTGCCCCGGATTTGAGAGCTTTCGTGGAAGGTATTTAAATTGTCGCTCCATGTGAAGGAGGGGTAACGGTAAGACATTTTATATGATCGACGCACGTGGAATAAAGAATTTCGATTATTTTGCGTGGTGTGAGTCAGTAGTCATTGAGACCAAGGTTCGTTTGTAGAGTGGACATCCTCGTTTTCAGATTTACAGCCCCAAAGTTGACTCATTTGCCGGTTCGCTCTTATCCGTATATTCGTGTCGTTCGTTTTTGAGGCAATTGGCGGCTTGGGCCTCTCATCATCAAAAATGCCAACAACTGTACTTAAGAGTATTTGTTAAAACTCCTGTAATCATACACGCAAAATTCCTCTTGAACATCGGCCCCACACGGAAACTTTGGAGCAAAACACTCGTGAGGGGTCTTTTGGTTGTGTGTCAGTCGAAAGAAACAGAAAATACGCGAACGGCAGATAATAATAGTGCGAACCAAAAGAAGCATTTGTAACATAGGGTTTTACTTAAAATGCGTAAGGACCTCCGTACTAGCCGCGAAGTGCTTGAGAAAGGTAATAAGAGAGGTGTGCTTTTTGAATGGCCTAAGGACCTATCTTTTTAATATTTTAAACGGAGGGCGGGAAAAAAAGTTTGGCCCATGTTTGGCTCAACGATTAGGGTTGACGGAGCTACCGAGTCTAACGCAGCAGCCAACCTGAAGCAGGCGAACTGAGGCGAACCGAGCCGAACGCACGCTTTTTTTTCAACTCGGTGACGGGTAGCTGTCATAAGCGCCTAAACCCACAAGCGCCAACGCCGCAAGCGCCAATCCGTAACCGCCAAACGAAAAAGTCGCAAACGCCAAAGGTCTAAGCCGCAATACTAACCTTGCCTAACCTAACGGTATCTAACCTAACCTAACTTGACCTAACCCAACCTATACGAACTTTAGCGTTTGCGACTTTTCTCGTATGGCGGTTACGGACTGGCGCTTGCGGCGTTGGCACTTGTGTTTTTTGGCATGGAGGGAAATCAGGGAAATACGGTTTTTGGCGCTATCGAATGCCCCCGCCCTCGGTGACTCCGTTAACCCGAATCCACAGCACAGACGACGGACAAAGTTCGTGTTCGTACGCCGATGATTGCCTTGTTTACGCATGTTTACGTCTCATGTTCATAAAAATTAACGTTTGATTACATTTTACACCCCTCAACGGGGCAAACTTCACCAAAATGCCGACGTACGAAATGACAGTCTTGTTTAAAGTGCTTCCTAAGGTATTGGCTTGATATTGCATCGCGTGGCTAGTAAATTAGCTCTCTAACCTATATTATTGTCGTGTAGTATTTGTTTATAAGTACGTTTTGGTTTCATGTTGTGTGTTGTATTGGTTTGCAGCAAGAACTGTTCAGTGCTGTCAAAAGAACTGCGGAAAGTATCCTAGCGAATGGATGCATATTAAGAAAGTTGGATGGACTAGGTATTGATGTCAAGATCCCATACAAACATAGAGCCCACGGGAAAGTACATAGACATGCAAGGTAAGCTCAACTTTAATTCAGTCAAGGTTTATATTTGTCAGTCAGTTTTATGCTTTACTTTTCTTTTCATGGCAAAGAATTGTCCTAATGTTCTGTCGTATTACAGTTACTTCCTATACACCTTTGACTGTCCCACGAGTATGGTGAAAGAGCTGAAAACCAAACATTCTTTTGATATTGATATTATCAAATCTTCTGTATATAAAGCTAATCTGCCCTTTGATGAAGAATGCACTCTGGAGGATGAATTGAAACCTGCTCCGTACAGGTAAAATCTCAATTTGAAGTCCCTGTAGTTTAGGAACCATTCTTGGTGGTGGGCATTCAAAAACTTTAATTGCTATAAATCTTATTAATGTTGTTTTTCAGGGAACCTGTAATCAAGGCATTAGAGCAGCTGGAGAGGAAGAAGAAAGTTAAATTCCCTCTGAATACAGGATTAGATTATAACCCACTTCCATAGTAAGACTTTGTTAAACCTTATATTTAGTTGTATAATAAATTTTTTGTGGTTATTGTAATGGAAGGTGGTTGTTTTCCATCCAATGTAGTGCATGCTCATGGGATTCTCCAAACAGATGGTATTTTTCATTCAGATATCTCGGGAAAACGAAAATCTGCTTTTTGATTTCAAATGCTGTTTTTCAAATGGGATTTTTTCTTGAATTGGGGTTATAGTAAATGTACATGAAATGAAATGAGACAGGTCAAAGTTTTCATGCTTGGTGTAGATAGTGAGGTGATTTTTCTCGTTGGTGACCACAGATCATTTAAGACAAGAGGAACTAAACTGCAAAATTGGGAAAGTGTATGATCCCCATTGGATGATAAGTAATAAGTCCTCTAAATGTTGGATAATTCCATGATTTTTCTCATCTGTTAAATACAAAACAGATTTTTTGTAATAATTAAATAAATGCTGGGTGAAATCTATTGCAGGGATATTTAGTGAGAGAAAAATTTGTTCACTGCTGTCCTATTCTTTTTTTTTTTTTGTGCATCTTTGGTCATGATTAGTGTCATGGGGACAAGAGCTGTGTGTCCACAAGTGGTAATGGGAGTGCAAGGGCTTTTTAATTTGAGGTTGAATATTTCCTAAGTGTGGGTACCAAGACAAAATAAATTAAGCATGCAATGTCTTGGCATTGCACAGTGGGCCACAATAGTCATGACTCCTGCTCCCGTAATGAATACATAGAAGCAGGGGTCATGACTTTTGTGGTCCACTGTACATTGTAAAAAAAGGGGAAGTTACCGAATGAAAGAATTGACCCGTAGACTGGAAATTCTCATCTTGACCTAAGCCTCTTCGCTACACGAAAATGTGCGCTGTCACAGATCGAGGAGGCATATACAATAGCGCTCACAGACGGGAAATTGTAGGCTTAAACGAGCACGTTCTGAAGCGCGATTTTTTCTCGCAAGTAAGCTTTTCAATTAGTTCGACTGTTCTGGTCCCGATAGTCGAAGCGGGTCTAGTACTGAGCTGCGGGACGTGTAAAAAATAAAGGGTGTTGCTATTGACCCGACTTGCATTAATATACGGAGACTTGAACGCACGAAACCAACCTAATGCATTTTGAACGGGGCAGTCGGGTCAATAGACACTCCCAAAAATAAAAGATGCTTCAAAACCGGCAACAAAAAATATGTGTTTTAGAAAACGGATATACTTTTCTCTAGTGACTTTGAAATTTGCATTATGGTGAGTTCTGGAGAGCAGGGCTGCCAAAAAGGACCCATGCAAAAAGGCCGTCTGATCAGTGCCTAATTAGACATTTTCGCACGTGAAAGCGCAAATTGGGCGAATCTTTGGTATAAATGAATCATTTAACTCCATTTTTCTTTGTTATATCATCCGTGTTAATCCTCAAATTTTCTTTTTCCTTATGTGCTGAAAACTACTTAATAGTGATTTTTTATCAATTTCTACCGTTTCAAACCTTGAGAAAATCGAAACGAAATGCGATGAAAGTGAGCCTAAAAAAGCTTTCCGCCGCAAGAAAACGTGCATTTTGAAAGTTTCTTAACTATTTTTTTTCCCAAAAACAAGCGTGTTTACCCGCCTTTTTCAGATGTGTTTTCGATGCCCCTTGATTAAAAGAAGGCTTGAGGACCATTTTTCTCCATTTGTTCCCTGGAGCCAAGGTGACTCTATACGGTGTATTCACTTCAGGCCTTACACACAGAGTGAACGGGAGACGTTTTCTGACGCCACTTGTTTGTGCGGGTTGCCTACTTACAGGGTTAGAGGCAGTTTGCTCGGGTAAGTCCGGAGGAGTTCGGCATCGTTCGGCCCGAGCAAAGGCTGCCTCTAACCCTGTAAGTAGGCAACCCGCACAAACAAAAGGCGTCAAAAAACGTCTCCCGTTTTTGATGGGAGTGGTTACACCGTTATAGAGTCACCTTGCCTGGAGCCTTACCCCGCCGCTACCACCTTAACCCAGCCGCCCACGCACCACCCAACGGGCGGTAAACATTAGGCGAAGCCCGGTCATCCTGGAGAGCCGATAGTGTTCCTAGCTCAAACCATCCCCCACACATTGCATGCCACCGAGTTGCAGGGTTTACAGGAGCACACCACTTTTCCCTGCTAGGGCATGTTACAGCTATCCCGGCATTCGCCAAAATGCCATATTCTGTTTTCACCCATAGAGGTGACCGCAGAAACTTAACCCAAGAGTTGAACTGGTCCCGGGAATCAAACCCAGGGCCTTTCAAATGAGCGTTACTAGAGGGCCTCAGGGTTATCTTGAGGCTGTCTAGACGTTACCACTAGTCCTCGACCTTTGCTCTCCGAATAAACGTTTTAAGTAGGTCTCCCCTACTGTTACAATTTCCGAACAGAACACATTATTTCTTCGGTTGTTTTGGATGAGGCGGAAGTTGGAGGAGAGAGGCTAACAAAATCATTATTCATGTTTGTATTTTTTAAATAAATATTTTTATTTTCTTCTTTTTGCCACCAAAGACTACTCTAATATGTTCTTCCTGGTTCTGCAAACATTCCAGATGTTTCGTCAGGAAATAACGGAAGTGGTTATCTTAAGCCAATGATTGAAAATACAGGAAAAAAATCAACAAATGAAATCTTCATCTTGAAATACCCATTGGATCCGTGGGAATTTATTAGTCATTCCCTGGAACCACACATCATCATATACACACCTGTGCTTCTATAGAAGATCTATAAAAGACATAAATGAAATTTTCAGTGTTAATACCGGTCTGCATACGCGAAAGTAAAACTAGCACCCATTATAAATGCAATATCCGTTTAACATAAGTTTTGGGAAAAAAAGATCATTTTGCAATAATACTTAGATAAAAGAAATTTTCTACATGAGGAACAGGCATTATGTACAAAAACAATTATACAGATAGCAAATGTAAAAATTGGCACTTGTCAATAATGGTGTGGCCAATCACCGATCCTTAAGGCCGGCACTTTCTTCCTCTCTTCCACTTCTTCACTAAGAAAAATATTCTTTTGAAAATCATAAATAACACCATAAAAGAAAGAGAACAGTTGGAAAGACTAAGACGGCACAGCCTTCTTCGTCAACTGTAAAATATTGGTTCTATGTCTCCACACACATATGCGTCCGAATTTTATGTTTCAATGAAAAAAAATGAGATAGGAATCAATATATAAAATCTTTGTTCAAGCTTGGAGTATTTTTTTTGTAGCTTCTAGATAATGGCCATAATTCATCGACATTTTTTAAGCAGAGTCAATCGACTGTTCTTAATCTAATAACAAGTCACGATCTAGATAAGTTCAGCTGATTTTAACAATCCCAATTTTTTGATTTTTTTACGGGAACATAAAATTTGGACGCCTAGTTTCTGCATGCTTTTCACAAACAGTCATTTTATGGAAAGACGACTCTTATTACTATGAAAAATTTCGAAAAATAGGGTTCGCTATCTACGAGGTAAAACGTAGCTAGTCAAAAGTTGAAACGATTCACTCGTAACATTTTCGCCGAGTAGGGCCGAGTTTTCTCGATGCTGTAGAGAGCCGGATGAAATCGCTGGCGACGCTATCGACGCGTCTACATATGTCGGGTGTTGCCGAAGTTGATGCCGCTCTGAGTCGCCCCCTTATTGCTACCGTACTGCAGGCTAATGACGCCCTGGCCGGCACGCAGTTGCTCTTCGGTAAAGTTCCTTACGTTCTTCTCAGCTTCCTTCGGGCCGATGTTCGGCTTGCCGAAATTATGAGCCTGAAAAACGAAAAAATAAATACCACGATGACGAGATTTATTTAACCAGAGACAAAAGGTCATAGATTTTTTTTATTTTAACCGATTTTTGCCCACTGGGCTGATATCGACCCATCAAAAATATCAACTTTTATGCAAAATTCTCCCAAAAAAAACTTTTTTTAAGTAAAAAGGTAACTCTAAATTAGCGTAAATAAAAAAAAAATGATCATTTTGAAAACACTATTTTGCAAAACTTTGACCCAAAACGTTTTGATTATTCCCTTAGATCATTTTTTTTCAAACTTCCTCTGGGCACAAATCGGTTAAGAGGTACTATCATATAAAGGAAAAACGTCCGCCCCTGCAACCACCTGGACATGGGTTCGTTGCGGTTGCCTACCTTAACTCGGAATCAGACAGGTGATTGGCTAATGCCGAACTAAGCTAGGCAACCGCACCGCACCGATGTCCAGGTGGTTGCAGGGGGGGGGACGTTTTTTCTGTCGATGATAGTACTTTGCTTCGTTAGTTAGTTGCCCAGACAACAAATAGACGTCTAATACTAGACGTTCTATTGATGGGGTAAGTGGCCGCAAATCTGATGTCTATTAGACGTCTGCTAGACATCTATTGACGTCTATTAGACATCTAATAGACGTCTACTCATAGATACTACTATTAGACGTCTACGTCTCCGACTGATAGATTCTTCTGAACAATGTACGGACTAGACGTTTAGTAGATGTCTAATAGACGTCTATAGATGCTTTCTATAGAGGCCTAATAGACGTCTAATAGACATCAGATTTGCGGCCACTTAGTCCATCTATAGATCGTCTAGTATAAGTCGTCTACATGCTGTAAGATCGCATATCAAAGGCCGCACCTATACTAGCTTTTTTTTTTACGGAATATAAACCAAGTTGTTAAGTAAATTTCGAAAGACCTGCAAATATGTCAAAGCATCCCCTAATAAAGTACCCATAATCAGTCCCCGTTTTACCCTAGACACGAAAAGGCGCATCTGTGTCCCAAGTCTTGTATCACAGCTAGAGGTTCATTATATGCTTTTTCTTAGACTCACCGGCGGGGTATGTTTTTATCCCTCGTTTACTCTTTTCCCCTGCGCCCTACACAGGGTGCAGAGAACGGTACAACAGTCATAGAAAACCATTTTTTAAAACCATTTCTTCGGACATGTGGGATCTTTATACGTGACGATTCGTTTAAATCTATCATTTTTTACACGAAGGCAATTCTTTGCCAATCGGAAACGTAGGGGCCATTCACAAAGGACGTCCGCAGTTTTTTTTCGAGATTTTTGACCCCCCTCCCCCATGTCCGCACATGTCAGTCGGTTGGCATCCCCCCTCCTGTGGACGTCCGCATTGGGTAAAAGACCCCCCTCGCAATGCATTGTTAAAAAATCATGTTGAAAATAGACAAGTTAGTAAACTAATGATGATTAGTTTCAATGAAATGGAATAATGGTTTTAAGAATATGAAATGATTTT
>Ga0058701_10004171_pt1 | contig 11670 bp, 15 predicted proteins | sample AgamicOrMae_FD_97039 | JGI IMG/M metagenome (GOLD analysis project Ga0058701, IMG submission 97039) | Agave microbial communities from Guanajuato, Mexico - Or.Ma.e | ecosystem: Host-associated > Plants > Phyllosphere > Phylloplane/Leaf | place: Guanajuato, Mexico | collected 2012-06-04 | reverse complement strand
TATATATATAGCTGGAAAAGTTGTGCACACCTGCCCCCACCCCTGTTCATGTATCTGTTTGGCGTGTTCGACAAGATGTCTCTGTGCCATGTGTGTTTGGAACTGCATTACTCAATACCATACTTGATTTAGTAATTAAGATCATCTTCAGTAATCTCTTGCTGTTGGTAATTTCTGATTTTTTTCCCAATTAAATTAGCGTCTTACATTTTTAGTTAGTTATTTGTTTCAACAGAAGCACTGTACTCATATGGCCTTCATGGCGTGCTTCATTAATTAACCATATCTCCATTCGGTGCGTTTTCCTTTCGGCATATTTTATGAAATGTCTTCCTCTATTGCATTGAGATTCTGGTAAAAAAAATTTCAGTTATGATCTTTTCAAATTATTGCTTGTCCTTCTCACTTTCATGTCAATAATTTTTTGATCTCAAATTTTGCCAAAGTGCTAATCGCTATGATGCCCTAATGCAGTAAGTTAGGCTGTTGGGCAACCTATTGGCCAACAACTTAGGCTCTTAGTTTTTCAGCTCAAAGATTAAACTTTTGTCAATTGTCCTCATTTAAACTTGAAATAGGAGAAGCACTTGTCATTGTGATGGACCTACTATGTCACATACAAAACACTGTCTACTCGGCATCTCCACTCCTCCCCCAACAGCTTCACCCAGATTCGATTATGGGTAGAAGCGTTGGGAGGATATTGGAGGTCTTGTGCCTCTGGGTGTTTTGTACCCCCTCCTCGGACCGGTAGGCCCACTGGATTGCCTTGAGATAGGAGGGCCTAGTGGATGGCCATGCTTATTGAAAAAAAAGTCACCTACAAAGCATGTCATGCTTCCCAAATATTTGATGTTAGATAAGAGATGTTACAACCTCTCACATTTAAATAATTGATATCCTCCTCTGGTTACAGTTGTGGAAGTAATAGTGATGATTGATAGCCCATACTTTTGTCTCCGCAAAGTGGATGTAAGGGTCATGTTATTTTAGGTCCTATATAGATATTAACTGATGTAACTGTTATAGATCCTTGGTAATAAGATGTGTATTTTGGTGAAATGGTAGATAAAATATTTGTTTCGTACGTAGTAAGAAACTGTAATGCTAAAAACGATAAAAATGTCATAGATGACGTTACCGATTTATCGAGCATTTAAAAAAGTAATAAAATTTGCGTAAAATGAAACAAAAAATCCAAACAAAGATAAAAATGTTGATATTAAGATTTTATTAAAAGAAATCATACATAAGATTATAAGAAATAAAACCGAGTACGAATTTATAATAACGAAATTAGGTGTAAATGAGCGATAATATTAATACCATGCCTTAATTAAATCTGATGCTCATTAAGCTAATGTTATTATTCACCAATCGGATTTCCACACACTATGATCAAATGATCAACATTTGCCAAGCTGAATTAGCCACTTAGCAAACCCTTTTTGACACCTAAAATAATCATACCTAACTTAAGCTTTGGTTAAACACATGTCTTAGCTGATTTTGTGACACCTAATTACTCCATCAATCACCCTTAACTCCCGTGCAACAAAACCAGAGCAATTAGCCACATTTTCACCTATTGTACACGTCAAAAGAGAAAGAAACAAAGGAGAACAAGCCAATTCACAAACAACCAACTCCCATCCCTTCTCCCAGCTACATACCCGTGTGAAGACAAACCAAATGACCATTGTATTCTTGTACAATGCATGCAGATCTCACTTGAGCTGAATCCTCATTTACTCAGCTTCCCTACCACCAAAAACCATAAGAAGCTCCATCAAAAACTCACTCAACTTCAGCAAGCAAGTGCACCCCCAGATCACGCCTAAGCATCCAGTTTTCCTCCAAATTTATTCCCACACTAACTTCCATTTGTCTGTTTGAAAGAGGAGTCGATAGTTTACCATTACCAAGCCACTTAAGAGCTCAAACAACTCCTCCATTCAACCGGGTTTAGCAGAGGACCAGTTCAGGCTAGGAGTTGATTTTAGGACTCAACCCTCACTGTCCAGAAAAACCAAGGGCATCCCTTTGTAGCCAAGAAGGAAGGCTTCACGTGGTGCAAAGACCCAATTCAAAGGAGCACCTACCATGGAACATAGCCTTAGCGACTACCTTAAATAGTCCTGGCGGGTGTTTCACTCTAGTCAAGGTAATGGGGTGTGACATTTAGGTGGTATCGAAGCAAAGGTTGTGCATCATGAATAAAATCTGAACTGTATGCACGCTATGTGTGATTTAAGTGCATTCTATTTTTAAAATGAAGTATAAATAACCCGAGCTAAAGTACTAATGAACATAATCTGATTGTAGGATGGTGTTCCACATAGACAGCTCCTTTTACTTACACCTCTAATGCACTACTTGGAATGCCCTAATATACTGGAAATTAATAATCTTACACAACCATTGGGGACCACATAGGGTTACCTAGAGTCACTGTGTGGTGAAATTTATAAGGATTATGCCATTAACTAGACGTTAGTCTGAGTTAACCTGGGGGCTAAGGCTAACTAGTCATGGGTATACAACCCTTTGCACCATTTACATACCAGGGGCTCCTAGTAGATGATGCCTTAGACACTTTATGTGGAACCCGCCAAGCACCTAGAACTCCCCCATACCCTTGAGGTTCATATAGCATTGCAGCAGCATCAGATGAGGGTCTACACCCACAAACAGCCAGAGGCAGAACAGTATGAGCGGCTACCTGTACTTTGGGCCAGATGGGTGGACGCAAAGGAAATGTTATACCCCCGAGGAGTGCAAGATACGTGGTTGTGCTTTTGGGAGATAGTGGGCACCCAGCTAGGTGTGGAATATGCTTTGACTGACTACATAGAACTTCTTTTGGCACCTCCACCCCCTCCTGCTGCCATCAGTTCAGAAAACTCCAACAATTCGGTCATCATCATATCATCCAATGATGAGGACAAAGTCAAAAGATCCCTGAGTAGCTTGTAGTTTAGTTTAGAATTTTCTCTGCTATGTGTACTCTCATGTTTAACTACTTTCAAATGATTTTTAGTAGTTTCCCTATCTAAATAATTGCTTGTACTTCATGTTGTAATGAATGTTAATGTGATGTACTGAATGTGTGTAATGAATGCTAATTAGTGTAAATACATGAATGCTTAAGTAACCAATGGCAATAAACGCTTACTCCATTAATGTTTAATTTTTAAATAAAATTAAGTAGCTTTACCTGTGAACAACAGATGCCGCCACATCGTAAAAATGCACCGGACCCATCTGCAATAGACATGATATGTCAGTTTAATAAGTTAAAACATCATAAGTTCTAGGGAGGAGCAGATCCCTCAAGATATGAAGAATGGATGCAGAGGCTATAAAACATATTTGGAATTATGGACTGTCCTGCTAGATTTTAAAGTGGCTTTAGCTACATACAGTTTGAGGGGGAAGCTGAATTAGTTAAGCCAAGAGGGGATGAACCCCCAATAACCTCGGAAAGACTTAAGGAGTTGATGGATACAAAATATTATCCTAAGGACGGTAAGAAGGCAAAGGAGCGAGAACTTCTAAGCTTGAAGCAAGGGAACATGAGTGTAATGGAGTATGCTGCAACATTCAATGAGCTTAGTCGTTTTGGCCCCGAATCAAGTGGCTACCGACCAGGTGAAGATGGATCATTTTGAATAAGGGATGAAGGAAACTATCAAATCAATGATTGCACGGCACTCATTTGACAACTTCTAGTAAATGTACAAGCGAGCTGTGAAGATAGCTCGAGTGCTGGATGGAACAGACCGGGAGAACATGGCTATCAACCTGGGGAAGAGGAAGTTTGAGTATAACAAACAGGGACCAAAAGGTGGAAACCCCAAAAGCCTTAACACTAGTGGACCCAGGATCGGGGGAGCAACCCATTTCTTGGCAGAAGAGAACTCTCTGTAACACCTGCTGTAAATTCCATCTTGGCCAGTGTAGATTTGACCCGGTGCATTGTTATGAATGTGGTGAAGCAGGACGAAGGGTGAGCAACTGTCCTAAGGCCGAATGGAATAGAGGGAAGAATGTACAAGGAGCTAGACTAAGAAACCCTCAACCTGCAGCACCTCAAGGCTGAACTCCCACTACCGGCCCAGCTCAGCATAACAGGAATTTCAAGAAACCTCAAGCTGGAGGTAGTGTCTACTATCTAGAAGATGGAGAAGAAGAGATTGAGGATCTCGATGCTGTGGTATTAAGTACCCTTCTAGTTAACCATCCTTTTACTCGAGTATTATTTGATGCAGGCGCTACTCATTCTTTTATTAATCCTATTACTGCAAAGAGACTTGCCTGTAAACTGGATGAAATGGATGTGTAATTATGTGTAGCTATCCCAGTAGGCTCGATCTATCAAATAGATGTTGTACTTAGAAATTTCCTCATCACCATCCATGATAGAGTTTTTCCTGCTGACCTAGTTCTGCCAGAAATCTAAGGATATGATGTGATTTTAGGAATGGATTGGTTAGCTAAGCATAAGGCAACCATAGATTGTGAGCATAAGCTTCTTACCTTAGTCACACCAGAAGGAGAAAGGTTGATATCTAGGGCCACCAACCCTAAGCAGGCTATCCCGATTATCTCGGCAACCCGAGCCTTTAGGATGCTGAAGAAAGGTTGTCCAGCATACTTGTGAGTAGTAGAATTAGCAGAAACCCAAGAACATGTAAGAGAGACCCCTGTGGCATAAGAATTCCTAGGAGTTTTCCAGGAAGTACTAGGTTTACCCCCAGATCAGGCGATAGAGTTTATGATAAAGCTAGTATCTGGCACAGCACCAATCTCAAAAGCACCATATAAAGTGGCACATGTGGAATTAACTGAGCTAAAGACTCAACTACAAGAGTTGCTGGGTAAAGGATTGATTCAACCTAGTGTGTTACCATGGGGAGCTCTAGTGTTATTCACGAAGAAAAAGGACGGAAGCCTAAGGCTATGTATTGACTACCGGGAGCTGAATCGGATGATTGTGAAGAACAACCATATTGGTGATTTATTTGATCAACTAGCTAGTGCTTCTGTCTTTTCGAAGATCTACATGAGGTCAGGTTAACACCAATTGAAAATCCAAAAGGAGGATGTGCCCAAGACCGCCTTTCGGACAAGATAAGGTCATTATGAGTGTCTAATTTTACCCTTCAGGCTAACTAATGCCCCAGCTTTCTTTATGAATTTGATGAACTGAGTGTTTTAAGCTTACCTGGATGAGTTTGTGGTAGTGTTCATAGATGATATCTTGGTGTACTCTAAATGAAGTAGGAGCAGGCTGAGCATCCGCGTACTGTGTTAAAAACCTTAGAGGAGCATAAGTTGTACGCTAAGTTTAAGAAGTGTGATTTTTGGATGGAGAAAGCTCCTTTCCGAGGGCATGTTATATCCAAAGAAGGAGTGTTAGTGGATCCAACCAAGGTTGAAACTATTGTCAATTGGCCAAGACCTATAGCTATTACTGAAGTACAAAGTTTTCTAGGGGTGGCTGGCCATTATCGTAGATTTGTAGAAGGATTTTCTAAGCTAGCACTACCATTGACCAAGTTATTATGTAAGGATAACGAGTTTTCCTGGACTAAAGAATGCGAAGCTAGTTTTTAAGAACTCTAGCAACGCCTAGTGTTAGCCTTAGTGTTAACCACACCTGGAGGAAATGAAGGATTTGTGGTCTATAATGACACATGCAGGCAAGGATTAGGCTGTGTGCTGATGCAAAAGAATCGAGTAGTCGCATACGCATCCCGGCAGCTGAAGCCACATGAGTTAAATTACCCCACACATGATCTGGAGTTAGCAGCTGTGATTTTCGCACTGAAGATATGGAGGCACTACATTTATGGAGCAGAATGTGAGATCTATACAGACCACAAGAGCCTGAAGTATACTCTGGAGATTAAGTACCACCCTAGGAAAGCAAATGTAGTGGCTGATGCCCTGAGTTGGAAACCTAGAGGTATGGTGGACTCGCTGCTTACCGCTAACCAGAACTTGTTAAGGGAGCTAGATGCCCTACAAATAGATGTTATTTTCCTTGCAAACCAAAGTTAGCTTGCAGCTCTTTAAGTAACCTCTCCTATGGTGGATAGAATTAAAGAACGTCTAAGGGATGATCCCGAGCTAGTGAAATTCTCTAAGAAGGTGGAAGAAGCCAACGGTCAAGAATTTTCCCTTAAAAACAGCGTGTTGAGGTTTCGGGATCATTTATGTGTGCCTGACATAACCGAGTTGAAGGAGTTACCCAAGGAACCCCATCATTCAACCCGAGCAACTCATCATGGGAGTACAAAGATGTATCAAGACTTGAAGCGTCATTACTGGTGGATTGGAATGAAAAGGGATGTAGCAGATTATGTAGCTCAATTGTCTCACTTGCCAGAGAGTTAAGACCGATCACCAGAAACCTGGAGGTTTATTGTAACCACTTCATTGCTAGATTGCCACGAATGCACAAGCACCACGATGCAATTTGGGTAATTGTGGACCAACTGACCAAGTCAGCTAACTTTTTTGCCATTAAAGTCACTTTTAACTGCGGAACAGCTGGCAAACTTGTACGTCAGGGAAGTGGTGCAACTACATGGGATACCCCTATCCATCATGTCAGACTGCAACACCAAGTTTGTTTCTAAGTTCTGCCACGACTTCCAGATAGAAATGGGCACCAAACTCTGCTTGAGCATAGCTTTTCATCCTCAATCAGATGGTCAGTCAGAGAAAACAATCCAGACTCTAGAGGATATATTGAGGGCATGTGCATTGGACTATGCAGGAAGCTAGGATCATAACTTACGTTTAGTAGCGTTTGCTTATAATAACAGTTATCACACAAGCATTAGAATGGCTCTATAGAAGGCACTTTATGCTCGAAGCTACAGAACACCAGTGCGTTGGGAAGAAGTGGGGGAAAGAGAGCCCTCGAAGGTCAAGTTGATTGATCAGACCAAGGAAATTGTCAACACAATAAGGAAGAGATTGCAGACTACTTAGAATAGGCAGAAAAGCTATGTTGACAACCATAAGAGACCTCTTGAGTTCAATGCGGGCGATCATGTGTTTCTGAAAGTGTCCCCACTTAAAGACAGTGCTCGCTTTGGTCAGAAGGGCAAGTTAACTCTAAGATTTATCGGACCTTTTGACATCCTACAAAGAATTGGTCTTGTTGCTTATTGTCTAGCTCTACCCCTATCTTTGCAAGGTATTCATGATGTTTTCCATGTTTCTAATCTGTACTGGTATGTACTAGACCCTAACCATGTTATTCAGTAAGAACCTTTGCAACTAAAAAAGAATTTGGCTTATGTTGAGGAACCAGTGAAGATTCTGGATAGAATGGAGCGGACTCTGCAAAATAGGACTATTTCCTTTGTTAAAGTGCTCCGGAAGCACCATCAGGAAGCATACGCTACTTGGGAACCTAAACGGGTCATGCAAGAGAAGTACCCGACTTTGTCTGAACCTAGTTTGTAAATTTCGGGGACGAAATTTCTTTTTAGGGGCGCAAAATGTAAGAGCCACGTTATTTTAGGTGCTGTATAGATATTAAATGATGTAACTATTATATATGCTTGGTAATAAGATGTGTATTTTGGTGAAATGGTAGATAAAATTTTTGTTTTGTACGTATTAGAAAACTGTAACGTTAAAAACGATAAAATGTCACAGATGACGTCACTGATTTATCAAGCGTTTAAAAAAGTTATAAAATTTACATAAAATAAAACAAAAATTCCAAACAAAGATAAAAATGCCGATATTAAGATTTTATTAAAAGAAATCATACATAAGATTATAAGAAATAAAATCGAGTACGAATTTATAATAGCGAAATTAGGTGTAAATGAGCGATAATATTAGTACCGGCCCATAATTAAATTCGATTAATCTAATGTTATTATCCATCAATCGGATTTCCACACAACATGATCAAATGATTGACATTTGTCAAGCTGAATTAGCCACTTAGCAAACCTTTTTTGACACCCTAAACCATCATACCTAACTCAAGCTTTAGTTAAATACATGTCTTAGGTGGTTTTGTGATACCTAATTACTTCATTAATCACCCTTAACTCCCGTGCAACAAAACCAGAGCAATCAGCCACATCTTCCCCCACTTATACATGTCAAAAGAGAAAGAAACAAAGGAGAACAAGCCAATTCACAAACAGCCAACTCCCAGCCCTTTTCCCAGCTACATACCCGTCCGTGTGAAGACCATGCAACTGACCATTGTATTCTTGTTCAATGCATGCAGATCTCACTTGAGCTGAATCCTCATTTACTCAAATTCTCTACCACCAAAAACCCAGAAGAAACTCCATAAAAAACTCACTAAACTTCAGCTAGCTAGTGCACGCCCAGATGCATGCCTAAGCATCCAACAATGAGTTGATTTTCAACCTCTTCTTCATCTTATTTTCTGTCCAAATTTGTTTCACATTAACTTTCATTTGTATACTTGAAAGAGGGGTAGATAGTTCACCATTACCAAGCCATTCAAGAGCTTAAACAACTCCTCTATTCAACTGGGTTCGGCAGAGGACCAATTTGAGTTAGGAGCCAATTTTAGGACTCAACTCTCACTGCCCAAAAGAACCAAGGGCATCCCTTAGTAGCCAAGAAGGAGGGCTTCACATGGTACAAAGACCCAATTAAAAGAACATAAAAAATGACCAAAACTAGCTCCAAAGGCAGCCAACCGTTCACCTAACCTGTAGCAAAATCCAGTTAAGGTGGATGGTTATTCTTTCCTAAAATTACTATTAATTTCGTAAGGTTTTTATGAAATTAGTTAGTGGATTTTATGAGCTATTTAGAGGTTATATTATGAATAGAAAAAATTGTGGAAATTGAAGTTTATAGGGTGAAAATTTGGAGCCTAAATGAGCTATATACCGAAATGCATGTGTGCTGTTTTTAGTACTCTTGTATGTGAGTTTGAATGTGATTTTGCTTGAGGTTGAAAGGAGATATGTAAGGCCAAATATATGTGGGTTTATTATGTGAAAATTTCAGAAATGGTTGAGGAGAATTAAGTTGAGAAAGTGGTGTTCAAAAAGGGTAGAGTGAAAGAGGTATTAAACCTTGGTGTTACTTTGATCAAAATTGTTGTTATGCCATTGTTTGGATGCATTTGTAACGCTGTTTGGGACGTATTGTGTTGCTGTTTGGATGAGTTATTTATGCTGATTGGTGTTCTTAAGTAAGGGTAATAGGTCTATATAAGTTTAAAAGATGAAAGCAAAGAATGAAATGCAATTAATCCCTAATTAGTAATGAATGCAACGTGCTTGTGTTTTTTTGTAATTACGTGACTAAATGATGTATACCTACTTTATGAAATGGACTATTTGCACCCATGCCATGCATGCATATGGGTTTAAGAATGTTTTTAAATAAGTTATGATGTACGAGTTTGACGAATCAAGCAAAGAGGCTTTGAAGAAGGACGTGATTTAACGTATTTAAAGAATGATTTTAAATATGTGAACGAAGAAGGGCTAGGATGATACAGTAAGAAAAAGAATGAATGTGGACATTGATAGGAGGGCAACTTTTTATAGGACAAGTCCGACGGGAGGTTAACTTGTGAAAGGACAATTCCCAAAAAGCCTAGGGGTCTAGTAAGTGGAGGCCCTAGAAGAGCCTAACGAAGGTAGTGGAGTCCACAGTAGTCATGACCACTAGAAAACTATATGATTCTGAAGCCGAAGGGGGAGTAAACGATTCCGTAACTGTCTTTGAAGCAAAACTTATCATACAAAGTTACACGTGCATAATTACATATTTATTTAAGTTTGGTTATGATGTCCAGCATTGCATATTCGATAAGCTAGGTAAGCTAGTGCGTAAGTGAGACACAGAATCAGGAAACAAGTTTATAGAATTGCGAAGTTATAGTCAGTACGTTACTCCGTTATTAGATTTCACTTAGGCGAGCCTACAACCATCATACCAAGAGACTTAAATTCAGGTGAGTTCATTTTACATAAAATGAAGCTAAGGGTTGAGACCTTATGTGCTTAGGTGATAAATATTATATATGTTTATACACTTACGTGATTAACTGCGAGTACCTGCTGTCTGTTATCTATCTTATAATGTGTTAATGTTTCTTTCAAGGGAGGGGGGATCACTGACCGTGTGGTAGCTCACTCCTTATTTTCCCACTTTCCTTCCAGGTCCCAAATAGGTAGGTACGAGTTGTTGGAGATGATGTTTTCTTTAAAGCCTTCTGTTGTTAGTTGGAGCTCATTTAACGTTTCTGTTGCTTATAATTATATTTGATCATGCTGGCTATGGCATGTTATACATGTTAATGTGTAACTATGTAAATAATTATGTGTGGTGTGATCACTCAATGCATATAGGCAGCTCTGAGTAGCAGGTATGCATGCTTATAATTATGAAATTAGATGAACAAGTAAGGACAGGTAACAAAAGTTAAACTGAAAACTCGACCTTACCTTTATAGGTTCCTGATGAAGTGTTTTACCCATATTTGAATAAGTTAGAGATTTTATTATTCATGATCCACACCTACAATGAAACTTAGCATTAAGGACTATCTTGAATAGTTCTGGCGGATGTTTCACACTAGTCAAGGTACTGGGGTGTGACAGTGGGTCCACAAACTAGCTAACCCAAGATTTTCTCTAGTGTCATCCATAAAGCCTGACCCAATAAATGAGCTGTTGAAATAGCCTACTAACCAACAACCTAGGCCCTAGGCTTATCAAAACAAAAAATGAGCTATGTACAATCCATCGTAAACAATAGTCCATGTCATTGTAGTAGGCTTCATGTCACTTTTGAAACATGTCATGCCTTCTAAATACTTCGAGGTAGGACAAGGGATGTTACATTCACATGGAAAATATAAAATAGCAAATAATGCCAAGTTCATAAAATTTAGAGCCAGAACTTATTTAATGCAAATGTAAAAATGGATAAATAATGATTCGAAAAGATAGGGTGCCAAAATTTTTTTTACTAAAACTTCGAGGAGGGTAAATAAAAACACTTCTTTTATGAAGATTTTTTTCAAAGAGGTTTATCAAAGATTTAGCAAGAAATAAATAAACAGAAGCAATGTCTTCATGGAAAAGAAAAAATGCATCCATGTTATTTATCAATATGTACTTCACTACTTCATGAAGAAAAAAATTACAAGAAACCTATACTACAGTAAGAGTATTGGAAAATATATTAGTAATTTTTTCCTGTACTACAGTAAGAGTATTGGAAAATATACTCTACGGGTGAGAACCCTCCCCCCAAAAAATGCATCTTATGAATTGATGTAAGTAATATGATTTTAATGCACATATTTAGAACAATTGAAAGACAGAAGACAAAAAAAAGGTACCATTTGTATTAGCTAACTTTATAATGTGTTTTATTTCATAAGAAGTGCAATAACTTTTTATAGAAATTTTGAAATCGTTGGATAATTCAAATTATGGAAGTTATGGAAACTATAACTGGAGAAAAAGGCATGATTTCATGGACAATCTTTTGAGTAAAAGTTTTCTCTAAGAATTTCTTTTTCAAAAATAATTTTCCAAAATTTTGATACTGATTATTTGAATTATGTGTACAAACTCGCAGTTGGCGGGGAACAAGTTCAAAGTTGAAAGCAAAAAGTTATAG
>Ga0058701_10004170_pt1 | contig 11670 bp, 1 predicted proteins | sample AgamicOrMae_FD_97039 | JGI IMG/M metagenome (GOLD analysis project Ga0058701, IMG submission 97039) | Agave microbial communities from Guanajuato, Mexico - Or.Ma.e | ecosystem: Host-associated > Plants > Phyllosphere > Phylloplane/Leaf | place: Guanajuato, Mexico | collected 2012-06-04 | reverse complement strand
AGAGTAGTAAAATGGGGAAGAATATGAAATTTTCAAAACTATTAAGAACGCTGTCATTAAAAAGAGCTCAGAAAATAATGAAGGACCCCTCGAACCGCACACCGATACGATCAGCCGATCGCTAAAAAATTGACGTTGAATTTGCCTACGTCACAAGTCATACCGATGTCGTAAGAGTTGTGACGTCACTGGCGATTCAACCTCGATTCTGTAGCGATCGGAAGATCGAATCGGTGTGCGGTTTGAGGGTTTCTTCATTGTTTTCTTGGCTCTTTTAAAAGAAATTGTTTACAAAAATTCGTATTCTTTTCCACTGAAGATGCCAGCAGCAAATCAATCCGAACTTTTCGACTCGTCAACGAACTGAGATTGACAAGTTTAGTTTAATCCTAAATTTTCCGTACCTACCAATCGACGCTTTCACAAGTCATTTTGGAAAAATCAATAAAGAAATAAATCCACAAGCGTAAGCGTTCTCGTCACAGCTAATATTTATCACCGTGTTACGGGCACGGTTCCGAAATTTTAGGTTTTTATTGTATTTCGGCAAAAACATCGTCGTTTTCATCAGTCACTGTGGAGTCTTCCCACCATGCTCGACCTGACTCGGCAGCTCGTGGTTTTAGCTGCTTTGTTCGCTGTTACACACCAGCTGCCACTTCAAACGAAAGGAACATCAACAGGAATCGATGTAAGTTTATAACTATTTATAAGAGAAAGGTGCCGACAAGAATATGCTGCCTCGAAGGGCCTCATAGTACTTACAAACTAGGACATGCCGTAGGAAGTCTAAGGACATCATTTAACAAATACAAACGGTGGGTGCACCAAATATGGGGCCGGTAAGGTGGTCGTTCAGGTAGGAATAATAAGCAAAAAATATAGCCAATGACATTGGCAAATGAGACATAGATGGAGGGCACTAATTGACCTTAATCCTATCCTATTCTAATATTAGTGCGACATAGATTTTCCGGCTTAAGTGTGTACGCCTTCGCGTTTCTTTAAGTGATAGAATATGTGGACGAATAGCGAAGTGTATGGTTTCTGCAAATAAATTCAATCCTATATTGACTCCTTAGTTGTAAGAATATTTGACGCTGTGCCCAACTCACACGTTTCTGACGCTTGTTTTCCACTATCCGTCGAGCAGGTGTTTTTAGATATCAATATCTGCAAAGTTGAATGTTACATAGGCAACTCACATAACAGGTCTACGTTGTGATTGCCTAAGCTGTGAAACAAAGAATAAATGTTTTCGTGCGCTTCCTTTGCTTTTCCTCTTGCTATTGCAAAAACATCGACTTCGTCTTATTCAAGGAAACCGTCAATGCAAAATTACTCCCAAGACATTTTTTTTCTTTTTTTTTTGCATAGTTACCACTGATTTTAGTTGTCTTTGCCCCTTTGGCCCAAAGAAACAACTGACATCAAAAATTTTGATTGAAAGTTTGAAGTGAACAAAAAGGTAGACGTACTTCGCCGCGAGCTTTTGCAGTAATTTTAAGCACTCATTAAATGAAAGTACAATGTGGCAATAAAAAAAGGATGTGATTACGCAAAATCACCTGAGAATTAATTTTTTTTCGAGTTTAGGCATGAGAGAGGGGCGGCCCGCCCTTCTCTCATGGTTTAGGCACCTCATTCAGATAAAAAAAATATTAATCCTCACAGTTACTTCGCAAACCGAAAATATGGTCTTCCTTTATGAGACTGCAATAACATTTCTAAAAATATATTTTTTAAAAAGGTATGGAATCCACTTATTTATCACCGCCCACGATGACCCTCGAAAACACCTAAAATTACTTCAGTAAGATTTTCTGGTAAACTGTATCATGATAATTGAAATAACTATCATCCTCTGAGAACGCCCTTAGTTCTATTCGTTATTTTCTTTAAGTCGAATGTGCACCTTTAAAGTAAGAAAATTCTCCGCGCCCAAAACTCTAACTTGGCGAATCCTTTGCAGGTCCAGCCTAACATTGAAACCAGCGCCTCCAACAAGGTCGAGCACTCTACCACTAAGACTCAATCCACAGAACTCATACAGAGATTTCGACTGCGAATTAACACAACCACATGCACCGAGAACCTCAAACTCTTCTTCGAAGAGCTAAACCAAACAAGAGTAGAGCCAAACGAGGAAGATGACGGAAACGAGTCTGACGAAATTGATTATGTTGGCGTCTCATCTGTCGAGGAAGAGCATCAATATGACTTCGATGGTCTGATAGGGGCGTTGCGCGGAAGCTGGAAGAAAACTGCTATCACTTCTTGCGAGCAGAGACTTGAAAACTACTTGCTAACTTTGAAAACAAGCTTCGACCAGGCGAACAGTTCTTCTACGAAACAGATAAGTGTGGAATCTCTTATTCAAACGTTCAATTCCACAGAGGGTAACGAGCAAACAATCGAATGGATTGACCGGGACAGTCCCAAAGAAAGCGACGGTAATCCAGTTTCTATAAGTGGTACAGCAAGTGGCGACGGTCGAACCGTAGAATGGGAGCTTACGAAGTTGACGCCAGGTGATGTCCAAGTTGGAAGCGAGGAACGGAATACCTCGGGTGAATCGCAAGCTGGAAGTAGAAATGAGACCGTCGCGAGCGAAACAGGTGATCAAAGCAGAGACGAAGGAGGAGGATGGAATAGGACGCAAGATCAGTCGAGCGATGGCTTCGGTGCCGATGTACTAACAGAGGGATGGGTTCCAAATGGTTCTTCGAGTAGAAGTGAAGATGGAACACTTCCTGAGGAATTAGGCGATGAACAGAGTGCTGATATCCAAACAGAGCAAAGGGAAGACACTGACGGTTCTCAGAGTAGCAGTGGAAATCGGAACCAGACTGATAAAACAGGCGCTAACACGAGAACCTTTGATCGAACAAAAGAATGGGTAAAGGTGGAGGGGCCCCAAACCAAATGGGTAAATGAAGCTTTCGCAGGAAACGCAGGTAGAGTCGAGAAAACTATTGTCCAAACAGAAGAAAGGGTAGAGGTAGACGGTTCCCAGAGTGGCAGTGGAAATCGTAATCCTGATAGTGGAACAGGCGATAGCAAGGTCATTGGTCATGGATGGGTGGTCGGGCCCCAAAGCAGTGGCGAGAAGGACGAAACACAAAAAGACGAAGGCAATTATGAGAAAACAACTGTCCGAACAGAAGAAGAAGTGCAGGGAGGTCAAGGTACAAGTGCTGATTTAACTCTTCCAGGCAAGGCAGGCGAACACGACAATTTACACAATACGGGAGATGATGATACTACTGTTCCTTACGACTCTTCTACAGGTGGAGAGGAACCAATTGGCCAACCTGATAGCTTTGGGAAGGTTGACAAGGGAACCAACACTAGCGACATAAGCACGGCCGAGATAACATCTACGGAAAACGAGCAACAGAGCGAAGTCCAATCTGCGGATGAGACAGAAAAATCAAGAGGAATATTGAATACATTGAGCACCACACAGCCCCCTGACGCAGGAAATAACACCGAAGAAAACTGGGCTACAAGCAGTGATCAAGGAGAATTAAAAAACAGCAGTGAACAGCTAACAACAGAATCTCTGATTACTACGGATGATTTTTCGTTGTGGGGCGTTGCAAACCAAAGCCTGCCGAATGATCGTGGAGAGAAGGCGGTTGTTCCGCCTTCTCTAGCCGCCGAACCTAGTGCCGATGAAACAGGGACAGTAAACGTAGAAGAACGGGGCGATGGAAGCCCAAACGGTGGTAATGAAGCAAACGCTGAAGTGACTGATGAAGTCAGTGAGGTAAGTGAAGGAGAAAATACAACGAAAACTAGCTTACTACAACAGCAAACAGCTAGCAGCGTAGAAACGGACGTCACGAATGTTGATAACGACGCGGATAAAAGTGCCAATACCCAAACAAGCGTGGCGGTCGATGGCCAAACAAACCTTGATGGAAACGGAGAGGACGGCGGCCTAGTAGTAACAAAAGACATTGCAGACAACGGCAATAAAACCGTCAATGCCGATGGAGATGGGGTCCAATTAACACCAGAAAAAGACTCTGACCCCCAAAAAGAGCAAGTAACGAGTGTCCTAGATTCTGATGATCCGACAGACATCAAGGGCCAGGAAAAGGGGAACGATACGACAGAAAAGAATGGAAATGACGTCTTGCATTGGGGAACACAACAAAACTATTCTGAGGCAAGTCGATGGATTCTCTTCAGAGATGAACCTGTGGGGGAAACTTACCCTAGCACTCTTCCAGGAAAGAACGTAACGACGGACCAAAAGGAAAGCTTAGAAGACCAAGGAATCGTCAAAGTTGAGGATGGCAAACAGCAACAAAACAATGGTTCTTTGGGAGGAGAATCCGATGTTTTTTGGATACAACATGAAGGTGGACAAAATAGCATATTGGATACACAGAATACAGCGGTGGGAGATAGCGAACAGAAAACAAAAGGTAGCTCTGAAGAAACAGAAACAGCTGCCCCTGTATTAGAATATGAACAGGGACAGAATACCACCGAAACACCAGAACAGGAAACAACTATCGTACCTAGCGATGAGCTACCAAGTTCTCAGAAAGTGGAGTCAAATATTCCGTTCATGCTCAATGCGGGGAAGGAACATAACAGCACTGAAGAAGAGGATATGCAATTGGAGGAGGCAGCAGAGCCGACTACAGACCAACAACCACTGAGCAGTTTGGAAAAAGAAGAATCAAGTGTTACTGAGGCAGAGCAAGACCAGGAAGGACAAAATGGCAACTCAAATGCAGAAGAGAATAAAACAACGAAGACTGATGGACCACAAACAATAAGTAGTTCTAAAGAAGATGATGTTACCGCGGATGACCAAACGGAGGAGGGACACAATATAACGCAAAACGTAGAAGACGAAGCAGCGGTGGAGAGTGGTCAAGATCAACCACTGAGTAGTTCTGAAGGCGAGGAATCAAATGCTACCGAGGAAGACAATCCGGAGGAGCCACCGAGTACTTCTCTGCAGGCTGAAGGGGGAGTAAAGGTGACGGACCAACAGCAACCACTCAAAAGTTCCAAAGGAGAAGAATCAAATATTACCAGAAGCATCTCGAAGGCAGAAGACGAAGCATCGGCCAAGAAGAGTGCAGAACAACCACTGAGTACTCCTGAAGCAAATGTTACTGATGTAGAAAATCCGACAGAGGAGCAGAATAGGACTCTGGAGGCGGGTGAGGAAGCAGCAACAGAGACCAGTGAACAGCAGCGACTAAGTAGCTCTGAAGGCGAAGAATCAAATGTTACGGAGGTAGATCATCCGGAGGAAGGGAAGAGTACCACTCAGGAGGCGGGACAGGAAGCAGCGGTGGGGACAGATAAACTGCAACCCGAGAGTAGTTCTAAACGCAAAGAATCAAATGGTACTGTGGAAGATCATCAGGAGATGGGGCAAAGTAGCACCCCGAGGGCAGAAGAGGAAGCAGCGGCGGAGACGGATCAGGCGGGGGGAAATAGTAACCTGGATGTAGAAGACGCAGCTGCGCCAACTACTGACAAACAACCATTGAGCGGGTCGGAAGTCGATGAGTCAAATGTTTCCGAAGGAGAAAACGCTGAAGAGCAGAATGGCGACCCGACGGCTGAAGAGGAAGTAGTGACGAACAATGGGGAACAGCAACCCTCGAGTAGTGAAGAAGACAAGGAAGTCAAATCTGCCGTAGATCAGCCAGAGGAAGCACAGAACACTACGAAAGCAGACGAAGATGCAGCAAAGGAGACTGGTGAACCGCAGCCTCTAAGTAGTTCCGAAGGTGAGGAATCTAGTATTACCGTGGAGGAGGGACAGAGTACAACTCCAGCGGCAGGAGATGAAGCAGCGGCAGAGACCAGTGAACAGCAACCACTGAGTAGTTCTGTAGGCGAGATATTAATTGCTACTTTGACAGATCATCCGGAGGAGCAGAACAGCACCCTGAGGGAAGAAGAGGAAGTTAAAACGCAGGCTAGTGAACAGCAATCACTAAATAGTTCGGAAGGCGAAAAATCAAATGTTACCGAGGCAGAACATGCCGAGCAAGGACAGAGTACTCCTCCAAAGGCAGGGGAGGAAGCAGAGGCGGGGACTGGTGAACAACCACCGAGTACTTCTGAAAACGAAGAATTTAATGCAAGCATGGTAGACCATCCGGAGGAGGGAAAGAGTAACACCACAGAGGCAGGAGAGGAAGTTACGGCACAGAATGGTGAACAGCAACCACCGAGTAGTTGGGAGGGCGAGGCATTAAATGTTACCATGCCAGAACATGCGGAGGAGGAAGAGAACAGCACTCCGAAGACGCCAGAGGAAATAGCGGCGGAGCCTGGCGAACAGCAGCCTTCGAGTAGCTCGGAAGACACAGTATCAAATTTCACCGCGGTGGATCATCTACAGGAGGGACAAGGTAGTACTCCGCAGGCAGGAGAGGAAGAATGGGTGGAGACTCATAAACATGAACCACCTAATATCTCTGAAATCGACGAATACATTGTCACCGAGGTTTACCACTCGGAGGAGGGACAGAGAAGCACGCCAGGGACAGATGAGGAAACAGCAGTCGATACTGGTACACCTCCCAGCGGTTTTGAAGGCGATGACCTAAGTGTTGTCGCATTAGCAACCAAACCTACGGCATCACCCGGTGAAAAGCAACCAACCGACGGCTCTCGAGGAACAGAATCGATGGTCAACGGAACGGAGGAAGAAAATCACACTGATGACCTTCAGCTAATAGGTGAAGAAGTTGTTACGGAGGGGAATGACAATCTTATAGGTAGCAGTCTTGAATCAAGCAGACCTGTGTCAGTCGAGGCACGAGATGTTTTGATCGGAGACTGCCACGCGTGCAGTCTCGCCTTGCACTTAGCAACTGCTTCCGAGAGTGAACAGCAACCAACTACAGGCCCCGAAGTAGGCAACAGCACTCTTGATTCGGAAGATGTTTCTCCGCCAGTAGGTGGAGGATATGAACCAGAAGAGGAGAATGGAGATATCAAACAACTCGAAAATGGAAGTGGTAACAACGGCAACATGAGTAGTGAGCAAGAGAACAAAACTTGGCACTATGGGGAAGCAAGAGTAATAGAAGGCCAGCACACGACCACCATATGGCGTTCTGAAGAACAGCGCAACAAAACAGCTGGCACTCCTGGAGTGGATGAAGACTCCGAATCAAGTGATCCAGTGAAAGAAGGACCCTCCAGTGATATCCCGTCAGCTGACGTCGAAAGTTTGAACGATCAGGGAATGGGAGATCGCGTTGAACAGCACAACAACGGGTCAAACACACCGAAGATCGTTAGTTTCGAGGGCGCTGAAAGTAGCAAAAGTTCAGGAGCCAATAAAGAAACAAGCAATGTGACAATCTCGCTGATGAAAACTGGGGAACTGACGAACAATCAAACTGAATCAAAAGTACCAGAGTCTAACAATAAGGAAGCGACAGCTTCCGGGCCAAGAACCAAAATTAATGTGCAAACATTTAAGGGGGTGAACGGAGCCCAACGTATAGAAACAGACGTGGTTATAATGCCTCTTGGGGGTGAGGAAAGAAATAGCAGCGTGGAAACTTCTATCGCGATTACCATTAAAGAAAATGGGAGGACTAGGAATAGTACCAGATTAGGGGTTGAGAGACAAGGACTGCGAACGATCAAGATAAATCAGGTGATTGAAGAGGTGGGATTTTCAGGTGGAAAGTAGGCAGAGAACTGAGGTAAAAAAGTGTACAGAGTGCAGATAAAACGGTAGAGTTCGTCAGCCGATGTATGGACAAGAGATCCTCGCTATACCGAAGATGTATTCAAACGGTTGAGGCAAAGCCACAAGGAGAGTCAGAGTATCTCTTCATTCTCGAAGGTTGTACGTGCTTTACTATGGTAAAAGGCCTCACGGAAGAGGGTCGCAAAATGGCAGACGGCTCCTGATTGGCTGATGAGGAAGGTTGGCCTGAACGCGACAACACTAGAGCCCCAAGCAGAATGCTCGCCACCCTCTTTCGTGAGGCCTCCTCTTCTATACTAAAACTGAGCGAAGTTAGCGTTAAAAATATGTGGCTGTTTTCATTAAACATAAAGCGTTTAAAGAAATGAAATTATCCACTTTGGTAGGCTCGAAGAGATTTTATGACCACTATTCCACACCCCCAAGATATGAACCCGTTCTGGCAAAGCAGACTTAGAATTTGAACATGATTTTAAGCAACCCGATATGGATTGGTGTAAAATATTCGTCGAATTTACTACAATTCGTCTTTTGTTGTCTTTCTTGAAATAAAAATATCGATGAAAAAGTTGGGAGATGGCTAAGCTTCTGCGTGTTATTATGGCCGTCATTGCCCTCTACCTGAACTCTCATTACACATTATCTACGGAGCACGGGACGAAATTTCGTCATCTAGGACCGAAGCATTAGTTCCACCCCCCCTGAAAAATGCTTTCTTTAGCCGTTTGAACAGGCAGAACTAGCGCTGATAGACATATATATATTCCGCACCTGAATGAGTGGTCCACTAAAATTTCTTGAAAAATTAACTGTGTTGCCATTTTTTTTTTAAATGATGGGAAGAACTCAGCCAGTGAAATGATGTGGGAAACTCCCCAATGACTCACAATCAGTAGACAGTGACGGACTGCAAAACCTCCTTGTCGAGTAATTTAAGGTTCCCCGCTGATTTCCAGCTTTGTCAAAATAGTTCAAATGAAAATTCTGCAGCAGGTCTACCAAGGTGAAAACTTTTCTGATCAACGAAACGCGTTGAATCTAATCGCTTAAAAACGTTCCGTAACTTTCGTCAACGCTGGCGCAGTAATAACTACCACTTTTAAAGAATTGCTCTGTACAAACCAAAGATTTCATTCACATGCAATTGCAAACATGTACACTTACCTCAGGTAATGACTTGTAGAACCGAACAAACCCCTGCTGCTGGACAGTGTCTGAAAAAAAAAGTCTATAATGTAATAAAATACCCTTTTGGTCCAGGGGTGATTTTTTTTGGATTGGGAGCACCAACATTTGCTAAACTAATTCACAAAATAAAGCAAAAGCTCAGAACCGAAACAAGAAATTCTCATAAAAGGCAGCTCAGTAACACAGTGCTGGAATCATACTTTGACTCAATCACAGATTTAATAGAAAAAAATTTAAAGAAACAAAAAATTATGAAAGGGCAGTTTTCCTCATTATAGTTTAAAATGCAAGAAATCCAAAATTGACACCAGAGAGGATAGGCAAACACATATAAATACCATGAACTAGACAATCTCATTGATGAGCTGAAGTCCTTGAAATATTTCTCACACAAATTGAAGACACTGCTGTCACCATCAGCTGGTGCAACACAGAAAATTAGCAGAGCCGCTTCATTAGATTAATAATGAGCCAGTGACAAAAATGAATACATATTGATATGATCAGCGTTCTTCTTTCTACTGATGGGCACAAGACAATGCTGACATAGAATTGATCAAACCCACAATTATTCACATACGAGTTTAGCAAAGTTCTTCGATCATTTTCATGAATTAAATGTTAAGAAATGTTCTGGAAAAAAGGAGTAATTTAGCGTTCGAGAAAATATCCGGCATGGATGTCAATAACATAACCTCAAACTAGAAAGTAGAGACGAGGAGAATCGAAATATCATTCTACGTACCCATTGACATTTGTTGCACTGGCTGCACCGCCATGGTGAGATTTAAAATGTAACGTCAACTCGAAAATATTTGACACAAGTAAAATATCTCACACTTACACTTCCAAAAACCCACTAGTTCAACAAGACTGCGATCTAGCGCGCGCTACAGTGCTTATATAGAAAAGAGAGGGAGTCGACAAGGTTGCTAAAAGAGAGAAACCCCAAACCGGTCTTTTCCGTGAGAGGAAATCCCAGGGAAATCCTCTCATGATTTTTTTCTTTCGTAATGGAAAAAAAGAATGTCTGTTTCTCAGTTGTGTGCAATAGAACTTGAAAAAAGTTTTTGAAAAAATGCTTTTCTCTTTTAGTTTACGACACAAAATAAATAGAGAAGCCATTTTGAGCGCCATATTGGTTCTTTCTGCTTTTCATCCTTATTGTGACAAGATAAGGTTAGGTCATAAAACTGTATTTAATTACATAATTTACATGTAGCGCAATGACGAATTCACCGCATTGATAAATATTTATCTCTGAGAAATAATTCTGTAAAACATAGGACAGAGGAGAGGGGGAGTTCAGAACAAAACAAACTGGAGACCGGGACAGATGGCATGGGGAAGGGATGGGGAGGGGTTAAAGGGCGAAAGAAAACAAATGTTGTATCATGGCAGAGCATGTGCGGTATTTTGATCAAATTTTACAAGAAAGGGATGTTGATGAAGGATATGAAACACACACATCGAGAGAACAGGTAATCAGAATTAATTTTCTAGCTTTTGACAGCTTTTTTACCCGTAATACCAAAGAAAAAGTTTAGCACTAGGATTGAGGTTAGGTGACAACACACAGTGAACATCAACTAGTTTTTTTTTTAATAAAGGTTGACACTCTAGCAATTGAATTTTCAGTGAGAAAACCACTTCTGTTAAAAGTGTCACTCTCTTGTTCATGTAATGCATCGTGAGCAATCACGGAGTCAACTGTGTGGTTACTACTTCTGATTGCCCCTTGCACTCAATGAATTTACTGTAGAAAATCAGTGGTATTGTTGTTATTTGGGTCTGCTTGATTGATTGTGTTGTCTTAACCATTACTTACCTTTCATAAATTGTTTTACTGTTATATTTATTGGCCCTTTGCTATATGCTATGCAACATATCAACCGGCTGATGTTTTGAATTGATTTTTCTCTTCGTTGTAGATGAAACTTGAGAAGACTGTAATAGGTGTTTACAAAGACTTTTTCCAAAAGGCTGAACTGGATCCTGAAGCACCAGCATTATTACGAGATCAGCATATACAGTTCCTGTTTAGTCAGTTAAGTCATCTTCCTGTATCATATGAGGTAAGGCAACTTCCAAGTAACAACAGTATGAAGTTACAGAACTGACAGGGTGTCATGCTATTGCTGCACTATAATATCAACTTATAATAGTGGTACCAAAGTACTGCTAGTCAGAGTTCAAGCTCACATACATATTTTCATGGATTCTTCCTATACACTCCCAGCTGGATGAAAATTGTTGTTTATTCCACAGTTGTAATATTAACTTGCTTACAGTGCCTAGATGCTGGACGACCTTGGCTGTGTTACTGGGCCTTGCATCCCTTAGCGCTTTTAGGAGAAAAACCTATTCCAGAAGATTGTTCAAAAATAGTTGACTTCCTAAGACGGTAAGACTTGTCTTCTCTAGCCACTTTTTTCCTCTTGGAAGATTTTGCCTTAACTCAAGTTATTTTTTTCTAGGTGCCAAGCACCTGAAGGAGGCTTTGGGGGCGGCCCAGGGCAGTTACCACACTTAGCTCCAACTTATGCAGCAGTTAATGCACTTTGTACAATCGGCACTGAAGAAGCTTATAATATGATAGACAGGTAAATTCATTTTTCTAAAACTTCCCTACCAGATATCTCCAAAGATCAGCCCCTCCCATGTTGTAGATGCTCTATTCAAGAAACACAGGGTACAGTGGGCCACAAAAATCACGACCCCTGCTTCCATGTATTTTTCATGAAAGCAGGGGTCTTGACTGT
>Ga0058701_10004169_pt1 | contig 11670 bp, 15 predicted proteins | sample AgamicOrMae_FD_97039 | JGI IMG/M metagenome (GOLD analysis project Ga0058701, IMG submission 97039) | Agave microbial communities from Guanajuato, Mexico - Or.Ma.e | ecosystem: Host-associated > Plants > Phyllosphere > Phylloplane/Leaf | place: Guanajuato, Mexico | collected 2012-06-04 | reverse complement strand
CCTATTTTTGGAATGCTCAGCTCGAGCGCGATCCAAAACATACCCGACATGCTAGGTTATCTTTCATGGTTAAAAAGTTAGACGCGATTAAAATTTACGAAATTTCGGAATCTGGCAACACTGCTTTAAATCGACCGAAATGAGTGAAGACTACAATGTTACCACAACTCCAATCTACTCCAGCCCGAAGAGAAACGTTTGTACACTGATTAAAAAACGAAAATACTTGTTTTCGGTGGCGTCTCACTGTTTTGAGGTGAAAGGAAAAACACGGTAATTACTAATTTTGTTTTCAACTCGGTAGAGCTTTTTGAAGTGCATACAAGAACCAGCATAGAACTACCGAAAACAGGTGTTTTTGTAATCTGCGTACGAATGATAATGGCTGTACTGTACTAGTCCAAAAGGTATTGTCCAGTTCTGGTCGTGCAACAAGGCGGTGGCCAATGTATTTCCCCATAAGGCGGAGCCTTCCTGCGCGACCAGAACTGGACAATATCTTTTGGACTGCGAGTACTCTCAGACCAAAAGGTATTGTTCTGTTCCTGTATACAAGAAGGCACCGCCTTTGGGAAATTCCCCGAGGGACCGCGTTGCCGCCTGCTGGAACAGAACAAAACCTTTTGAACTAACAATATGGCTTTCTCTACCGGTGTCACATTTTGTCTTTTAAAATTCCAGGTGGGTCTCAAACGCCTTCGGGGATAGTTTCTAAAATTATGGAAAAACTCCGAGAACACGAGCGAGAGAGCAGCACTAAAAGTTCTGCTGGCTCGAATCCCGGCTTGCCCGTGGGAGGGCGCCACCGTTTCACGCGCGCAGCGCAGACGGTTAGTTTAATTTCGAAAATGAAACAGAAGGACGGAGATCCGATTAGGCAAACCTCCTCGGTGCTCAATGCCGATAACCGGAAGTTCCTTGAAAACCAAAGCAGCAAATCTCCAGAGGTAAGCTTACTTGCTCTACCACGTGAGCTTACTAGCGAGATCAAATGTCGTGGATATTTTCGATGTGCAAGTGACGCTTCTTTTGATTATCGCTGTCTTGTTTTTTTTAAGGTGCCTCGGCGAAAAATGATCCTTGGTCAACGTTCCTTCACTCTCGATAATAAAGGCGATATAATCGAATACGAACCGACGCCAGACCCTGTCCCGGAAACGGAACACGCGGAGGAAGAGGCGCCCAATCAGGACAAGCCTCCCCCGCCGCGACCCTTGGAACACAAAGACTCTACAATTTCGTCGGCAACAAGTCTGAGTCTTACTAGCGCGGACAGTGATAGTGATAGTGACTCCGACGTACTAACACACCAGCGCTATGTGCGATCGCAGTCCTACCACCCTTCCGAACAACGCACGACTGGCCCGTTACCTAATATCGACGAGAATCTGGCGACAGAAAATCGACGGAAGTCGCTGCCTTTGGTGGAATTTCCGGAAACGGACGGCGTCCGGAAACGGAACATTGAGGCGGTCAGCCCTGCCAGGAAGGCGTTCAAACAGTGGCAAAGAACGGAGTCGGCCAATGACGAATCACCGGTTGCCACGCCTGAGATAACTCATAGTATTACGGGGTCTTCTAGTAGCGTTAGCAGTTTGAGTAGTTCGGAAGCATTCCATGGGAACGCTGCGCACGTGACGCACGCAACGCACGCGACGCAGCGCCGGAGAGGAAGCTTAAAGAGACAGCAAAATGTCGTTGAGGAGGATGACTGCTTGCCTCCGGAAGTCGCGGAGGACAGGGAAGAGGTTCGTTCTTCTCACTGCTTATGACTAGATTGCATGGACTAAGAATAGTTGGGATCAAGCTTTTATGCCGCCTCATAACCTACAAATGTTGATATTTGCATTGCCCACATTTTTTTGTTTCACATTTCGCCGCCAGGCGGAGCGGAGCGAGCACAAGGTCCTTTCAATTCAAGGAAGGATACTTACAAGAATAGTAACGCGTTATAAAACATTCAAACAATCATGTTAAATATGATTGAAAGACCTTGAAGGAGATTTGCTCTGCTCAGCGTGGCAGGTGAATATTTTTTTATCTAATATACAAGGGTTTCGCACATGGGTGAACTGATGGAGAGAAATTTAGAGTTTGGTCCTCTATTTTTCTGTGGGTTGTGTATGAGGTTGGCTGCACTGAGGATTATATGTGCTTCATCCTTCATGCGAAATTCATGGTTCAAGACAGATCATTTAAGACTGGGACAAAACAAAATGTTTGGCTTATGCGTTGCATCCTTTCGACTCTTTGGAAGCAAACGAATATCTTTTCAGGGATCAGATTTTCTGTTGTTTTATGAGTGCCAGTGGTGGACTAAGCATGCAGGAATGAAACATTCTTTCGTCTCAAAATCACCAGAGTATCTGCAGACTTGCAAACGCTCAGAACTCGGTAGAACACGCTGGACAGGTCGTGATGTAAAGCTGCGAACTGCTTGAAAATTATGGCACGCACGTGGGTGTTTGAACCCTTGCAGAATTCGAACCTACAGTGAACATTTAAATGGTGAAATATTCATCCTCCGGTGTTCCTCTCTGGTTTCGGTTTTCGTCGTCATGAGGATAAATGGCATACAACCCAGTTGGTTAGGTTGACCCAGGTTACGGTAGGTTGACGCAGGTTCTAGTCTAAACCTACTTCAGGTTTACCTTGGTTAGGTTAGGTTAGGTTAGGTTAGGTTAACTTAACTTTTGTGAGGGCCTAGGTTTGGTAACCAAGTTTTCTTTAGGTTGAAAGTCTTTTGCCTTCCAGCCCTTGGCTTAGCGACAAAGGTTAGGACACAAGAAGAGGAAAATCCCACTTTTAAAATTTTCAGTATTATGTCTGGTTCAGCGTTGCCAGATTTCGTGACTTTGCCGAATTTCAACGCGGTTAAATTTTTAGCCAGAAGAGATAATCTAGTGATTAACCCTGCCATTGGTTTGCTCAGCTCGAGAGCGATCCAAAACATACCCAACATGCTAGGTTATCTTTAGTGGTTCTCGAGTTAACCGAGGTTAAAATTTTACAAAATCGCGAAATCTGGCAACACTGGACCACGGTGCGCTACGGAAGGCATGAGAACTTTAGCTTCTCGTCGGGGATTTTGGGGAACCGAGCGGGATAGTGTCTTTTGATAAGGCTTGTGTTCTTTTGCAGAGGCGGCCATATTTCTAAGAGATTAAGAAGGCCACAATGAGTTATCACTAAACGCCGAATCGTGATTTCTTAGCTCGGCGACGGAGAAGTCGAAGGCTTAACTTCAGCGGACACAAGAGGATTTCAAGACGGCCGGTCGGATGCAAGGATTAGTCCGCTCTTTCGAGCTCCTTTCACTAAGCAGATGTCGGGGAGCGAACCTTTGCTGTGCTCTCATAGTCCCGAGCCTGAGTGCCGGCCCGCCAATTTAGAGGACAATTTGAAAAGGCCCAGCCTTCCTGTAATCCGAATTTGGGACGATCTGGGCGCGACTCTTTGGCGGACGAAACACTGCTGTGATGCCAGCTTGCCCAGCCTTGTAGGAATGCGCAGGTGTCAGTCCTTGCCCAGCGAGCTGTCTAAATGGCGACTCAGGCGGAGAGACCTAAGCTCACTCGGTTCCTGCTCGGACTCCCGCAGCAACATGTTCAGTTCTTGTAGCGACGAAAGTGTCATTCATTTACTAACGACTGACTCTTTGGTGGTAAGTAAACTTCTTCACCTTATCCGCACCCTAAGTTTATTCGGACTGTGCACACTTAACACAATCATTATGGAAGGTTAAATTTTCAATCTCTTATGTTAGAGAACATACTTAGAGAAAATTAGTCTAGCTTTACTCGTAGGCTTGCGAGCTGTAACATAAAATCTCTCTTCCTATTATTGCTGGTGTTTTATTGTGCGAGTAGGTACTCAATTGAATTTCTTATCAGCGTTGGTCCGTTAGTAACTATGAGGTTGGAAGTATGAAATTTACTGTGCTTAAGACCATGCTCAAAAGTTTACCTAGTTCTCATTCTAGGGAGGGAGTAGTGACGACGGTTGTAGGTCTCCCACGTCGTCTCAGGTACGCATTTTCAAAGAAAATCAACCTTTGACTCACGTAATCTTACTTCCTCTACAATTGAAGTAAAGCAATAACGCGAAAAATTGAGTTTTAGATTAGACTGTTTTTTAATCCCGCCTCCTTTCAGGAAAGGGGCTTATTAGTTTTGCTTGTTGTTTATAAACCGTTTAAAACGTTGAGAAAACCGTTTTTTTGCAAAGCGTCTGTGTGTCTCGTAAAAGCAGTTTTAATGACGATAGATCAGCATACCTTTTGCCTCGCTCCTCCCGGCTTGGAGACGGAAGGTCGAACTTAAGGGTTGGAAATCAAATTTTCAGTGCGAAGGTTCAGATGTTTTGTTTTTTTTGTTTTTTTATAGAATGGTCAGCTGCGTGTTCCTACCCCATGGATGAATTCGCCGTCGAATGTCAATTCCAACGAGAGCGATGATTGTCCAAACAAGACTCATACCTGTGAGCTAAATGACGTGAACGGGAACATGTCCGAGTCACCGACCTTCGTATTTACTGATGTAAGCTCTAATAATTCTTCATCATTCGCGAAAGCGGTCTTAAGAGATTAATAAAAGCCCAGAGGTTAGACAGTCCTCAATTTATGCACGTTTTTTTTGTTTTTTTTTTAGTTTGTCTACTTTGGTGTGACAGTGTTTAACCCACTACCGCCCAGCGATGCCGTTCGAGAACAGAAAAAAAAAATTTAGGGGATATTTTGAGTACAGTATTTTCGAAATTTGAGAAATATCACCCCTCTGGAAACCTGAAATTTAATAATTTAGGCATTTCCCAAAGCTTGAAATTGCGTAATTTAATGGAAAAAATCCTTGGAATTTCTCTTAAGCTAAATTTCACTCGAAATACTTTGGGCTGTCATGGGTTAAAGAGGAGATGAGGGAAGATAAAACTGGAATCTTATCCAACTTTTGCCCCCTCATTCTCAAATAAGACAATCAACCCCGTTTTAGACATCTTCCGAGTGGCATAACGTTTTATTTTTATGGGGAATTTTATCTCAGATCCTTTTTTTTTATTTCCAGATGTTGAGCTCACTGAATCAGCAAATGGACATTTTTTCCAACGCGGGGAAGGCCGATACAAGTTTGTCTCTAAATCACTTAGCCGCTGAAAGCGTTCATCCTCCAAGCTGCCATGCATATACCCAGACTGAAAACAACTGTAGGTGTGGGGAAATTTACCAAAGTCTTCTCGAAGAGAATGTTCGTCTTCAGGCAGTTGTGACCGCCAATTCCGCAGAGCTAGCTCGTGTCAGGAAACTATTAGAGACAATTTTAAGTCGGGGTGATACAATCAAAGGGGACACAACCTGATATCATGTTGGTGATGTTTTCTTTAATAATGAGCAATAACGTTATAGCTTTAAAGAAAATAGTAACTGTGACAATTTTTCTCTGTGTGTGTGTCCGCTTGTTTTTTCTTTGTTAAGTTTCTTTTTTTTAAAAAAAAGAAGAGAGCTGCTGTTGAATTTAGTGTTTTCCGTTTTCCGTCGCGTGTTTTCTTTTGAAAAATTTAATTTTAAATTATGTGTACGTTGTGATGTTCCAGGGCTTGTGGGTGGACGTTATCTTTTTATGGTGAAATGCCTTGTTTTGATTTTCTTCTTCTAATTTTAGTACAATTGTTTGTAAATGCTTCGATGAACTAGTAAGTGATAGTGGACAACTTTGTGATAAACTGGCATAAAGCAGGGTTTGGTTGATAGCCTCTATTTTCTGTGCGTCCGGAAGTGCCGCTCGTAGTCATTTATGAAAAAGGATTGCTATGTCTTATAAGCTTGCTGTCATTTCAAGATTTATTGAAATTTTAGATTCACCTTTATTTAAAAAATCATTTCCTGTGGGAAGAAAAAAATCCGCAGTTCGGAGACGAGAAAGACTTTTTTTTTATGAAGGAAAGGCCTACCGCAATATCGAAGACAATTTCGCTGACTTAAAACAAACTACACGAGTGAAGACGAAAGTGTCTTCGTCGTGTTTTTCGCTGATAACACGCATTTTAATGCATTAATTTTTCCCGTATCACATGTTTTCTGGCCAAAAAAAAAAATCTGTACCAAGCTGGGTGCGGTACCTAAATCTCCAATTTTCATCCATCTTTTTTGACCTGGCCGCCCTTCCAATTCATAATTGAACTCTCCGCCGAGATTTTTTAAGGAATCTGGTACCACAGGAATGACCTAACTTCTTCCTTCAAAATTCTTAAAGATTCCTCAAAATTGCTCAGAGGATTCTCGTTTTTGATAAAAGCTTCCCCTGTCTGTTCGATGTGTTTCAAATTAATTGAAAAAGACGCCGGTCATGGTGCTCCACTTACTGAACTGTTTTGGTAACTTATTCGTCAATTTAACCGGTTGCCTACCTCATGAATTACCGCAACATCAAGTGTGTGTCTCATTTGTTCGATTTGAAGGTGCCTTACGCAACGTGTTGACTGTGAAGTATGAGTATACTGACTGACTTGATAAGTAATAGTTTAGCAGTAAACGAGTATTCTAGTTGATGAATTTTAGTTGGTTTCAACCAAGTTGAAGTAAACAATCCTTTGCGTGCTTGTTTTAAAAAGAGGCTGTGGCTTGATCGTGAATCGCCAGCTTCAACTTTCTGAGCGGACTCGCGATGCCTTTATCAGCTCATAGAGAAATCAAGACTTCCACACGATATATTTCCATTAACTATATTTCAATCTGACTATAAGATAACCCACTCGCACTTACCCTAAGCACAACCTGTACTATCAGTCCAGAAGGTATTGTCCGGTTCTGGTCGCGCTGGAGGGCTCCGCCTTATGGAAAAATACATTGGCCACCGCCTTGTTACCGAAACCGGACAATACCTTTTGGACTGATTTTACTTAGGGTAGAAACTCATGCCGGGTGTCGAGCGCATTTGGCAGATTTGAAACGATTTGTGACTTTAATCCTCCGCAATAAGTAAAGCACCGTATTTCCCCGTGTATAGAGCGCCCCGTTGTATAACACGCACCTAGGTTTTTAACTGTCAGAAATCTGTTTCTCCTGCGTGTAAGACTACCGGTGTATATTCGCACGCGGATTTGTTAACAATTGTAGGAAAGTGCGAATCATGCACTGGGGAATACTGTACGCTGCTTTTAAACTTGACTTTCTTCCACCGGAAACCACACTCTGAAACTGAATTTGAGTGCGATTCCGAAAATGTACAATGTGGACGTCTTTTTTCTGAATGGGAGTACGTATTTTAATGTGCCATTGAATGTATTCGGTTGAACTTTGAGGTAGACCTGACCGTAGATTGAATGGACTCCTCTGCAGATATTAAGCTGTAACTCCGTGTTAAGAGATCAAACTCGATTAGGCCTATGTTTTATGAAAGTCGAGTTGATTTCTGGAGCTGGAGTTCCCCCTGTAGAGGGGGCAGTTGTATCGGTCGTGTTTATGTCGTACTAGAAGGCAGAGCTCCTTCAGATGACTCCTCACACGACACCACCTTTTGGGACCAATAGTATCTTTTAAGTCCTTTTTTTGGACGGCAGTACTATCGTCCCAAAAGGTATTGTCCGGTTCTGGTCGCGCAGGAAGACTTCGCCTTATGGGGAAATACATTGACCATCGCCTTGTTGCACGACCTGTACCGAACAATACCTTTTGGGACGATAGTACTTCGCAATAGTAAATCCATTTAGGTCCGTGACGGAGCTTGCAAAAGTACTTTTGCCAGATTTCGCGATATGTAAACTGCGATTGACTTGCAGAAGTGTAAGCTAGCTTGCCGGGTGTGTTTTGGATCACTTTCGAGCCAGGCTATCATGGGACATTATTTCATGTTTATCCGATTAAATAGTCAACCGCGTTCTGTAATGACGAAATCTGCCAACACTGCGCAAATGTTAGTGTAATCATGCCGTTGTGTTTGAAATGAGGGTGACCTAGTCATATCCTGTGTTTTGTCAGCACGTAGGCATACGATATATCCATTGGTGTTCGTTGTTTTTAGATATTCCCTGGGATGCTGTACTCAAAGCATTCTTCAGCGACTACACAAGTTATTGATGAACACAATCAAGCTAGGTGGAATCGAAAACCTGTGATATATTTACAGATGCTTTCCGCACACTCGGCCTGTTGTAGGATAGTTGGAACACTGTTGGATGGTACGGAACATGTTACCGATGGAGGCCTAGTCATGTTTTCTTCCGAACCAACAATGTTATGTGATTTGTAACCTTTTTATGGTTTCAGGGTTTTGACAATACTTAGTTCTAAGAAAGGATTTTAAATTATGTTGAACTCTTTAGCTCATTCCAATAAGTTTAGAGAAGCCGTGAAATAAAACGCATTCAACTCAATCATATCTGAATATATTTTCTCCTGGATCACAATATACTAGTAACTGAGGGTTCTAATATTAACTGTTCTTAGTTGCTGGAGTTCCTTCTTCCACGGCGTCCGAATCTTCCGCCTCGTTGTCGTCATCGTCAAGTTTTTCTTCCATGCCGACGTCAGCTAATTTACGGTGGCCTCTATAGTTGTATCTGCGGGGGAGGATAAAAAGGACGTAAGTGCACGTTTAAAATTCTCTCATTCCGTCTCCCGCCTAAAGCGCGATAAAAGATTCCCACTGGTCTTCCCTAATAATACGCAATAGTTTTCAATAGTTTCCTCTTTGCGGTGTTCCAGCGCTACTCTCTCTCCTCCGAAAACCAGTAGATGCTAACAGTAAATCTTTGCTCTTTTCTGAATCGATTGATCGGGTTAATCATAGTCTTAATAAGTGGTCTACTAAAGTGATCAAGAAGTCGTGCCGGACATGCATATCCTCATCTAGCATTTTGACGGACTAATCGACAAGGGGAACACCTTGCTGGAAACCTGTACACCGGATATCAGGATATCAGCCGGATATCAGAGGAATAATAAATGGATATGAAGAGAAGTTTGACCAAATTTCAATTGAATATCAGTCAGATTTCAGCAGAACATTTAAAAAAATATCTGCTGGTTGTACTTAAATATTATCCAGATATTCGAAGACAGTGGTCAGCGTAAAAAAAAACTTGAAAAATCGCTGAAAACAGCCAATATTTCGACCGAATCCAACAGCCGGATATCAAGAATATCAACCGGATATCAAGGCCTTTTGTACCATCAGTCAAAAATATATTGCGCGCTCCAATTCTTTTAAACTTCCGGAACTTCGGAACGAAGCGAGATACGACAAAAAAGCTAAAATCAAATACATAGATCTCTTGAAGATCGAACGATTTTATTTCGTGCTTTTCTTACGTATATCTCTCCGTTTCAAAGTTACGGAGGTGCGAAAAAATTGGAGCGCGCAATACTTTATTGACTGCTAGTACACCGGATATCATGAGTTGTCACCCATTGGTAATCGCCATTGCTTTAGTAAGTCATGTCTGTAAATGCGAGCCGGCGATTTTAAAGTAAAATTAAAACTAGCCGATTTAATCAGTCGATTGATGTGTAGGCTACGAGTACAATTAGTCATCCACTTCCACGAAGGGAAATGAATGCCCGACCGCTAATACTGCATGAGCCTTTTTCCATGCTTTGGCAAAATACTCACTCGAAGAGAGCGGGATTTGATTCGCAAAGTTTGTGATAAGCTTCGCAGAGCCGTCCGAACTCCTCGACAGTAATGCGGTAGGGCAGAATCTTCGGATCAACGTCAGCCATTTCCATCATCTGTTTTCCTAATTCACGCTTAGGAAATAACGTTCTGTGCGGAAAGAAAAGAACGGTTAATTTGTGCGGCTCCAAGAATTCGCTATGAGCTTTCCTACTTACGAAACTCCTTTGTGGGCGTATTTCTGTCTGAAAGAGAAAGTTTGTCTGACTACTTTTTCTAAAAGTTCAAAAGGGAGTGAGATGATGGGTTTCCTTAATGGAGTGAGCTTCACAACTCCAACGTCCACGTCGGGAGGTGGTAAAAACGCCCGTCCTGAAATCAAGTTCTAATTAGGAAAAAGGTCTGCTTTCCCAACAGATCATGGCACACCCATTCTTGTACCTGAAATGGTGAAGCTGGTCTTAACTTTGCAATAATTTTGACACATGACAGACATTCGGCATCGTTGAGCATCGTTGACTGGAGCGCAAATTCTTTCAGCAACTTCTTGCTGAAATGTCAGTGTCATTGGAACTCTGCCATAGGCCCAAGCATTTGATCTGCGTGCAAATGTAATTGTTAGTGAAAATGCAATCAAAACTAAGGAAAAAGGGCTGACATACCTCCGCGAAATGTCCCTCAGCCAACGAATTATTAGAGGCGTGGATATACTAAAAGGTAAATTGCCAATAAGGTGAATATTAGGACGTTCATCCTCCCAGGCTTTCTTCAATTCAGGACTAAACATATCTATCATATTTGTCGTCATGATGTCACCGCTAATAATTTTAAGTTTGTTGTTTGAAGCATCAGCTAACATCTGAAACCAACAAAAACGGAACTTAGAGTAGAATATGTTGCTGAGAAAGGTATGTAATTGTGGATTGTGAGCTACAGCTCAGCTCACCTCTAACATTGGTTGGAATCTGTCATCTTTTTCTATGACTATGACACGCCGCGGATTTTGTTCCAAGATAGCTCTGGTAATTCCCCCAGGCCCTGGACCCACTTCACACACTTCCCCATCTTCTATCACACCTGCTACCCTTACTATCTTGCTAATTAGTTTTGGTTCCAACAAGAAGTTCTGAGACAAGTTTTTAAGAGCTCTCAGTCCATACAGGTTAAGTAAATCTCGAACAGTTGGCATTGGAGGAAGGCGCCCCCTTTTAACAACTCTAACAGACTTTGCTGCCATAGTGTTAAGTATGAGCTTTGCGCAGCTTCTATGAAACAATGACTGATATTCCTTTGAAGATACCTACTCCAAGAATTGCACTATATCTACAAAAACAACAGAAAAGCAAAGTTTCTTCAAGGTAGCAACAAAAGAATAACAATTATGTTGACCTTAAAGCAAATATCAAAGGCAAAAGTTTTAATTTTTATCACTTTTCAACTTAGGTTCCTCAAAATCATCCAAAAAGCCTTCCTGCCTGACAGCAGCCATAGAATACAAATAAGTCCCCACAGCCAATGTAACCAAGCCTATACTCAAAATATTAGACTTGCGCCTGACTTTCTTCAAGTGCTGAACTCTCGCCTTGTTCAGCCTTTCCATAACCTTCATGTGCTCAAGAGTGGCAGGAGGTGTCTTGCTCAAATCAACTTTTACCATTCCTTCATTTTTATCCATCGCACAAGAACCTGTAAATACAAAACAAAAGGTAAGAGTAATGGAGTGACAGCGTAATCGAATAGATACAGATCATTTATCGGCAAATAAGCATGGAGACAAACAAGCTGCATCAGTAGGTTAGGAACATCATAACACAAAATGTATAGGACATTGTCCGTTTCCAGTAACAAAAAGTTGAACACAACACCAAAGTTGACTTACGTACATTAGCGTGTAACAACTTCAAAACAATATGCGGATAGGCAGCATATAAATACAAAAGGACACAAAACCAGCACAAAACGGACAAAATGTTTCTCTGCTGCGGACGACGTAGTGGATGATATAGTCAGTTCAGCCAAAGGTCTCGATTCGGGTCGATGGGGCCACCGAGTTGAGTCTCTGTGG